>ULSH01029222.1_pt1 | contig 15626 bp, 12 predicted proteins | sample 1956151 | NCBI WGS metagenome assembly ULSH01 (sample SAMEA4835702, study PRJEB28245) | human gut metagenome | biome: gut microbiome; material: fecal sample | place: Denmark | collected 2008 | reverse complement strand
CTCTCAAATGCAAGCATTTCCGCTCCGCTGATGAGCGAGTCCTTCCCATCCACCACACGCAACCTGAAAGACTTTTCAGGTTGTTTTTTTGTTTTCCGCTCGATTGTGCTTGCACAAAGCGTAGCGGGAAACAAAAGACAAGATAATGCGCAGCATTTGCGTGTGGTACGAGATCCATTCGGAGAAACAGGACGGTCGTTTGCCTTGCAAACGGCTTGTACTGTTGCACTTTTTCTTTTGCTGTTGGTGTCTACAACAGGCTCGAAGGTGCGTTCCGCACCGCACACATTGTGTGCCCTGTGCCCTACGGTCACACTGCACGCTCCGCTCTCAAATGCAAGCATTTCCGCTCCGCTGATGAGCGAGTCCTGCCCATCCACCACACTTTACCAATCCGCATCGGTGGCGGATTGGTTTTTTATTTTGTTGGATTTTTTTATTCAAGATATCAATAAAACTAAAAAGCTATGATGAAAATAGTCGTTCTAAATATGCAAAATACTTGACCGTAGAGATGAATAAAAAGCTATTAAATATAAGGATTCGATTGTACACCGTTGCTTATCAGCAACTAAGTATCTAATTTATTCTAACCCTGCAATTAGTCCGAAATAATCCCTTGTAAAAAACAAAACGAACTTTGAATTTTCATCAAGGTTCGTTTTATTCTTGTTGTGGTGCGGTCTACGCTAAACAATCCGTGCTACGCACTTTGCCTTCGGCTCAACGCTATCGCGTTTTGATTGTTTGCTATGTCCGCTACGCTCGATGTCCGCAAATGCTCTGTGCTTGCGTCTCTCTTCGCTTGCGGTCTACCGAGTTGAACGAGTTCAAGTCTCGGTGAAACAAAAAGAAAAAGCAGCCCTTGTGGACTGCTCATTGTTGTGGTGCGGTCACCGAGACTTGAACTCGGACGGTGTAACCATACGCCCCTCAAACGTACGCGTCTGCCTATTCCGCCATGACCGCTTAACATTTGCTATTATATGATTATTCGCCACTCTTGTCAAGGAGTTTTGCAAGCAAAAATGCAAAAAGTCAACATTTTTTTCAGCGGCATATATTTGAGTATGCGCAATTTTGAAAACGATGCCGATTTGCATATCGATAACACGCGTCCATGCGGAGAAAACGGCTCTGCGTGCAGGCGGAATATGCTTGCCGTGTCCGTGGCAAACGCCTTGTACGAGGGCAAAAACAAGGACGAAATCAAGCAAATCACCGCCTTTTTGCACGTGCTGATTGCGCTTGCCAAAAATTATGAAACATAAATCACATTTTCTTGAAAAACTTGTACGCGTGCGTTTGACATTTGCGCCGCATAGACATAGAATACTCGCGGAATAAAAGTTTTGCGCTATGCGCACAAGGAAATATATATGCAAAAGGATCTGACTGTCGGCAAGCCTTCTTCGGTGATCGTGAAGTTTTGTCTTCCGCTTTTCGGCAGCATAATTTTTCAACAACTGTACAATCTCGCAGACAGTTTCGTAGCGGGAAAATTTATCGGCGACAACGCTTTGGCGGCAGTCGGCAACAGCTATGAGATTACGCTGATTTTCATAGCTTTCGCATTTGGATGCAACATCGGTTGCTCGGTGATCGTGTCAAGGCTGTTCGGCGCAAAGAAGAACACCGATTTGAAGACGGCAGTGTTCACCACCTGGATTGCGAGCGCGGCGGTTTGCGCCATACTCATGGTGATCGGGCTTACACTCTCCACCCCGCTTCTGAAGCTAATCAACACTCCCGATGAACTTCTTGCCGACAGCAAGCTTTATCTCGACATCTACGTGTGGAGCTTGCCGTTTGTGTTTTTCTACAACGTATCGACGGGCATATTTGCGGCACTTGGCGACAGCAAAACCCCGTTCGTGTTTCTTGCGGTGTCTTCTCTTGCCAACATCGGCGTGGACATACTGTTTGTCGCGACATTCAAAATGGGCGTGGCAGGCGTGGCGTGGGCGACCTTCCTATGCCAAGGCATAAGCTGCGTTTTGTCTGTGATATTTGTGCTGTTTCAACTCAAAAAAATCAAAACGGACGCAAAACCCAAAGTATTTTCGTGGAAAATCCTTAAAGATATCTCCGTCATCGCGATCCCGAGCATACTGCAACAAAGCTTCATCTCCGTCGGCAACATCGTCATTCAAAGCGTTGTAAACTCATTTGGCGGTGTGGTTATGGCAGGCTACTCGGCAAGCGTCAAACTCAACAATCTCGTCACAACGTCATTCTTGACCTTTGCAAACGGCATCTCGAACTACACAAGCCAAAATCTCGGCGCAGGCAAAACGGAGCGTATCAAGCCCGGATTTCGCGCAGGACTTGGCTTTGTGTGGATACTGTGCGTGCCGATCGTGCTTGTGTATATCTTTGCGGGCAAATATCTGCTTATGCTCTTCATGAAAGACGCAGGCAGCGGCGCGCTTGACGTAGGCATGCAATTCTTGCGCATCGTCTCCCCGTTCTACTTCGTGGTTGCGGTGAAAATCGTGTGCGACGGCGTGTTGCGCGGCGGCGGAAGAATGATCAAGTTTATGATTACGACATTCACTGACCTTATTCTGCGTGTGGTGCTTGCGCTCGTATTGAGCGGACCGCTCGGCACGCAAGGCATATGGTGGTCGTGGCCGATAGGCTGGGGCGTGGGCATGATCGTATCGCTCGTGCTCTATCTCACTTTGAAATGGAAAAAGCCGCTCCCCGAAGATGAATACGTAAGGTTGAAAGACGAAGAAAATCCCGTTGAAGAAATGCTCGAAGACGTCGTCGAATCCAACGAATAAATCGAACTTTACGTCCAAAAATAAAACAAGGAATATTCCGACACACCCCAAACAACAAAATAAGCGCGCGTATTGCAAATGACAATACGCGCGTTTTATTCTTTGCAAATGCAGACTTAAAGTCTTGTTTTCGAGATTTGAGTGTGTATTTCCACACTCTTATTTTCGAGATTATTTTGTGTCCGAAGTTTCGGTATCTTTTGCCGATTCCATAGTATCGGGAGTTGCGAAATCCTTGGTGGATTGCACGCTATCGGGAGTTTTGACAACGTCATGAATGGTTTCGATGACAACGGGATCTAGAATGGCGGACGTTTCGGTGACGGCGGGATCGGTTGCCATAGATGCGGTTTCGGCAATTGCGGAGTCTTCGGCAAATGCCTCGGTTTCGGCAGTCGCAAAATCATTGCCGACAGTGTCACTGTCAATTGCAAAGTCTTTGCCAACGGTGGCGTCATTATCGGTCGCTACGTCGCCGGTTATGGCTGCGTCATTGGCAGACGTGTCGGTGGCGGCTGTGGCGGAAGGTTCATCGGGGAAATGAACGTATTCGTCCACATCGGTGGCAATTTTGCGCTTCTCACGCTTGTAGATGACAATCATGATTATGCCGTCCACAACGATGTTTAGCACCCAGCTGATCGGCCAGCTCATATAGAGCATTTGCGCAGACGGATAGGCTTTGCACGCGGTGTAAATCCACACGATACGGAACACACAAATGCAGAAGAAATTGGCGAGCATCGGTGTGAGCGAATAGCCCATACCGCGCATGCAACCGACAAGCACTTCGACGATACCGCACACAAAATAGATGGGGAGAATGATTTTCATCCTGTCGCAAGCATACTGAATGACAACGGGGTCTGCGGTGTACAATCTTGCGATATACTGCCCTGCGGTGAGCAAAATGAGCGTCCACACAAGGCTGATGACGATGATCATCGCCGAGGCTTCGAGAGCGGTTTTCTTGATTCTCGCGGGCTTTTTCGCGCCATAGTTCTGCCCAGCAAACGTAACGGTGGCGTTTGAAACGGCGTTCATGGACGTGTAGACAAAGCCTTCGAGATTGCTTGCCGTGGAGCTGCCTGCCACGAGCGAATATCCAAACACGTTGAGATTGGCCTGAATAAGCACGTTGGCGATTGAGAAAAACGAGTTGAGTATGCCGCTTGGCAAACCGACTTTGAGAATTTGCAACAACTCGCGCTTGTGGATACGCAATTTTTTGAGAGCGAACCTGCAATATCCTTTTTCTCTAAGCAGAGCGATAATGATAAAAATGCACGAAATGTATTGGCTCACGATCGTTGCAATCGCAACGCCCTTGACGTCAAGCCTTGCTACGATGACGAATATGAGATTGAGCACGACGTTGACCGCTCCTGCAATGGACAAATACACGAGCGGACGCTTCGTATCGCCTTTTGCGCGGAGTATTGACGCGCCGAAATTGTACAGCACGTTTGCCGGTGTGCCGATGAAATATATGGACAAATACGCGGTGGCTTTGTCGAGAATCTCGGGATCGGTCTTCATCCACACAAGGAAATACCTTGCACAAAACACGCCCACAATCCCCACTGCCACACCGCTTATCACGGCAATGAGCAACGACGTATGCACCGTCCTTTGCGCGCGATCCTCGTCCTTTCTGCCGATCGCCTGACTCATGACAACGTTTGTGCCGATGGACAAGCCGATGACCACGTTGATGACAAGATTGATGAGCGCAACGTTGGACGAAACCGCCGCAAGCGACTGCGTGCCCGTCTCCGAAAAGCGTCCGATGACAATCAAGTCCGCCGCATTGAACAAAAGCTGCAATATCCCCGACAACGCAAGCGGCAGCGAAACCGCAATCAACTTTTTGAGAAGCGGTCCGCTTGTCATATCCATATCTTTTGTCATCGTTTTTGTTGCCTTCATTTTGTCCCCGCGCACCTTTGCGCACATCCTTTGTAAAATAATAGTCCAGTTTTTCTCGGCAAATGCACCCCGCTCCGCCCAAACCGAGCCAAGCCGTCTTAATTGCCGAATAGAACACTATTTTAGCACTTGCCCAAATAATGTCAACCAAAAACCACCGCCGTCGCCGAAATTTATTTTATTACATAAAATACCACAAAAGAAAAGTCCCGATTTTAGTGGAATCGGGGCTTTTGTTTTACGTGTTTTGAAAAACGATTATTTGCTTGCTTTTTGCGCTTCGAAACGGTCGAGTTTGTTCTTTTCGAGCTTGAGATACACCCACTTGATCGGCGGGCAGATGGCAAACAAGAATTGAGCAAAGGTGAAAAGTTTGGACGGGTTGACAAACTTGCGCTTATGCTGCAAGCCGCGCACCATACATTTTGCCACGTGTTGCGGTTTTTGCACGGGGAACGGACGCTCGCGGATGACTTTTCCGTCCTGACCTTCCACTGCCTTGTTGAAGAATCCGGTGGCGGTGGCTATCGGATAAAGGCAAGTGAGCGAAACGTTTTTGGGCAGTTCGTAGCGCAGACCTTGTTGGAAACCTTGCATGGCGAATTTGCTTGCGCTGTACAGCGTGTAGCCGGGCATTGCGAGCTTGCCGATTGCCGAGACCGTGATTGCCATCTGACCTTGCTTGCCGCCGAGATATTCGACGTATTTTTGATAGGTGTAAATGGGTGAAAAGACGTTGACTTTGAAGATGTCTTCCACGCGATCCCAGTTGACGTAGTCCATCGTTTCATAATACGGAAAGCCTGCGTTGGCATAGAATATGTCGATAGAACCAAGTTTTTCGGTTGCGGCGGCGAAGATGGAATCGACGTTTTCCTTGGTGGACACATCGCACACCATCGCAAACACGTTGCTCAAACCGAGCGCGTCTATTCTGTCCGTGCGCAAATCGACAGCCAAGATTTTGTTGTCGCCTTTTGCGAGCAATTTGAGCGTTTCGAGCCCGATGCCGCTGTTTGCGCCGGTGATGACGATGGTTTTGCCGTTTATCATAATTTTCTCCTTCCTATCCCTATGGGATAAAACCTTGCATATTTATTTCAATATACCACGCAAAAACTCGATATTCAAGCCGATTTTTGCGGTTTTGAGCGTTTTTTACGGTTTTATGCACGCAATATGCAGCTCGCGCTATTTGCTTTTGGCAAGAATCTCGTCAAAAGTCGCGCCTGCGCTCTTTTGCAAATCTTCAAGCGTGCCCGAGTTGTCCACGAGGTACGTTGCGATTTTTTTGAGCGTTGACGGCTTGACTTGCGCGCGCATACGGGCTTTTGCCTGTTCTTTGTCAAGCCCCCTGCCTTTGAGCCGTTTCAAGCGAGTTTGATATGGCGTTGACACAAACACGATTTCGTCAAAGCCACCTATGACGCTTTCAAGCGCAATGGGCAACTCCACCGCAACAAGACTCTCCTTGCAATCGTTGATGACTTTTGCGATCTCGGGATGCGCAATCGAGTTGAGCGTGGCAAGTTTCGCGCTGTCGGCAAACACTATGCTTGCAAGAGCCTTTTTGTCCACCGCTCCGTCATTGACAACGCTTGGAAAAGCCGCCGCGATTTTGGCGATATATGACGGCGACAGCAGCAAATTTGCGTTGATTTCATCTGCGCTCAGACACGCAAAACCCTTTGATTTTGCAATTTTCAACACTTCGCTTTTGCCTGCGCCTATTCCGCCGATGATTGCCACTCTCATTTGAGTTCACCCCAATTTTTCGCGCTTGCCGCCTCAGCAACGAGCGGAACGGACAACTTCACCGCATTTTCCATCTCGCTTGACAAAATTTGCTTGACGGATTCTTCTTCGTCCGCCGCCGCGTCTATGATAAGTTCGTCATGGATTTGCAAGATCATCTTGGATTTCATGCCTTCAAGACGCTTTTCAACGCCCAGCATAGCAAGCTTGATGATGTCTGCCGCCGAGCCTTGCAATGGTGTGTTCATCGCCATACGCTCCGCAGAAGATCGCACCATATAGTTGGACGCATTCAAATCGCCGAGATTGCGACGTCTGCCGAGCATTGTGAGCGAATAGCCCCTTTCGCGCGCCGTCTTCACGCAATTGTCCATAAACTCGCGCACCTTGGGATGCATGGTGAAATAGTTGGAAATAAACTCTTTCGCCTTGTATTGCGGTATGGACAGGTTTTCTGCAAGTCCGTAGCCGCTGATGCCGTATATGATGCCGAAATTGACCGCTTTTGCGTCACGTCTTTCGGCGGGGGTGACTTCGCTTACGGGCTTTGCAAGAATTTGCGCGGCGGTGATGGCGTGTATGTCATCGCCGTCGTTGAACGCTTTTATGAGTTGCTCGTCGCCGCTCATGTGCGCAAGCAGTCTAAGCTCGATTTGCGAATAGTCCGCGCTGACAAGCACGTTGCCGTCGCTTGGAATAAACGCACTCTTGATGTCCTTTGCCTCTTCGCTGCGAGCGGGTATGTTTTGAAGATTCGGATTGGCGGAAGACAGCCTGCCCGTTGTCGTAATGCACTGATTGAATTCGGTGTGGATACGTCCGCTCTTCACAAGCGGTTGAAGCCCCGTGACGTAGGTGGACTGCAACTTGGCATAGTGGCGATATTCAAGGATCTTGGATATGATGGGATGCGCGCCCGATAGATTGCTCAGCACGTCTTCGCTGACTGAGTATCCCGTCTTTGTTTTCTTGCCGTGTTGAAGGGCAAGTTTGTCAAACAAGATCTCGCCGAGTTGCTTGTTGGAGGCGATGTTGAAATGCTCGCCTGCAAGCTCGTAAATCTCGTTTGTGAGCGACGCGATTTTCTCGCCGTACTTCTCTTCAAGGGCTTTGAGCGTGTCCACAGATACGCACATTCCGCGTTGCTCCATATTGCGCAAAACAACGCAAAGCGGTTGTTCAACGTCCGAAAACAAGCGATAAAGATCGTCTTTTGCAAGTTGCGTCTTCAATTTTTCACTTTCCGCCAACAGCTCGACAGCTCCGATTTCAAGTCCGTCCGAGCCGAGCACTTGCTCCACGCTCTTTATTGGCGCGCTGCCGCGAGCTAGGTGCGCCGCTATCATCGTGTCAAAGAATTGACGGTTGTCAAAGCCGTAAGTTTTTGATAGATATTTGAAGTCATAGCACACAAGTTGCATATCTTTTGACGCGTCTTTGACGATGTTCACCGCCTCGTCGAAGTCCACGCCTTCGCTGAACAAATCTTGCACGCAATCTATCTTGTACTCTGTCTTTTCATCCACCGCAAACGTGACGTTTTCACCGATAAGGACGGCGATTTTGTCACCCTTGATTGCGGCTTTTATGTCTTGCGCCGTTGTCAAAACAACAACGGTTTTCTCTATCTTTGGAGCGGGGATTTCGGCTTGCTCGCCACCGTCTTCAAAGCTCATTCTTGCCGCAAGCGACGTGATTTCAAGCTGTCCGAGCATGGCGCGCACCGCCTGCGAATATACGGGCGTAAACTTCAAATCGTCAAGCGTACATTCAACGGGAACGTCACAGTTGATCGTCACCAACTCTTTGCTCAAAATTGCGATATCTTTGCTGTTTTGCACGTTTTGCCCGAGCTTGCCCGGGATCTCGTCCGCGTGCGCGAGAATCTCGTCAAGCGAGCCGTATTTTTCAAGCAGTTGCTTTGCCGTCTTTTCACCGACGCCCGGTATGCCCGGCACGTTGTCCGACGTGTCGCCGCGCAGTGCCTTGTAGTCTATATATTGCGGCACGGTGAATCCGTCTTGCAACAGGCGCGCCTCGTCATACACTTCTATGTCGCTCACGCCCTTCTTTGTCCAAAACACCTTTGTCGCGGGGCTGACAAGCTGAAAAGAGTCCCTGTCCCCCGTCACGATGATGCACTCGTCGTCAAAACGCTTTGAGAGCGTGCCGAGAATGTCGTCACCTTCGTAGCCTTGCAAGCTCACGATCTTGATGCCCATCGCCGTGATAAGCTCTTTGAGCGGCTCAACCTGCTGGCGCAGTTCTTCGTCCATGGGCTTTCTTGTCGCCTTGTAGTCCTTGAACATCTCGTGACGGAACGTCGGACCGTGCAAGTCGAAAGCCGCCGCGATATGCGTGGGTTTTTGCTCTTTGATAAGTCTCAGAAGTATGCTCAAAAAACCGTAAATCGCGCCCGTGTAAAGCCCCTTGCTCGATTTGAGATTGGGCAACGCATGATACGCTCTGTGCATAAGAGAGTTGGAGTCAAGCAATAAAATTTTGTTTTGTGCCATATATTCACCGCCATGCGATCGATTGTGTCAATCGCGCGTTTTTCGCTATTCTATCCAAGCAAAAATTGTTTCAAACCATCATCCATAAGGCGTTTTGCATCGTCATAGCCGTTTTGCATGAAATCGCGCACTCGCCTTTCGGAAAACGCCATTGCAGGCCCCAAATCAACAGTCGGAGCAATGAAGAACAAGTCCAAATCGCCACGTTCGATCTTGCGTTTGGGAGCTTTTTCCATCACGTTTGTGCGTATGACAAGCATCTTGTCATAGCCGTTGCGCCCAAGCAAGTTGATGGGCATATTGTCGTATACGCCGCCGTCAATATACTTGCTCTCGCCAATCTCTTTGGGCGGGAAAATCGGGAAGGTCGCAGAGGCTATCACATAGTCCACAAGCTCGCCTTCCTTGATGTCGGTCATCATTTTTTCAAAGGGCTGAAACGCCGATATGTCAAATGTTACAAGCCCGAAATCCTTGCCGCTCGACCTTATGTCGTCTTCTTTGACGAGATTTTCAAAAAACTCCTGCGACTGCTTGTAGGACGCTTCCAGCATCTTGATCGTCTTCAATCTCTTTTCTCTAACAACCTTGATGATGGCAGGCGTGAGATTTAGATTGTGTATGGACTCGATCTCCTCGTCCGTGAGCGCAAACACCGTGTTTGTCTTTATCTGTCGCCACACTTCAAGCATCTTGTCATAGCCGCCTTCAAGGTACAATGCACCATTGATCGCGCCGATAGACGTGCCGACAACGCCGTCAAAATCCACGCCAAGCTCGCGTATGGCAAGCATAGCTCCCACTTGATATGCGCCCTTCACTCCACCGCCTTCGAGCACCAATCCCAATTTTTGACCATTATTCTGCATACCGTTTATCCTTCGCAATACAAATTTCTACGCTTAAACTATAACACAAAATCCGCCTTTTGTAAACGCCGAAAAGCAAATATGCGCCTTGCGGATAGATGTTTCGAAAAGCATAACATGATAATATGGAAAATTGATAGTTTTTTTCGCACGAAACGAAAACTTGTTTGGAGCGCACTTAGCAAGAAAGTCGCTATTTAGCGCGGTTGAAAAACGGCAATATTGAGATGCATAACAAGAAAGGCACGGCTTGAACCAAAACCCAACGTACAAGACGTACGTGATTTTGGGGCAAGCCGTGCCTGACGAAGTTAGGCGCTCAATAGTGCCGTTTTTTTAGTACATGGAGTCCATACCGGCCGCAGGAGAAGAATTTGCCGCCGCCGGTTCTTTCACATCGGTGACAAGGCTCTCGGTGGTGAGCAAGGTGGATGCAACGGACGCGGCGTTTTGGAGTGCGCTACGTGTGACTTTGGTCGGGTCGAGAATGCCTGCTTTGACCATGTCGCAGTAGACTTCGCGTTGGGCGTCAAAGCCGTAGTTGGCTTTCTTTGACGAGATGATGGTGTTTACGACAATGCCGCCATCAATGCCTGCGTTTGCGGCGATTTGACGTACGGGGGCTTCGAGAGCGCGAAGAACGATTTTTGCACCCGTTGCTTCATCGCCTTCGAGTTTTGCACAAGCCTTCTTCACTGCAGGGATGACAGACAACAGAGCCGTTCCGCCGCCTGCGACAATGCCTTCTTCAACAGCCGCGCGAGTTGCGTTGAGAGCGTCTTCGATGCGGAGTTTCTTCTCTTTCATCTCCACTTCGGTTGCTGCGCCGACGCCGATGACCGCTACGCCGCCTGCGAGTTTCGCAACGCGTTCTTGCAGTTTTTCTTTGTCATAATCTGACGTGGATTCGGCAATTTGAGCGCGAATGGACGCAACTCTTGCCGCAATGTCTTCTTGTCTGCCGAAACCGCCGACGATTGTGGTGTTGTCCTTGTCAACGCGCACGGATTTTGCTCTGCCGAGCATATCGAGAGTGACGTCTTTAAGCTCGTATCCGAGATCGCTTGACACAAACGTGCCGCCCGTGAGAATTGCGATATCTTCAAGATACGCCTTTCTTCTGTCGCCAAAACCGGGGGCTTTGACCGCCACGACGTTGAACACACCTTTAAGCTTGTTGACGATGATGGTTGTGAGTGCCTCGCCTTCGATGTCGTCCGAGATGATGAGCAGTTTCAAGCCGTTTTTGAGCACTTGTTCGAGAAGTGGCAAAATCTCTTGGATGTTGCTGATCTTCTTGTCGGTGATGAGAATGACGGGGTTGTCAAGCTCTGCACTCATCTTGTCGGTGTTGGTGACAAGATAGGGAGATACGTAGCCGCGATCGAATTGCATGCCTTCCACAACGTTGAGTTCGGTGGTCATTTGCTTGCCTTCTTCGATGGTGATGACGCCGTCTTTGCCCACTTTTTCCATAGCGTCCGAGATGAGTTGACCGATGGTTTCGTCACCTGCGGAAATGGACGCGACTTGCGCGATTGCGGTCTTGTCTTCAACGTCTTTGCTGATCTTTTTGAGCTCTTCGACAGCTTGCTCGGTTGCGTACATAATGCCGCGTTTGAGCACCATGGGGTTTGCGCCCGCCGCAACGTTCTTCAAGCCTTCTTTGACGATCGCCTGAGCAAGCACGGACGCCGTTGTCGTTCCGTCACCCGCAACGTCGTTGGTTTTGGTTGCGACTTCTCTGATGATTTGTGCGCCCATGTTTTCAAACGGATCGGAAAGCACGATGTCCTTTGCGATTGTCACGCCGTCATTGGTGACCAGCGGAGAGCCGTAGGGACGATCGAGAACAACGTTTCTGCCCTTCGGGCCGAGAGTGATTTTTACAGTGTTTGCCAATGCGTCAACGCCGGCTTCCAAAGCCTTTCTTGCGTCGTCGCCATATTTGAATTGCTTTGCCATAATCAAAATCTCCTTATTCTACGATTGCGAGAATGTCTGCTTGACGGACGATAACCACTTCTTCGCCGTCGATCTTAAATTCGCTGCCGGCATACTTGCTGAAAAGCACGGTGTCGCCGACCTTGACTTGCATCTTCACGTCCACGCCGTCAACGTTGCCGCCGGGGCCGACCGCAAGCACTTTTGCAAGTTGCGGTTTTTCTTTTGCCGCGCCGGGAAGAACGATTCCGCTCGCGGTCTTTTCGTCTTGTTCAATCGCCTTGATGACGACTTTGTCAAACAACGGTTTTATTGCCATATAATGCCTCCGTATATGTGTTTCGTATTATCATTTAGCACTCTTTGTGCTTGATTGCTAACAGTTTATACCAACGGTTGCCAATTGTCAATATATTATGCAAGGTTTTTTGAAAAAAATTATGCCGATTTTCAAAAGTTGTCGTTGAATATTGTATATTTTTGTGCTAATATCATTTATATAAAAATATATACGCGCAAAGGAGAGAGTATGAACAACTGGGACAAAAGATTTATGGACATGGCGGAATTGGTTTCCACCTGGACAAGTTGCGAAAGGCAAGGCCGCGCGATCGGCGCGATTATCGTCAAGGACAAGCGCATTCTCACCACGGGCTACAACGGCGCGCCCGCAGGCATACTCAACTGCCGTGACAAAGGATATTGCATGCGCGATCGGCTTGGCATAAAGAGCGGCACTTGCGCAGAAAAATGCTATGCCGTCCATGCAGAGCAAAACGCAATCGTTCAAGCGGCAAAACTCGGCATCTCGGTGGACGGCGCAACCCTTTACTGCACGCACCAACCCTGCACCATTTGCACGCGCCTTATCATCAACAGCGGCATCGTGCGCGTTGTCTACAAGCACCCCTACCCCGATGACTTCTCAATGGAGCTTTTCAACGAAGCAGGCATTTCAGTTGAGAAATTTGAAGAATAAAGTGCCGATTGTGCAAATATAGACAAAAAGCAAGCTCGAACACGGCTTGCTTTTTTGTTGGCTTTTGGTTTTATTTTTTTGGTTTTGCCGATCATTTCATCAGCTTGCGTTGACGGCTGAATTTGATCAACTGATTATTTTTTATTGACACGAGATGCAACAAACGATTGCGATTTAGCGTGAAGGTCATGGGGTTATTGTAGTCCTTCACGACATATTTGCTGCGATCGTCATGCAAGATAAAATCGTACAACTGCAACATGTATTCTATGGATTTTTCAAGGCTGAATCGCTTTGCAAACTCGGCGTATTTTGGCATCATCTCATCGTGCAAATCCTTGTGTTCTATCCAAAAATCCATCATGTCGGCAAGGCTGTTTGCATTGCCATTTTGGAATATCGATTGCTTTGAGAGAGCAAACTGCTTTGTGGCACACATCTTTGCGTTGCTGATCACGGGCACAGTGCCGCACGCAATCGCTTCGAGGCAGGATATGGATTCCGTTTCGACATCGCTCGCCTGCACGAAAAGATAGGACACGTTGAGCAGATTGACAAGCTCGGACTGAGCCATAAACACTATGCGCATATCAACGCCAAGCTCTTTTGCAAGGGCTTCGTATTCTTCTTGCTTCGGGCCTTTGCCCGCAAGCAAAAGCACGATTTTGTCGCGATACTTGCTTTTGCCAACCGCTCTGATTATAAGGTCTTGCCGCTTCTCTTCGGTGAGTCTGCCCACGCTTGTGACGATGATTTTGTCCTTGAAATCATCGGGCAGGACGGGATTGTCAAGCGGCTTGAAATTTGGATCGTAGCCGTTGGAAATCACGTGCAAGTTTTGCGGATAATGATGCATCATAAGCGTTGCGGCGATGCATCTTGACGGGCAATGAATGTTGTTGATCCACTCCACTCGATAATGGAAAAGTTTCAAAAGATCGTACATTGTCGCCGTTGCGCCGGGAAGATAGCGCAAATTCGCATTGAAAGTGATGTTTTCCGCCGACACATGATAGCAGCCAAGCACGGGTTTGCCAAGCTCGTGCGCTATGCGCGCGCAGTGCGTGCCGAGAAAGAACGGCATATATACATGCACAAGATCGACGTCTTGAAGCGCGTCTTTGATCAGCTTGTCGTCAGGCTCTGCAAGCCAAGCGTGCTGTTGGTCTATGACTTTTTGATAGATGGGCACGTTCATAACGGGAAACGTGACGTATTGCGCGGGTATGGTCTCTTGCTCCGCGCCTTTGTCGGTGCAAAGCACCTTCACTTCCACTCCGCGATCGAGCAGGTTTTGTACAAGATGCCTTGCAGACATCGAAGTGCCGTTGCCTTTGTCGTGAAAAATATCGATTACGATTGCAACTTTCATTTTATCTCCTTTTTTAAGCGAAATAATATATATTGCCAATCCCTTTTATGCTAATGCCGCTCATTTTTGATTTGTGTGTAATAATTCAAAAACTTTTTCTATATTTATGTGTTGACTTATACCACTTGTGTATATTATAATCCACTTATGTGGCAGATGTAAAGATTTGCAACACAATTTTCCGCCACAAAAAGTAACGCAAATTGCGACTTGTGTGTGTTTGCACACACTTAGGCGCAAAATAGGTGCATTATGCCGGAAGAAAAGAAACTAGACAGACGTGTAATCAAAACCAAAAAAGCAATTTATCGCGCCTTTGCGCAGCTTTTGCTTGAAAAAGACATCAACGACATCACCATAAAAGACGTCGCAGATCGCGCCGATATCAACAGAAAGACTTTCTACAACTACTACGGCGGCATCTACGATCTCACCGGTGAAATCGAAAACAAAATCCTTGAAAAAATGGAAAACGCCATCAAGGATCTCGACGTCAACGAGCTTTTGCACGATCCCAACGAGTTCTTCAACAAAATCACGGACGTCATCAGCTCTGATATCGACTTCTACGGTCACCTTATGCGCGTTGAGAGCAATTCCAGCCTCATCGTCAAGCTGATCACGTCCATGAAAAACAAGTTTAAGGAAATCATTGCACCGCAAACCATGCTCGACGCGCAAACGCTCGACATTCTGCTTGACTACGTCACCGCCGGCATGATGAGCGTCTACCAACATTGGTTCAATTCCGACCGCTCCAAGCCGATTAAAGCCATCTCCGCCACCGTGAGCACTCTCACCTTCCGCGGCATCAACGGTCTTCTCGACAACATCAAATCCGCCGAATAAACGGCTTTGCCGCCACGCTTTTCAATCAGTTTTGCATTTGCGGCAAAAAAGATTTGCACTTTCGCGCAAACGGTTGACAAAAAGTTTCAATAACACTATAATATCAATGCTTAAATGATGACGGAGCTATCCACCGTCAGCAACATGTAGCATTAGCCCAGCTGGATAGAGCGTCTGGCTACGGACCAGAAGGTCAGGGGTTCGAATCCCTTATGCTACGCCAACAAAACCCAACCAACAAGTTGGGTTTTTGTTTTCTCTCATAATGTTTCGAACGTGTGCTTTGCACACCGCAACTTTGTTGCGCCCTGCCCTTCGGTCAGGCTGCACGCGATTGACCTTCGGTAACAATCGCTGATGGGCGAATCCCTTATGCTACGCCAAATAAAACGCAAGTTGAATTTTTGACTTGCGTTTTATTTTTTTCTTTTTAGGGATTCGAACGGGCGTATGGCAAACAATCCTGTGAATTGTTTGCCCACCGCAATGGCATACGAATTAATAATTAATAATGAATAATGAACAATTGCGGAAGGCAAGCCTTATCCGAAAGTCTATTCGGGGCGTACTTATTAACGGACTGTGCTTATTCGGAGTGAGCGTTCGCAAGGCGAACGCCGAGAT
>ULSH01070652.1_pt1 | contig 15627 bp, 16 predicted proteins | sample 1956151 | NCBI WGS metagenome assembly ULSH01 (sample SAMEA4835702, study PRJEB28245) | human gut metagenome | biome: gut microbiome; material: fecal sample | place: Denmark | collected 2008 | reverse complement strand
CGAAAACATAGCGGGAATGCAGAATGTCTGCGTTTTTTCCGTAGGCTCGGACGGGACCGACGGTCCGACCGATGCAGCCGGCGGATATGTTGACGGCAGCACAAAGCAGCTGCTTGAGGAAAAAGGCATCAGCATCTTCCGCACGCTGCAAAGCAACGACTCGTACCATGCGCTCGACGCCTGCGGCGGCCTTATCCGCACAGGTGCAACGGGAACGAACGTAAACGATCTTTCCGTGCTTTTGATCGGATAATTTTGATATACCCTCCTTCTGTTCCGCATCGGGACAAGAGGAGGGTATTTTTGCGCGCTTATTTCAGCAGAAAGTACGCTATTACGACCACGCCGAGAACGATACGATACCAGCCGAAGACCTTGAAGTCCTTGCGCTTAATATAGCTCATGAGGAATTTTATAACGACAACGGATACAAGGAAGGCCACGACGCAGCCGACGATGAGCGTTATAAGCTCGGCACTTGTAAACGAAAAGCCGAACGCAATTATCTTCAAGAGCGACACGCCGACCATGACCGGCACGGCAAGGAAGAACGTAAACTCCGCCGCCGTAACACGCGACACACCGATCACAAGGCCGCCTATGATTGTAGAACCGCTGCGCGAGGTGCCGGGGATGATCGACAGCGCCTGAAACAGGCCGATGATGAACGCATCCTTATACGATATCTCCTCGAGCGTTTTGACTCTCGGCTCGCGGCCGCGGTTCCAGTTTTCAATGACGATAAACAGAACACCGTAGACGATAAGCGCTGCGGCAACGACATAGCAGTTATCGACAAAGTCAAGCAGCAGATACGCGACAAAGCCCGGAATGCAGGCAATGACGACCTTGAACCAGAGAACAAACGTCTCTTTTTTTATAACGCTGCCGTTTTTCTTTTTGCTCTGAAACGGCCACATTTTGTTCCAGAACAGGATTATGCCCGCCAGTATCGCGCCGAGCTGAATGACATACAGGAACATCTCGCGAAATTCCGGTGTGACGTTCATGTGGATAAATTCGTCCACGAGCAGCATGTGTCCGGTGCTTGAAATGGGCAGCCACTCGGTTATGCCCTCAACTATGCCGATGATTATTACTTTGATCAGTTCTATAAGGTCCATGCTAACACCTTATGCGGCTATTTACAGCAGCATGACTCCCTTTTCGGCGCAGACCTCTTCGGTGTGCTTATCCCAGATGGACACCTGCACCTCGCCGATATGCGCCTTGCCGAGAAGGAGCATGGAAACGCGCGACTGGCCGATGCCGCCGCCGATGGTCAGGGGCAGCTCGCCGTTTAAAAGCATCTTGTGATACGGAAGCTCGCGGCGGTCATCGCAGCCGGAAAGGCGAAGCTGTCTGTCCAGCGATTCGGGATCGACGCGGATGCCCATCGAGGATATCTCGATCGCGCAGTCGAGCCAATCGCACCAGAACAGGATATCGCCGTTGAGCGTCCAGTCATCATAGTCGGGCGCGCGGCCGTCATGCGGCTTGCCGGAGCGCAGAGCGCCGCCGATACCGATGATGAAAATAGTCTTATGCTCGCGCGTAAATGCGTTCTCGCGCTGTTTTGAGGTCATGTCGGGATACATATCCTCAAGCTCCTGAGAGGTGACGAATGTGACGTTGCGCTCAAGCTTCGGTAGGCACTGAAGCTGGGGATAGATCGCCTGCATCGTATCCTGCGTATCGCACAGGGCCTTGACTATATCCATAACGGTTAGCTTCAGATAGTCGAGGTTACGATTTTCCGAAAGGATGACCTTTTCCCAGTCCCACTGGTCAACATAGACTGAGTGCAGGTTATCAAGCTCGTCCTCGTCGCGGCGGATAGCGTCCATATCGGTGTAAAGTCCCTTGCCGGGGAAGAAGTTATAGCGCTTGAGCGCAAGACGCTTCCACTTTGCAAGCGACTGAACGACCTGAGCGGTCGTATCCGAGCGGAGAATATCAAACGATACGGGGCGCTCGTAGCCGTTGAGGTTATCGTTAAGTCCGGAATTAGAATCGACAAACAGCGGCGCGGACACTCGGTAAAGATTTAAAAGTGCCGCGAGCCTGTCCTCAAACAGGCGCTTTAAGAGGCTTATAGCCTTCTGCGTGTCGTAAACGCTAAGGATACTTTTGTATCCGTCCGGAATTTTGATCTCCATGGTTTTCCTCCTGGTGTACAATATAAATATATAAACGACCATCTGTAATGGGCGTTATATTACCCTTTAGCATTTTTATCATCCGGCTTCTTATCGAGAAGCTCGATGATTCTGCAATATATCTCCTCGGCTCTGTCGCGGAAGTTTTCTTCTATGCGCTCTGCCTGCTGCTCGCCGGACGATAGGATGTTGAGCCTTATTATCTCGCCCTTACCGTCGCTCATGGCAAGCGTCACAAAGCAGCCGCCCTCGCGGTTGCGGTGCTGTGCGGTTATCATCGAAAGGCGACGCAGCCGCTCGGCCTCGGGCGCTATTATCTTCTCCGCCCTCTTGCGAACGGAAAAAGGCAGGCTGCTCTCGACCGTTTCGGCGGCATCGGCTCCGCGCTTGCTTACGCGCAGTCCGCTCTCCTCTTCGATGACGAGTCCGCTCTCGATAAGCTCGGCAAGGCAATCGGAATATTCAAAATATCCGAAGCCCTCGTCGCACTGCTGCGTAAAGTCCTGAAGGTCAATGGGCGCGACTATACCCGGCAGCCGGCGAAGAATAAACAGTATCAAAATTTTTATATCAAGCTTTTCATGAATAAAGCCCAGTCGTTCCATAACTTGCTCCTAAAAATCATATATCCGATCGGCAAATTTCCGGCATCAGTCGCTTTTCTTATATGCTTCGATACAAGCAAAAATTATAACAACAGTCGTTATATGCAATATAATGCTCTTCGGTGAAAGCGGCGCAACAGAAGCGTGTATAACGCCGAAATCAGCCAGAAGCATTGCAAACAGTATCAAAACCTCAACGGCTATGAGTATGAGCCAAAGCTGCTTTTTCATTCTTTCGCCTCCTCTGCATTATATATAATAATACATACTTTTCTTTTTGTAAATCCAATATTCTTCACATTTTGGAACAATACGCATAGACTGTATTGAAGTTTTTCTTCAATTCCATCCTGGGAGGTATTTTTATGGCAGACAGGGTCGTACCCGGTCCAGTCAATGATAATGACTGCATAAAACAGGCCGTTTGCGTAAGCACAAGAAAGATAATGGACGCCTGCCGCGACAAGGACTGCATCGAGGATCTGCGCGTTTACCCCACGGTCAGCTCTCTTCCCTACATAGAGAGCGCATTCAGCGTGCGTCCCAAGTGCGCGCAGCTTCTGCACTGTGAGGTAAAGGTCAATGAGATCTGCCTTAACCGCGGCTACTACACGGTCGATGTGACCTACTTCTATAAGATAAGCGGCGAAACATTTCCTGCTAACCAATGCTTCACGGGTCTTGCCGTGTTCGATAAGCGCGTAATGCTCTTCGGCTCCGAGGGCAGAGTAAAGAGCTTTTCCTCGGATGACTGCTGCATTCTCGGTGGAACAAACAGCATGCCATTTGCCGAGGTCGATGCCGTCGATCCGATTGCGCTGCACATGACACTTGCGGAAACGGCACTGCCAGACCCCGGTATAGATCAGCGAGATATTCCGCAGCAGATACTCGACTCCTTCGGCGAAGAGATATCCGTTACCGGCGGTACGCGCCATGTCTATGTTACGCTCGGCCAGTTTTCTATCATCCGGCTTGAGCGCAGCACACAGCTGCTCATCCCGGCTTACGATTACTGTCTGCCGGAGAAGGAGTGCGTAGGTTCGTCCGAGGACGATCCGTGCACGATGTTCGGCCGCATATCCTTCCCCGTTGACGAGTTTTTCCCTCCAGATAATCTCGATCCCTGCGAGGATTACAAGAGCATGGTATAGTCGGCAGAAGCGTTAATTTTGTTTATTCCTACGAAAATTTGAAGCAATGCTCGTGAATTTTTTATTTAGTCCGCAATCTTGACGGATCTGCGTCTGCGGTGCTACAATTTGCCCATAAACGCAAGGACACGGAACAGTAAGCGAAAATGCCCTTTCAGAGAAGTGCCGGTTGGTGCAAGGCACAAAGGTTGTTTTTTCGCCGAACTCACCGGATAGCGGCTGTGCTGAACGTCAGTAGGCGCAGACGGGTGCGCCCGTTACAGTGCAGGGATATGACTGTATCCTGACTGAGTGCGTCCCACAGCATGTGGAACGAAGAAGAGTGGTACCGCGGACGGTTTTTCAGCCTTTCGTCTCTTCTGCAAATCGGCAGAAGGACGAGGGGTTTTTTGTTTTTCTGCCGGAATTTAAGGAGGAAAACCAAAATGAACAACAAGCCCCAAAACCGCAAGATATCCAAGATCCCGTTTTTTGCCGCATTTTCCGTCGGCGCTGTGCTCTTCTCGGCGCATGCAGGCGGCGGATTTGCAACCGGCAATCAGGCCAACACCTATTACGTCGGCCTCGGCTGGTCAGGCATTATTGCCGCGGTTATCGCAATGCTCCTGCTCACGCTCACCATGCGGCAGGCAATGGTCATGTACAATTCCCGCGGTCTTACAAGCTATAAGGAGCTTTTCCAGACCCTCTATCACCCGTTTGACAAGCTCGAATGGGTATTCGAAATTTTCTTCTACATAATGGTGCTCATGGCCGTCGCAGCCGCGATATCGGGCGCGGCAAGCGCTCTGCAAAGCTACTTCGGCTTAAACTATTACATCGGCGTGGGAATAGTCGGCGTTATTGTTCTCATGCTGACGATTTTCGGCGCCGGCATCGTGCGCGCCGCATCTACCTGGATGGGCATAGCGATCCTCGTAACGGCTATCAGCATATACGCGATAGGCATTTTCAAAAGCGACAGCAGTCTGTTTACCGTTCTCGCCTCCGACTTTGCCAAGACAGGCTTCGGGAATATGCCCAAGGCAATATTCAACTCCTTTGTGTACGCAGGCTTCCAGTGCGTCACACTGCCCACAATGATAGCCTGCGGTACAACGATGCGCTCCGAGCGCGGCTGCTCAAAGGCGATGTGGATATCCTTTGTCATGAACGCCGTCGCACTGACCCTGTCGATATTCATGCTCATGTGCTGGCAGGGCGTTTACAACTCCGTTGACGGCGGCGCGACCATCCCCACGCTCACGGCCTGCAACGCAATGGGCATCCGCGCACTGACCGTTATCTACGGCGTATGCCTGCTCCTGTGCCTGATATCGACCGGTGTTACGACCATCTTCGGCTTCGTTGCTCGCTTTGAAAAGCTGCCGATATTCAGCGGCATAAAGTCCGCCACCACGCGCAGCGCGATCGTGTCCGCGTTTATCATCGTTCTGTCTATGACCATCTCCATGGCCGGATTGACAAACATCATTAAATACGGCTACGGTTACTGCGGATATCTCGGCGCGGCGGCAGTCGTCATCCCATTCCTCACCGTTGGCGTTTATAAAAACCGCAAATACATCAAGGAGCATGGTTTTACCGGAGCCTCATCCGACGAAGCCACTGCCGAAAATGATACCTGCTGCGACGCAGCTCCGTCAACCGCCGTTTGCGGCTGAGAAAAACGTTAAGACAAAGGCAGACTCGCTGGGAGCTGCCTTTGTCGCAAAATTTCGTAAACCTGCCAAGCATCTTGCCGAGGCGTGCTTCATCTGATATACTTAACTAAAATATAAAGGAGGCACGATATGGATACTTTGATAATCATCGGGATACTTCTGGCGATCGCAGCAACGATCGTTCTTTACATCAAGGTCATGCCCAAAAGGTATGACGGCAAGCTCGGCAACAAATTTTTGCAGTTTTTGCACGACTTTTTCAACTTCAAAACATTTTATATTGAGGCTCTGACAAAGTTTGTGTTCGTGCTCTTGACATGCGCGTGCATATTCGTGGGATTTCTGCTGCTGTTCGGCAAGATCGAATACTACGGCTACTTCGGCGCAACGTTTGAACAGAGCACCTTCCTGTACGGGCTCGGCCTTATGATCCTCGGGCCGTTGGTGCTGCGAGTCACCTACGAATTTGTTATGATGGCGATACTTCTTGTTCAGAACGTTATCAGTATTAACCGTAAAATGAAATCCCCTGCAGGAGCGGCCCCCTCTCCGGCTTCCGCTCCCACTCCTGAGCCGGTCGTACCTGCAGAAGCTGCTGCAACCTATGAAACGTCGGCGGATCCGGATAAGCCCTCTCCGGAAGAATAAAACTCCGACGAAAAAGCGCCCTCACAGAGGGCGCTTTTGCTATGTAGCTATAGACTCAGTCCGAGAAGTGAGACCAGCAGCGGTATTGTGAACATCGAAAGCACCGTACCGACAAAAATCGTTTCCGAGGCTTCAACACCATCGCGGCCGTAATCCATGCCGAGCAGCGCGCATATTATCGCCGGCGGACACGCAGCGATTATGACGATCGAGCCGAGCATGACTATATCGCTTATGAAAAGCTTGAGCACGAGCCAGACCGCAACGGGCGCGACGATAAGGCGCATGAAGTTTATCCCGTAAATCCGCGGATGAACGAACGCATCCTTTATCGAAACGCTGCCCAGCGACAGACCGATGCACATCATTGAAAGCGGCGCACAGGCATCGGAGAGCATGTCCGCTACATCCACTACTATCACCGGCATCGGTATTTCAAACAGGAATATGACCGTTGCGATGACCGTTGCGATTATCGGGACGTTTATCATACTTTTAATGCTTATCTTTTCCTTCTTTTCTCCGTCGCGCTGAAGCAGCATGATCCCGACGGTGTAAAGCAGAACGTTAAACGAGATATTGCCCAGCGAGGCGAAGAAGATCGCGCCCTCGCCATACACCGCCGAGATCACCGGAACGCCCATAAAGCTGAGGTTTGAAAAGGACGTTATCAGCTTATACATGCCCTTATCGCCGTCTTTTATACGCATTGCGGCAGGCGTTATCATGCCGACGGCAAAGCACACGATCTGCATCACAAAAAGCATGGCTATGCCGAAAAGCATATCGCCCTTGCTCATGCTCAGCTCCTTATTCATTACCGAGGCCAGTATCATTCCGGCGAGGAACACGTTTATGACCATTTTGCTCAGGCCCTTATTAAACTCCGGGCCAACGAGCTTGATTTTTGCGCAAATGTATCCGATGGCAAGTATAATTACAAGCAGCGCCATCTTTTCAAACAAAACAAGCATTCTCTGTATAGTATCCTTTTGCTGAGATATGGGGGCTAAAAGCTTATCATAAGCTTTGCTATTTCAAAATAAATAAGCAGCGAGACCGCATCGGTGATGGTCGATATCAGGGGGTTTGCCATGACTGCCGGGTCAACGCCGAGCTTTTCTGCCGCTATGGGCAGCACACTTCCGACGACCTTTGCGAACATAACGATGAGCACGATCGAAAGGCTGACAACTGCGGCAACGGTGAGCGTAACGCCGTCGTTATGCAGAAGCAGTCTGTCAACCAGAAGCATTTTTCCGAAGTTTACGGCGGCAAGCGTTATACCGCACAGGATGGCAACGCGAAACTCCTTCCATATGACGCGGCCGACATCCTCCGGCTCGGTATCGCCGAGGGAGATGCTTCGTATAACGGCCGTTGATGCCTGCGCGCCGGAGTTGCCGCCGGTGCCCATAAGCATTGGGATAAAACCGATGAGCACGGCCTGCACGGCGAGCGCATCCTCAAAGGAGTTGATTATCATGCTCGTGAACGTTGCAGAAAGCATGAGGAACATGAGCCACGGCACTCTTCGCTTCCACATATCCCACGCGCTTGTTCGCGAATAGGGCTTGTCCGAAGGCGTCATTGCGGCCATGAGTTCGAAGTCCTCGGTGGCCTCGGCTTCCATAACGTCGATGACGTCGTCAACGGTGACGATGCCGACGAGGCGGCCTTCCTTATCGACAACGGGCAGCGCCATGAGGTCGTAGTCGGATATCTTTTCCGCCGCTTCCTCCTGGTCATCGTGCGTCATGCAGAACACGATATTCGTATCCATTATATCCTCGATGACAGTCTCATCGTCTGACAGGAGCAGATCCTTTACGGACAAAACGCCCTCGAGCTTTCGGTCGGCAGAGGTGACAAAGCAGGTGTAGATAGTCTCCTTATCCTCGCCTATCCTGCGTATGCGCGCAATAGATTCGCGCACGTTCATGTATTTTTTGAGATCCACAAACTCGGCCGTCATTATGCTGCCTGCCGAGTTTTCGGGGTAATTTAGGTACTGATTTATAAGCCGTCTGGTTTCCGGCGTTGCAGTGCGCATAACGCGCTTTACGACGTTTGCCGGCAGCTCCTCCATCATGTCAACGGCGTCGTCAACGTAAAGCTCTTCGATAATCGCCGACAGCTCCGAGTCTGTGATGGAGTTTATTATCTGCTCCTGCTCGGGAGAATCGAAGTTTGCAAAAACGTCCGCCGCCATCTGCTTGGATAAAAGCCTGAACACCATCGGCATGCGGTTATCGCCGATCTCGGACAGGAACTCGGCAACGTCGAATTCATTCATGTCCTCAAGGCGGAGTTGGAGCTCCTTCATTCTGCGCTCGTCAAGAAGCTGCATGAGCTCGTCGGCCTGCTTATCGCGCATGGCCTCAAAGTCCATATTCTCCATGTTATCCATTTAGGAGCCTCCTTTCGCGTTGCTTAACTTAAGATCACTTTCCGAGATACTCGGCCTGCTCGCGGCTGAGACTGTCTATACCGACACCCATCGCGTCGAGCTTGCATCTTGCGACCTCATAGTCTATCTCGCGCGGAACGGAGACAACGTCGGCCTCGAGCCTGCCGCGGTTATCGGCAAGATATTTTGCCGACAGCGCCTGAATTGCAAAGCTCATGTCCATGATCTCCGCCGGGTGACCATCGGCTGCGGCAAGGTTAACAAGTCTGCCCTCGGCTATGGTGAAAAGCGTTCTGCCGTCGGGCATGACATATCCCTGGATATTGTGGCGCGCTTCGTATTTTTTGACCGCCATTTTCTCAAGCGCCGCCATATCGACCTCAACATTGAAGTGGCCTGCGTTGCTGAGAATGGCGCCGTCCTTCATCAGGGGGAAGTGCTCTGCGGTGATTATGTCCCTGCCGCCGGTTACGGTGCAAAAGATATCGCCGATCTTGGCCGCCTCTGCCATGGGCATGACCTCGTATCCGTCCATGACGGCTTCGAGAGCGCGAATGGGGTCGGTTTCGGTAACGATGACCTTGGCACCCAATCCCTTTGCTCTGAGCGACACACCCTTGCCGCACCAGCCGTAGCCGGATATGACAACGTATTTGCCGGCAATGATGAGGTTTGTCGTGCGGCAGATACCGTCCCAAACGCTCTGGCCGGTGCCGTAGCGGTTATCGAACATATGCTTGCAGTCGGCGTCGTTTACCATGACCATCGGGAAGCGCAGCGCACCGGCAGCGGACATGATGCGCAGGCGGTTAATGCCGGTCGTTGTCTCCTCGCAGCCGCCGATAACGCCGGGGATGAGGTCCGCAAACTCCTCGTGCATAAGATGGACGAGGTCGCCGCCGTCGTCAATGATGATATTGGGGCCGATCTTGAGCACCTCGCGCAGGCAGTCTTCATACTGCTGCTCGGTGCAGCCGTATTCCGCGAAAACGTTCATGCCGCCGGCAGCCAGCGCCGCAGCAACGTCATCCTGAGTGGAAAGAGGGTTTGAGCCTGTGACATACATTTCCGCGCCGCCCATTTCCATCACGCGGCACAGATACGCGGTTTTAGCCTCAAGGTGGACGGAAAGCGCGACCTTGAGTCCCTTAAAAGGCTTTTCCTCGGAAAAGCGGCGGCCGATACCGCGCAGCACGGGCATGTTGCGCTCGACCCAGTTTATCTTCATCTCGCCGGAAGGCGCAAGGTTTATGTCTTTAATAATGCTCATGAAGTTTACCCCCTTTATTATCAAACGCTTTATTTTAACACTATAATTTAATATCCGCAAGTGTTGAAAATTGTTGAAAGCACCGCTCGTGCATGATATAATTTGTACAATTACATGCAAATGTAGTATACATTGAAAATCAACGCATTCTTGAAAGGGGTTTTATTGATATGGGACTTATAAGAGCCGGCGCAGGCGCTCTCGGCGGAACGATGGCAGACCAGTGGAAGGAGTTTTTCTACTGCGACGCAATTGATAAAAACACACTCGTTGTAAAGGGTGCAAAGCGCACAAGCTCGCGCTCGTCGAACACCAGGGGCAACGACAACATCATTTCCAGCGGCTCGGGCATTGCCGTTGCCGACGGACAGTGCATGATAATCGTCGAGCAGGGCAAGGTCGTCGAGGTCTGCGCAGAGCCGGGACAGTTTACATACGATGCATCGACTGAGCCGAGCATTTTCTCCGGCAGTCTCGGTCAGGCGATACTTGACACCTTCAAGACCATCGGCAAGCGCTTTACCTTCGGCGGCGACACCGGCAAGGATCAGCGCGTTTACTACTTCAACACCAAGGAGATAGTCGATAACAGATTCGGCACCGCAACGCCCATCCCCTTCCGCATTGTTGATAACCGTATAGGACTTGATACGGACACCGAAGTCAGATGCAACGGCGTTTATTCCTATAAGATCACAAATCCGCTGCTGTTTTACACAAACGTCTGCGGCAATGTTGAGCAGGCCTACGAGCGCTCGGAAATCGACTCGCAGCTTAAATTCGAGTTTGTCAGCGCGCTTCAGCCGGCCTTTGCACGTCTTTCGACATTTGAAATGCGCCCGAACCAGATCCCGGCGCACACCATTGAGCTTTGCGACCTTATGAACGAAACGCTCACGCGCAAATGGTCGGAGCTGCGCGGAATAAGCGTTGTTTCCATAGCAATGAACTCCGTCAGCATCCCCGAAGAGGACGCGGAAAAGCTCAAGGAGCTTCAGCGCGCCGCCGCACTTGCAAATCCCGCTCTTGCAGCAGGCGCCGTCATCGGCGCTCAGACCGACGCCATGCGCACGGCAGCAGGCAACAGCTCAGGCGCTATGGCAGGCTTCATGGGCATGGGTATGGCAGCTAACGCCGGCGGCGCAAACGCTCAGGCACTCTACGGCATGGCGGCAGCCCAGCAGCAGGCGGCAGCTCCTGCGCAGGCAGCACCGGCACAGCCTTCTTCTTCCGCGTGGACCTGCTCCTGCGGCACGACTTCAACGGATAATTTCTGCCCCGAGTGCGGCAAGCCTCGTCCTACGGGCGCGCCGAGATACAGATGCGATAAGTGCGGCTGGGTCCCTGCCGATCAGTCGCAGCCGCCGAAGTTCTGCCCGAAATGCGGCGACCCGTTCAGCGACAACGATAAGGGCTGACGCTTATGGAAACGAAGAATACCGTTCAATATAAATGTCCCTGCTGCGGCGGCTTCATAGCCTACGACAGCGCAGCAGGGAAAATGAAATGTCCGTATTGCGACACGGAGTTTGAGCTTGAAACGCTCAAAAGCTATGACGAGAGCCTGAAAAATGACATGTCCGACAACATGAACTGGGTGTCGGACGATGAAAAGGAGCGTTTTGACGGCGATGGCGACGGTATGTGCATCTATGTCTGTCAAAGCTGCGGCGGCGAGATAATTGCTGATGACACGACGGCGGCGACAAGCTGCCCGTTCTGCGGCAATCCCACCATATTCAAATCGCAGCTTACCGGCGAGTTGAAGCCGGACTATATTATTCCCTTCAAGCTCGATAAGAATACCGCAAAGGAGGCTCTTAAAAAGCACCTTACCGGCAAGAAGCTTTTGCCGAAGCTGTTCAAAAGCGAAAACCACATCGATGAGATAAAGGGCGTGTATGTTCCCTTCTGGCTGTTTGACACCGACGCCGACGCCGAGGCAAGATACCACGCAACGCGCACTCGCTTCTGGTCGGATAAGGATTACGATTACACCGAGACCAGCCACTACAGCGTTCTGCGCAGCGGCAGCATGAGCTTTGACCATATCCCGGTCGACGGCTCAAAGAAAATGCCGGACGATCTTATGGAATCGCTCGAGCCGTTTGATTTTTCCGAAGCGGTTGATTTCAGCATGGCTTATCTGTCCGGCTATCTTGCCGACAAATACGACGTAAGCTCGGACGAGTGCAACGAGAGAGCAAACGAGCGCGTTAAGCGCAGCTCGGATCTTGTTCTTCAAAGCACCGTGCAGGGCTACGACTCCGTTGTTCCCGAGAATGTGTCCGTGCAGTTTTCCGGCGGACGGAAGCATTATGCGCTCTACCCCGTGTGGATACTCAACACCACATGGAACGGGAATAAATACACCTTTGCAATGAACGGCCAGACAGGCAAATTTGTCGGTGATCTGCCTGTTGACAAGGGGCTGTTCTGGACGTATTTCGGCTCGATATTCGCCGGAGCTTCGGTCGCCGCCTACGCCGTGTTCTGGCTGCTGTTTCATTGAGGAGGTGCGGCATGAAAAAGAAGCTTTTATCTTTTATTCTCGCGTTGCTTCTCTGCGTTTCTCTCGTTCCGGCTGCACTTGCCGACAGCGACAAGAGCATCGTATACGACCAGGAGGGGCTTTTTGACGAGTTTGACACCGAGATAATAAACGGCAAGCTCGCCGAGCTAAACCGCATCTACTCTGTTGACGTCGCAGTTGTCACGACTTTCTCGCTCGACGGCAAGACAGCCGAGGAATACGCCGACGATTTTTATGACGAAAACGACATCGGCCAGGGCGAAAACAAGGACGGCATACTTCTTCTTATAAGTGAAAATGAGCGCGTTTGGGCAATAAGCACCTCAGGAAGCTGCATCGACGTTTTCACGGACGATGACCTTGATTATATCGCCGGCAACCTGCTTCCCTAACTTTCCGACGAGGACTGGTCCGGCGCGGCGATCAGCTTTGCAGATGATTGCGGCCCGTGCCTGTCTGCCTATGAACCGGATGAAGGCAATTACAGCGATGACACAGACGACGATTACGATTACGACTACACGCCGAGCGTCATGTATTTCAACAGCGTCTGGCTTATAGGCTCGCTGCTTGTCGGACTTATAGTTGCGCTTATCGTCACGCTTTCGCTGAAGCGAGGCATGAAGTCTGTCCGCATGAAGTCATCTGCTGCCGATTACCTGCGTGCCGGCAGCTTCACGCCCGGCAGGCGCGAGGATCTGTTTCTGTATCACACCGTTTCCGTGACGGCAAAGCCGAAGGATGACGATAACGATCGCGGCGGCTTCAGCAGCACGCATGTTTCAAGCGGCGGCAGCACTCACGGCGGCCGCAGCGGTTCGTTCTGAGCGCGATATCTTATTTATAAACACAAAAAACGGAGTCATTTGCTAGTGGCTCCGTTTTTTGCGGAAAAATGCAATTATTTTAACATTTATTATGACCTGTAGAATTTGCTACACGTTTTTATAGACCGAGCGTCTATAATATAACCAAAGGAAATAAGGTAAAGGAGATACCAACATGGAACTGTACAATGCTCTTATAAAGCACACCAACGAGCTGCTTGCAAAAGGCTCTCCCAAGGCATGGCCATACAAAGCAGGCAAGGCATGGCCGGATCTCGGCTCGGCAGAGCTTGTGCTCCAGTCGGACGCCGCGTATGAGCTTGGCGCTCTCGGTCTGGGCTCGGCAAACTACATCTGCACTACAACAAGCTCCGAGCTTGTCAACCGCGACGAGGTAGTGCTCTACGGCCCTGATCTCAAGTCAATAAAGAAGGATGTTCCATTTGCGCGCATCGTTCTTCTGCGTGTCGGCGTTCTCGACGGCGAGGACGAGGAGGTCTACCGCGCACTTAAAGACATCGAGTTCTGCAAGTACCACGTCTATCCTGAAGGCTACATGGTGCGCATGTCCCCGGAAAGCCACCGCGAGCAGGTGCGCGTTTCCAAAAAGGCGATCAAGCGCGGCATAAACTTCGAGCAGGTCGGCTACCGCTACATCGAGGCATATAAGAAAGACGCAAACGTTCTCAACGTTAAGGTCATTTTCGTCACCGATCCCTCGCTCGACTTCAAGGCAATGCTTGAAAACGCCAAGAAAGCCGATGCAATCACCAACACGCTGACTCACATCATGGAAGGTCTGCCCACTGACTGCACCGTATGCCAGCTCAAGGATATCTGCGACGAGGTCGAAGGCATGAAGGAGCTTCACTTCGGTGTCGGCGACAAAGGCACAAACGCAAAGGATCACCACTGATAAAGCTTATTATTTCAATAAAAAAAGACCGCGAAAGCGGTCTTTTTTTCATCTTCCTGCGCCGATGAAGAACAGCGACAGCATGCCGGGGCCGACATGAATGCCGGTGAACGGCTCGTGCATGGAGATTATAAGCTCCTCCGGTTCGGCAATGGCACGAACCATTTCGGCGAGCTTTTCAGCGTCTTCAAGGCAATCGCCGTGGCTTATGGCAACGCGCTGATGCTGCGGATCGACGGCTTTGGCCTCGTACTCATGCGCAATGGCCTCTATTGCTTTCTTCCTGCCGCGGAGCTTTGAGAAAACGACGATCTTCCCTTCCTCGTCGCCGCGCAGGAGCGGCTTCACGTTAAGAACCGTTCCAACCATTGCGGCTATGCCGGACAGTCTTCCGCCGCGCCGAAGATGCATGAGGTCATCGACCGTGAAATACTCGCAAAGGCCGCTGCGGTCGGAGGCAAGGTGCTCGATGAGCGCATTCATGTTGAGCCCCTCGTCCCTGTAGTCGGCAGCTTTCATGGCAAGTAAGCCGATACCGAGTCCTGCACCCATAGAGTCAAACACTTCAATGCGCCGCTCGGGATATTTATCGCGCAGCTCCTCGGCCGCAAGACGTCCGGCATTATATGTTCCGCTTATGCCGGATGAAATACTTATATAGACAATATCGTTGCCCTTAGAAAGCTCGGTTTCAAAGGCCTCTGCAATGTCATGTGAATTTGTCATGCTCGTGCGGAGCTCGGCTTTAGCTCGGAGCATATCATAAAACTCGTGACCGTCAAAGCTCTCGGGAACTAAAGGGCACTTTATGATCTTACCGTCCAGCTCATAGCTGCACGCGATCACATGTATATTCATCTCTTTGATCTTTGCAGCCGGAAGATTGGCCGCCGAATCAGTGAATACTTCAATTGACATCATACACCTCCATGGGTATCTAACATGTTATATCATATTACCGCATTTTTATCTCTAAGTAAATACTTTATTAAGAAATAATAATGAATATTATATTTTCTTGTCACGAATTCAAATCGGTGCTATAATGTATTATATAACACCTTAGGGAGGAACGACCTATATATAACAGCAAATTCGTTGCAGCCAAGCTGCGCAGATGGGATAAATACATAAACCGTTTTTCGCTTCCGACCTGGGACGAGCTTCCCGACTTTGATCTTTATATGGATCAGGTCATATCGCTCGTCGGCCGCTTTCTTGACCTTTTTCCGCACATGCCGGGCAGCGATCCGATAATCACTCCGAGCACGATCAATAATTACGTCCGCATGAAGATTATGCCCGCTCCGGTGAAGAAAAAATACACTAAGATCCATCTTGCGTATCTTATCATGATATGCACCCTCAAGCAGAGCCTGAGCATATCCGTTGTAAGCAAGATAATTCCGATGAATATTCCCGAAGAAGAGGTCAAGGAGAT
>ULSH01020879.1_pt1 | contig 15673 bp, 13 predicted proteins | sample 1956151 | NCBI WGS metagenome assembly ULSH01 (sample SAMEA4835702, study PRJEB28245) | human gut metagenome | biome: gut microbiome; material: fecal sample | place: Denmark | collected 2008 | reverse complement strand
TCTAGAACCAGTACTAACTTTCCTTAGAACCAGTACTTACTTTGTCGAGCACCAGTATTCTTTTCCTGATCTTACCAGGCACTTTTTCTCCTTATAAACTGAATCATCCTAGGAAAGTAGACAGTCAGGCAAAGGTCGTACCGTCTTTCCTTACAGACTACGGTCCTCTGACGGGCAACGGTCCGGACGTGTTGCCTGTAAGGACCGGATATGCACCTCGGGCATTGGGAATGGAACGACGGCCTTTCATTTCATGGAACATTCACCCATGGAACATTCATTGGTGCCGGCGAAAGAAAAGAACCTAAAGATTTGGATATTTGGAGGAAAAGTTGTAAATTTGCAGCGTTCAGTGGAATGAGGAGCTCTCCGGAAGAGCCCCTCATTTTTATTATAAACAGTATGATAGATAAGAACGTCGTAACAAAATTAGTAGAAGAGTGGCTCCAGGACAAGGATTATTTCCTGGTCGACGTGATGGTGAGCCCCGATGACAAGATCACTGTAGAGATCGATCATGCCGACGGCGTGTGGATCGAGGATTGCGCACAGCTCAGCCAGTTCATAGAGGAGCATCTGAGCCGTGACGAAGAGGACTATGAGCTGGAGGTCGGCTCGGCCGGTCTGGGACAGCCGTTCAAGGTGGCCCAGCAGTATGTCAACTTCATCGGCAAGGAGGTGGAGGTACTCACCTCGGAAGGCAAGAAGGTGCGCGGCGCCCTGAAGAGTGTCGACGGCCGTGACTTCACGGTGACGGTGAAGGAGAAGGTCAAGGTGGAAGGCAAGAAGCGCCCCCAGTTGATGGACGTCGACCACACCTACAATATGGATAACGTAAAATATACAAAATATCTAATCAGTTTCAAATAAGCTATGGCAGCAAAAAAGACAGAAGAGAAAGTGAGCATGCTCGATTCTTTCCGTGACTTCCAGTTGACGAAGGGTATCGACCGCACCACGCTGGTGAGTGTGTTGGAGGAAAGTTTCCGCAATGTGCTTGCTAAGTTATTCGGTTCGGACGAGAGCTTCGATGTGATTGTCAATCCCGACAAGGGTGACTTCGAGATCTATCGCAACCGCGTTGTGGTGGCCGACGGCGAAGTGGAGGATGAGAACAAGCAGATCTCTCTTACCGATGCCCGCAAGATAGAGCCTGACTATGAGATAGGCGAGGAAGTGTCGGAGAAGCAGGACTTCGAGAAGTTCGGCCGCCGTGCCATCCTGACGCTCCGTCAGACGCTGGCCAGCAAGATTCTGGAACTGGAACACGACGCTCTGTATAATAAATATAAGGATCGCGTGGGACAGGTGATCTCCGCTGAGGTGTATCAGATCTGGAAGCGCGAGGTGCTGCTCGTCGATGATGAGAACAATGAGCTCTCACTCCCGAAGTCGGAGCAGATTCCCGGCGACCAGTACCGCAAGGGTGAGACGGTGCGTGCCGTGATCGAGCGCGTGACCAACGAGAACAACAACCCGAAGATCATCCTGTCGCGTACGTCTCCTACTTTCCTGCAGCGTCTGCTGGAGAACGAGATCCCCGAGATCTCCGACGGCATCATCGCCATCCGCAAGATCGCCCGTCTGCCGGGTGAGCGTGCCAAGGTGGCCGTGGAGAGCTTCGATGAGCGCGTCAATCCGGTAGGTGCCTGCGTAGGCGTTCACGGCAGCCGCGTGCATGGCATCGTACGTGAGTTGAGAGATGAGAACATCGACGTGATCAACTGGACTGCCAACACCAAGCTCTTCATCCAGCGTGCACTCAGCCCTGCCCGCGTGAACAATATCGTCCTGGACGAGGAGAACAGAAAGGCAGATGTCTATCTCCGTCCCGAGGAGGTGAGCCTGGCCATCGGTCATGGCGGACAGAACATCAAGCTGGCTTCCATGCTGACCGAATATACGATCGATGTCTATCGTGAGGTTGAAGGCGGTGACAGTGCCGAGGAGGATGACATCTACCTGGATGAGTTCAATGACGAGATCGACCAGTGGGTGATCGATGCCATCAAGAACATCGGTCTGGAGACTGCCAAGAGCGTACTCAATGCTCCCCGTGAGATGCTCGTGGAGAAAGCCGATCTCGAAGAGGAGACCGTCGACCATGTGCTCGAGGTGCTCCGTAAGGAGTTTGAGAATGAATAAGCCGATAGGCTCACGGGCATGAGCCGGTGAGACTATCGTGAGATCACCCTGAGGGATGGGTGGCTGCATGAGGCTAGCCTGCCCGCCCTCATAGACACTGAGAACCGGACGCGCACGGCAACATTAACAAAATAACACAGAAAAAGGAAACAGAATAGTATTATATGAGATTAAATAAAGCATTAAGAGAATTAAATATAGGACTTCAAACGGCAGTTGATTTCCTGAAAAAGAGAAGCGAGTTGGGTGAGGTGAAGGACGGGCCCAGCTTCAAGCTCAACGACGCCCAATACAAGGCTCTCGTGGAAGCTTTCAAGCAGGATGCTGCCGTGCGCACGGAGGCGGAGAAACTCTTCAAGAAGCCCAAGGAGAAGAGACAGCGTCAGCAGCAGGCTCCGGCTGTCGATCCGAAGAGTACGACGAAGGCAGAGGACCTGTTGCCGTCGAGCCGTCGCCAGCAGTACACGGTGAAGGGAAAGATCGACCTGGACAACCTCGGTCGCAAGCCTGCCGCTCCCGCCGCACAACCCCAAGAGAAGGCTGCTGCCGTCAGCCCTCAGAAGGAACCGAAAGCTGCTCCGGCAGAGCCTGCAAAGAAGCAGGAGACGCCCAAGAACGCTCATCCCGCCGCCCCACAGCCGCAGAAGAAGGCTGAGAGTGGAAAGAACGAGAAGAGCGAGGCAACAGCCAACAATAATAACAAGAAACAGCAACAGCCCGTTGCTCCCAAGGCAGAGGTACCCGTTCAGACGGAGAAGAAAGAAAAAGATAAGGAGGAGAAGGAGGATGACGGAGTGTTCCACCTGAAGAGCGAGACAAAGATCCTCAACGCTCCCAAGGTGAACGTGCTCGGCAAGATCGACCTCAGCGCCATCAACCAGAGCACCCGTCCGAAGAAGAAGTCGAAGGATGAGAAGCGCAAGGAACGTGAGGAGAAGGCCGCCCAGAACGGTGGCGGCGAACGCCGTAAGCGTCAGCGCATCAATAATAAGGAGCGTGTCGACATCAATGCTGCAGCCAACCAGAACAGCGGCCGCGGCGGTGGCCAGAATGGCAATGGCAACGGCAAGAAGAAGAAACGCAACCGTGGCAACCAGAAGCCCGTCGAGGTGAGCGAGGAGGATGTTGCAAAGCAGGTAAAGGAGACACTGGCCCGCCTGACCTCCAAGACGCAGACCAAGAAGGGTGCAAAATACCGTAAGGAGAAGCGTGAGGCCGTTCAGGAGAAGCTCTCCAAGGAGGCAAATGCCGAGAAGAAGGAGAGCAAGACGCTGAAGCTCACCGAGTTCGTGACGGTGTCAGAGCTGGCCACGATGATGGGCAAGAGCGTCAACGAGGTGATCGGTACGCTGATGTCCATCGGCGTGATGGCTTCCATCAACCAGCGTCTCGATGCCGAGACGATCAACCTCGTGGCCGATGAGTTCGGCTTCAAGACCGAGTATGTCTCTGCAGAGGTGCAGGAAGCCGTGAGCGAGGAGGAGGATGACGAGGCCGATCTCGTGTCGCGTGCGCCGATCGTTACCGTCATGGGTCACGTGGACCACGGTAAGACATCATTGCTCGACTATATCCGCAACACCAACGTGATTGCCGGTGAGGCCGGAGGCATCACCCAGCATATCGGTGCCTACAATGTGACGTTGAAGAACGGCCGTCACGTGACGTTCCTCGATACTCCTGGTCACGAGGCGTTCACGGCCATGCGTGCGCGTGGTGCCCAGGTGACCGATATCGCTATCATCATCATTGCAGCCGACGACTCCGTGATGCCCACCACCAAGGAGGCCATCGCCCATGCACAGGCTGCCGGCGTGCCGATGGTGTTCGCCATCAACAAGATTGACAAGCCGGGTGCCAACCCCGACAAGATACGTGAGGACCTGGCCAACATGAACCTCCTCGTGGAAGAGTGGGGCGGTAAGTACCAGTGCCAGGAGATCTCGGCCAAGAAGGGCATCGGCGTAGAGGACCTGATGGAGAAGGTGCTCCTCGAGGCAGACATGCTCGACCTGAAGGCCAACCCCAACCGCAAGGCCACCGGTACGATCATCGAGTCGTCGCTCGACAAGGGCCGTGGCTATGTGTCGACCGTGCTGGTAAGCAACGGTACGCTGCGCATCGGCGACTATGTCATCGCCGGTACCTGCTGGGGCCGTATCAAGGCCATGTTCAACGAGCGTAATGCCCGCATCGACAAGGCCGAGCCTGCCGAGCCTGCCATCATCCTCGGACTGAACGGCGCTCCTCAGGCAGGTGACCAGTTCCACGTGCTCGACACAGAGCAGGAGGTACGCGAGATTGCCAACAAGCGTGAGCAGCTGCAGCGTGAGCAGAGCCTGCGTACACAGACACGTACCACGCTGAGCGACATCTCCCGCCGTATCGCACGCGGTGAGTTCCACGAGATGAACATCATCGTCAAGGGTGATACCGACGGATCGATCGAGGCCCTTTCCGATTCGTTCCTGAAGCTGTCTACCGAGAAGGTGAAGGTGAATGTGATCTACAAGGCCGTGGGTCAGATCAGCGAGAGCGACGTGACGCTGGCCGATGCTTCCGACGCCATCATCGTCGGCTTCCAGGTACGTCCTTCGGCTGCCGCCCGCAAGCTGGCCGAGCAGGAAGGCGTGGAGATCAATACCTATTCGGTGATCTACGATGCCCTTGACGATGTGAAGTCGGCCATGGTCGGCATGCTCGACAAGGTGAAGAAGGAGATCGTCACCGGTCAGGTAGAGGTGAAGCAGGTCTACAAGATCTCGAAAGTGGGTACCGTCGCCGGAGGTCTCGTCACGGAAGGCAAGGTGCACAACAAGGACAAGGTGCGCGTGGTACGCGATGGCATCGTAGTCCACACAGCAGCCATCGCAGCGCTGAAGCGTTATAAGGACGACGTGAAGGAAGTGCCGATGGGCATGGAGTGCGGTATCTCGCTTGTTAACTACAACGACATTCAGGAAAACGACATTCTCGAGACCTTCACCGAGATTGAGGTGGAGCAGAAACTCTGACGCAACGTCCGTTGCTCAACAGACCCATTAGAGTAGGGGCGTGGGAAAGCCCCACGCCCCTACTTGTCTTTCTAATAATACTTACATGAAAATCAATATAGACGACAAGAAGAATGAGTTCGTCCGCGAGGTGGCCGACCGTAAATACGAGTACGGCTTCACCACTGACGTGGAGACCGATGTCATTCCTCGCGGACTCAATGAAGATGTCGTGCGGCTCATCTCCAAGAAGAAGGGAGAGCCCGACTGGCTTCTCCAGTTCCGCCTCGACGCCTTCCGTTACTGGCAGACGCTGGAGATGCCGACATGGGGACACGTCCACGTGCCGGAGATCGACTTCCAGGATATTTCCTATTACGCCGATCCTACAGCCAAGAAGCCGACCAATAAGGAGATCGACCCTGAGCTGGAAAAGACCTTTGACAAGCTCGGCATCCCTCTCGAGGAGCGCCTGGCTCTCAGCGGTACGGCAGTAGACGCCATCATGGACTCGGTCTCGGTGAAGACCACGTTCAAGAAGCAGCTGGCAGAGAAGGGCATCATCTTCTCCTCGATCGGCGAGGCCGTGCAGCAGCATCCCGACCTGGTCCGCAAATATCTGGGATCGGTAGTTCCCGTGCGTGACAACTTCACCTCGGCCCTCAACTCGGCCGTATTCTCCGATGGCTCTTTCGTATATATCCCGAAAGGAGTGCGCTGCCCGATGGAGCTTTCCAGCTATTTCCGCATCAATGCCCGCAACACCGGCCAGTTCGAGCGTACGCTGATCGTGGCCGATGATGACAGCTATGTCAGCTACCTGGAAGGCTGCACGGCGCCCATGCGCGATGAGAACCAGCTCCACACGGCTGTCGTGGAGATCGTCGTGATGAACAATGCGGAGGTGAAATATTCTACTGTGCAGAACTGGTATCCCGGCGACGAGCACGGCAAGGGTGGCGTGCTCAACCTTGTTACCAAGCGCGGCGACTGCCGGGGCGTCAACTCGAAGCTGTCCTGGACACAGGTGGAGACCGGCTCGGCCATTACATGGAAATATCCTTCGTGCATCCTCCGGGGTGACAACTCACAGGCTGAGTTCTACTCCGTGGCCGTGACGAACCATTACCAGGAAGCCGACACGGGTACGAAGATGATCCATCTGGGAAAGAACACCCGCTCGACGATCATCTCCAAGGGTATCTCGGCAGGTCACTCCGAGAACTCGTATCGCGGTCTGGTGCGTGTGGCTCCGGGAGCGGACAATGCCCGCAACTATTCTTCCTGCGACTCATTGCTGCTGGGAAGCAATTGCGGTGCCCACACCTTCCCCTACATGGACATCCATAACGAGAGCGCCATCGTCGAGCATGAGGCGACGACGTCGAAGATCTCGGAGGACCAGCTTTTCTATTGTGCCCAGCGCGGCATACCAACGGAGCAGGCCGTCGGCCTCATTGTCAACGGCTATGCCAAGGAGGTGCTCAACAAGCTGCCCATGGAGTTTGCCGTTGAGGCGCAGAAGCTCCTCAGCGTAACACTTGAAGACACGGTAGGATAATCATTAATACATAGTATATATAATATGTTAGAAGTCAAGAATCTGCATGCCACTATTGCAGGCAAAGAAATATTGAAGGGCATCAACCTGACAGTGCCCGACGGCGAGATCCATGCCATCATGGGCCCCAACGGTTCCGGTAAATCGACTCTCAGCGCCGTGCTGACCGGTAATCCCCTTTACACCGTCACGGAGGGTGAGGCGTGGTTCAACGGCAAGAACCTCCTGGAGATGAAGCCCGAGGACCGTGCCCACGAGGGCCTGTTCCTTTCCTTCCAGTATCCCGTCGAGATACCCGGCGTGTCCATGGTCAACTTCCTCAAGGCTGCCGTCAACGAGAAGCGCAAGTACTTCGGACAGGATCCGATGAACGCCGGCGATTTCATGAAGCTCATGCGTGAGAAGCAGAAGATCGTGGAGCTTGACAACAAGCTTTCACGCCGTGCCGTCAATGAGGGATTCTCGGGCGGTGAGAAGAAGCGCAACGAGATCTTCCAGATGGCCATGCTCGACCCGAAGCTTTCCATCCTCGATGAGACGGACTCCGGTCTTGACGTCGATGCCATGCGCATCGTGGCCGAGGGCGTGAACAAGCTGTTCACCCCGGAGAAGTCGGTCATTGTCATCACGCACTATGAGCGTCTGCTCGACATGATCCGTCCGCAGGTGGTCCACGTGCTCTACAATGGCCGCATCGTCCGCACCGAAGGTCCGGAGCTTGCCAAGGAGATCGAGCAGCGCGGCTACGACTGGATTAAAGAAGAGGCTGACAAGACGCTCTAAGTCTCTTACAGGCTTCCCTAGTGTAAGGCCGTCTCACTGAGGACGGCCTAACCTGCAAAAGAATTACGCATTATGAAATCCGAACAACAATATATTGATCTCTACCGGGAGGTGAGCCAGCAGATCTGCGACCACAGCGCTCCTGCGCTGAACGCGGTCCGCGATCAGGCCTTTGACGACTTCTGCCGGCAGGGATTCCCTACGAAGAAGGTGGAGCGGTACAAGTACACCGACATCCCGTCGCTCTTCGCGCCCGACTACGGCTTGAATGTCAACCGTCTGGAGATCCCCATCAATCCCTACGACGTGTTCCACTGTGACGTGCCCAATCTGAGCACCTCGCTCTATTTCGTGGTCAACGACGTCTTTTACAAGAAGGCCCTTCCGCAGGCCAAGCTGCCCGAGGGGGTGATCGTCGGCTCGTTGCGTGATGCTGCCGTGGAGCATCCCGACCTTGTGACGAAGTACTATTCGAAGATCGCCAAGACAGGCGAGGATGCCATCACCGCGCTCAATACGATGCTGGCTCAGGATGGCCTTTTTGTCTACATTCCGAAGAACGTCGTACTGCCCCGTGCCATACAGGTGATCAACATCCTGCGTGGCGACGTCGATCTGATGGCCAACCGCCGTGTGCTGATCGTCGTAGAGCCGGGAGCAGAGACCAAGTTCCTGTTCTGCGATGAGGCTGTCGATGACCATGAGTTCCTCGCCACCCAGGTGATCGAGGCTTACGTGGGCGACAATGCCTCGCTCGACCTCTATTGCCTTGAGTCTACTCACCAGAAGACCCGTCGCGTGTCGAACGTATATATCGATCAGGAGGCCAATTCCCGTGTCAATCACAACGTGATCACCCTTCGCGGAGGCATCACCCGCAACAAGCTCGACCTTACCTTCAATGGCGAGGGGGCGGAATGCTGGTGCAACGGCTGTGTCATCGCAGATGGCAAGCAGCACGTCGACAACAACACGCTCATCGACCATAAGGTGGGTCACTGTGACTCACACGAGCTGTATAAGTACGTGCTTGACGGCGAGGCCACGGGTGCGTTTGCCGGCCGTGTGCTCGTACGCCATGACGCACAGAAGACCACCTCAGAGGAGACCAACCAGAATCTCTGCATGACGACCAAGGCCCACATGTACACCCAGCCCATGCTGGAGATCTATGCGGACGACGTGAAGTGTTCGCACGGATCGACCGTCGGCCAGCTCAACGATGCCGCCCTGTTCTACATGCAGCAGCGTGGCATCTCCCTCCACGAGGCCAAGCTCTTGCTGGAGTTCGCCTTCGTGAACGAGGTGGTGGATCACATACAGCTTGAGCCGCTTCGTGACCGGCTTCATCACCTTGTAGAGAAGCGTTTCCGCGGTGACCTGAAAGATTGCCGTTCATGCAGTTTACATAAGAAATGATGGATATCAACAAGATAAGAAAGGATTTTCCGATCCTTGCCCGTGAGGTCTATGGTAAGCCGTTGGTCTATCTCGACAATGCCGCGACGACGCAGAAGCCGTTGTGCGTGCTCGATGCCATGCGCGACGAGTATCTCAATGTCAATGCCAACGTACACCGCGGCGTGCACTACCTGAGCCAGCAGGCCACTGAGTTGCATGAGCAGGCGCGGGAGACGGTGCGTGCGTTCATCCATGCGAAGAGCACCACGGAAATCGTCTTTACCCGCGGTACTACGGAGGGATTGAACCTCGTGGCCAACACCTTCGGTGACGAGTTCATGCAGGAGGGCGACGAGGTGATCGTCTCCACGGTGGAGCATCACAGCAATATCGTACCCTGGCAGCTCGTCGCCTACCGCAAGGGCATCCGCCTGCGCGTCATCCCGATGAAGGATGACTTCACCCTCGACCTCGACGCCTACCGTCAGCTCTTCAACGAGAAGACGAAGATCGTTTCGGTGACCCATGTCAGCAATGTGCTCGGCACGGTGAACCCGGTGAAGGAGATGATCCGCATCGCCCATGAGCATGGAGTGCCCGTGATGGTCGATGGCGCCCAGTCGACGCCTCACTTCCGGGTGGACATGCAAGATCTCGATTGCGATTTCTTCGTGTTCAGCGGTCATAAGATCTATGGTCCTACAGGCATCGGCGTGCTTTACGGCAAGGAAGAGTGGCTCGACAAGCTTCCTCCCTATCAGGGTGGCGGCGAGATGATCGGCCATGTCAGCTTTGAGCATACGACCTTTGAGCGTCCGCCTCTCAAGTTTGAGGCCGGCACGCCCGACTATGTAGCTTCCCACGGACTGGCCGTGGCCCTCGACTATGTGTCGTCCATCGGCATGGACAATATCGAGGCGCACGAGCAGGAGCTTACCCGTTATGCCCTTGCCCAGTTGTCTACGGTTGACGACATGCGCATCTTCGGGCCTGCTTGCACCTCTGACGGTGTGGGAGGTGGAGCAGCCAACACGCATGACGCCGTGATCAGCTTCCTGGTAGGCAACATCCATCCCATGGACATGGGTACGCTGCTTGACCGTCTGGGCATCGCTGTCCGCACCGGCCATCATTGCGCACAGCCGCTGATGGACCGTCTCGGCATCCTCGGTACGGTGCGTACCTCCTTCGCCGTCTACAATACGAAGGAGGAGATCGACGCCCTCGTGGCAGGCATCAAGCGTGTCAGTCGCATGTTCTGATAATGAAACGGAGGAGCGGGAGGACGATCGTCCTCCACCCGTCAATGACATACAAAAATCCCCCAGCCGTGATGCCTGCCTGGCAGTCATCCGAGTGGGGGATTCATCATATAGGGTCAAGACAACGTGTCTTTCATGTGTCGGCAGTTCCTGTCCTTGAGATGGCCTTGACCTGTAGCTGACAGGAAGCCTTGTCAGAGTTCTTTCTTACATTTGATGGCTTCGTAGAGAAACCAGCCGGCCAGGCAGAGATGCGCGGGGAGCGGAAGGCCGACGCAGAACACCGTGCAGAAGAAAGCCGCCTGTACACGGAGCAGGCGCCAGGTCTGTGCTACGTTGAGTTGTCGGCCCGTCACCTCTGAATAGTAGTGGCGTAGGTGCTTGAAGGGATGCAGGCTGAGGACAGCCCGCCGAAGATCGTTCCCCAAAGATTTTACGTCCTGCAGAAGTGCGTCGGATAATCCGCAGGTCAACTCCTTGGTTGACGCTGGCTGAGTGGTAAGAGTGACATCCTTTTCCATAATCTGTAGTCTTTTATAATTCTTGATTCTGATGCAAAGTTACCAGCAAATAGAGAAATAGAATTTCCATATCGCATTCTATGTGTTAAAAGTGTTAATATTTGGTTGCGTCGTATGAAGTAACCGGTGAAAAGACGTATTTTTACCATGTCAAACAGACATAAACAATGAATCATCCGGCATTAATACCTCATTATTATACTGATCTTGTGGAGGCGGGCTGCGACGAGGCAGGCCGCGGCTGTCTGGCCGGCAGCGTCTATGCTGCCGCCGTGATCTTGCCGTCCGACTACGACAACCCCGATCTCAACGACTCGAAGAAGCTCACGAAGAAGAAGCGGTATGCTCTCCGAGAGCAGATACAGCACGATGCCCTTGCGTGGGCCATCGGCATCGTCACGCCCGAGGAGATCGACCGCGTGAACATTCTCCATGCCTCATTCCTGGCGATGCACCGTGCCCTGGACCAGCTGAGCGTACGTCCGGAGGCACTCATCATCGACGGCAACCGTTTCGATCCTTACGGCTCGCTCCCTTATACCTGCTGTGTGAAGGGAGACGGAAAATATCAGAGCATCGCGGCAGCCAGCATCCTGGCCAAGACTTACCGGGACGATTATATGGACCGGCTGGCAGATGAATATCCTTTCTATGACTGGAAGCATAACAAGGGATATCCCACGGCTAAGCATCGTGAGGGCATCCGCCAGCATGGCATCTCCCCCTATCACCGTCGTTCATACAATCTGTTGAGTGATGATGTCAAGAATTACGGTGAACCGATCTTCCCGCTGCAGCCATAACCGGAGCACTCCTCAGAAGTCGGCCCTCCGTATCCATACACTCTTATCTTACACCAGTCATGCCCGAGACCACAGACAGATTTCCCAAACAGCTGAAAGTAATCCTCACGCTTCTTGACGGCAACGGCCATACGGCACAGGAGCTGAGCGAGATCATGGGAACGACGCGACGCAACACCTATTATTTTATCAGGCAGCTCGAGAGTTGTGGGTTCAATGTGGTGCACGAGCGTCGGCTCTATCGCATCCATCCCCTGTCGCCTGTCCTCGACGCCATCTATCCTACGGTCAGCTTCACCAATGATGAGGCTCTCTATCTCTATGGCTTGCTCAATGCCGTCGGCCGTCAGAACGCCATGGCTGGTCTGCTGCTGCGTAAGTTTGAGCGGTTCTATGACATCGAGCGGTTTCAAAAGGTGAAGTATAGCCGGAAGAATTACATCAATACCCTCTCTTTGGAGAAGGCCATTAAGCACAAACAGCTTGTCATCCTCCATGACTATGCCTCCTCCCATTCGCAGACCGTCAGCGACCGCACCGTCGAGCCTTTCTGCTTTCTTGGCGACCGGGCCGACATACGAGCCTACGAGATCTCGAGCAAGAAGAACAAGACCTTCAAGATCTCCCGTATTGGCAAGGTGGAGGTGATGGATGCCCCCTGGTTCAACGAGGCCGAGCATCACAAGGTGTACACCGACCTCTTCCTTTTCAGCGGAGAGGAGCAGCGGCACGTCGTGCTTCGTCTTGACCTGCTGGCCCGCAACCTGATGCTCGACGAGTATCCCCATTCGGAGAAGATGCTTCGTGCCGACGGCGACGGGTTCTGGATCTTTGAGACCGATCTCGTGCGCTATGAGGGCATCAGCCGTTTCATGCTCGGACTGGCGGGTCATGTGGAGATCATTGAGAGCGATGACCTGCGCCGTTTCATGGACAAGGAGATCAAACGGCTTGTAGACCATCGCAGACAACTGCTGGGAGGCGAAATTCCTACAGATCGGGACGATAACGCGCTTATGGGTGATGGAAAGATACAAAAGGGCCTTAATATTTAACAAACAACAATATTTAAAACATAAATTAGCGGTTGCTTGCTAAAATAGTAGTATATTCGCAGATAGAAAATGCAGAGCCGGTGGGATGTCCGGATGAGAGGCATCAGGACCGGTCCTTGCAAGGATCATAATAGAGAACGCCAATGGACTGGACACGACTGATTACCAATAAGCGGCTCGGACAGGAAGACCATCACAGCGAGCGTCACGATGACCGCTCAGAGTTCAAGCGCGATTACGACCGCCTGATCTTCTCAGCTCCTTTCCGTCGCTTGCAGAACAAGACACAGGTGTTTCCGTTGCCCGGCAGCATCTTCGTGCACAACCGTCTCACTCATTCTTTGGAGGTGGCTTCTGTAGGAATGTCGCTAGGTAATGACGTGCGCAAGCAGCTGCTCCAACGGCATCCAGAATTGAAAGGGACACTCTTTGAAGAGATCGGCACCATTGTCTCGGCCGCCTGCCTGGCCCACGATTTAGGCAATCCTCCTTTCGGACACTCCGGTGAGATGGCCATCCGTACTTACTTCACCGAAGGACCGGGTGAGCGTCTCCGCACATCGGTCGATCCCGGTTTCTGGGATGACATCACTCATTTTGAAGGTAATGCCAACGCTTTCCGGTTGCTTACCCACCGGTTTCTCGGGCGTCGTCCCGGCGGCTTTGTGATGACCTATTCTACGCTGGGCGCAATGGTGAAATATCCGTTGTCGAGCAGTCTTAGTGATAGCGTGGAAGGCTCCCACGGGAAATTCGGCTTCTTCCGTAGTGAGGCGCCTACCTATGAGAAGATTGCAGAAGAGATGGGCATCCTGCGAAAATCGGCTCCCGGTGCACCGATGCTCTATGCGCGCCATCCGCTGGTCTACCTGGTGGAGGCGGCCGACGATATATGCTATGAGATCATGGACATTGAGGACTCCCATAAGCTCCGTATCCTCTCCTTTGAGGAGACGAGGCAACTACTGCTCGGCTTCTTCGACGAGAAGACCCAGGAGTCGATTCTCCGGCGCATAGAGGAAGAGGGCGTCACCGACCAGAACGAGCAGGTGGTATATTTCCGTGCCTGCGCCGTGGGTAAACTGGAAAACGCGTGCGTGGATGCGTTCGTGGCCCACGAGGACGAGATCCTGGCGGGTACGTTCAGTGGCTCGCTCATTGATCATATCGCCGAACCGATGAACGCGGCTTACAAGGCCTGCGAGACCACATCGTACAGGAAGATCTACCACAGTAAGCCCGTGCTCGATGTGGAGCTGTCGGGATATAAGATCATGGAAACCCTTCTCGATACGTTCGTTGACGCGGCCGTCCATCCGCAGCAGTTCCATTCGCAGCAGCTGATGCGTCGCGTGAGTAGCCAGTATGACATCCAGAACCCTCGCTTGGAAGACCGCCTCATGGCCGTCGTCGATTATATCAGCGGCATGACGGATGTCTATGCGCTTGACATCTATCAGAAGATCAACGGCATCTCATTACCAATCGTATAGGCTTATGAGAAGGCATATCTTTTTCAATCATAAGGAGGAGCTTTGGAATTCCTGGTCGCATGCCGGCGGTATCTTGCTTGGCGTGGTGGTCGGCGTGATCTTTCTCTTCTATTGCTTCCACTACCGCAACGGGTGGGCAACGGCCGGTGTCATCCTCTATCTGGTAGGCATGCTGGGAAGCTATGTCGCCTCTACGGCCTATCATGCGCTGAGCGCCTGGTCGCCGTGGAAGGAACGTCTCCGCAAGTGGGACCATGCCGCCATCTACTGGCATATCGCGGGTTCCTATTCGCCCATCACCCTCATCTGCCTGCGTCATGAAGGCTATTGGGGATGGACGTTGTTCATCTTCGTGTGGGCTGCGGCACTCGTGGGCACGTTCATGAGCTTTCGCAAGCTTCAGGCTCACAGCAATGTGGAGACGCTCTGCTTCGTCGGACTCGGCCTGACGCTGCTTGTGGCATTGAAGCCATTGATCGACACGTTGCCTCCCAGTTCCATGGGGTGGATCATCGGTGAGGGTGTCGCATATATTACCGGTGCCGTATTCTACAGCGTACGCAAGCGTCGCTATATGCACACGGTCTTTCATTTCTTTGTCCTTTTGGGCTCGGTCTGCCACATCATAGCTGTGTGGGGCATCTTGATGGAATATCTCTAAGTAGCAGGCGGGTTCTCTGTTCTTCTTATGTAACTGTTGTGTGAGATGACATGGATTGTGGTAAATGCTAAGCTTTATGTGAACATAAATTTTTCAGATAACAAATTCTTTTAAATTATTCTGGTTATGTACAGAAGACTCTTTTCAATTCTTTTTATGATGACGGCTTTCTTATCGGCCGTTAATGCCATACCTGCCAAGCGCGGGCAGTGGCGAACGGTACGGCTCGCTGATGGTACCTCCGTGAAGGTGGAACTGCGAGGCGATGAGTGGGCCCACTATTGGCAAGGCGAAGATGGTCGTGTTTTCGTGGCAGACACTATGGCAACCGGTCTTTACCGAGAGACCACTATGGCCGTCATTAACAAGAGGGCAGAAGCCCGTCGTTCGGTTGCGGCAGAACGACGTAGCCAACGGCTGCATCGTCAGGCCAAAGCTCCGGGGGCTGGTGCTCCTATTGGTCAGGGAGGCGACATCACCGGTACGAAGAAAGGACTGGTGATCCTTGTCGGTTTTGATGATCTGCCGTTTGAGGCTGACCATACGAAGATGGTCTATGACCGAATACTTAATGAAGAGCATTATAATGAGCCGCCTTTCACGGGGTCGGTACATGATTATTTCGTTGATCAGAGTCTTGGCAAGTTCGATCTTACTTTCGATATAATAGGACCTGTCACAGTGTCGAAAAGCTATTCTTATTATGGTAAGAACGATACGAGTGGCAATGACATGCATCCTACGGAGATGGTGCGCGAGGCCCTCGACCTCATCAGTGATTCTGTAAACTTTGCCGACTACGATTGGGATGGTGATGGTGAGGTAGACCAAGTGTTTGTGCTTTATGCCGGACATGGCGAGGCGGACTACTCTTATCAAGATCCTGCGACCATTTGGCCTCATGAGTGGCAACTGAGAGGTGATGGTCGGCCCTCTCCGGTGTACGATGGTGTTAAAATAGGGACTGTCGTTTAATTCCGTCATTATGAGTCAAC
>ULSH01029947.1_pt1 | contig 15676 bp, 11 predicted proteins | sample 1956151 | NCBI WGS metagenome assembly ULSH01 (sample SAMEA4835702, study PRJEB28245) | human gut metagenome | biome: gut microbiome; material: fecal sample | place: Denmark | collected 2008 | reverse complement strand
GCAGATGCGGGAGTGCATAGCACGGAGCATCTGACTTTCATAAGAAGTAGTTTTCACTACGTTTCAGTTGATATTTGTATGATATCATTTTAATATCATATTGTCAATATTTTTGTAACAATCATGATATCAGAACCAAAAGTTATACGTTTCATGCTTGCATGAAAAAGCATGACTTTGGCAAATATTTCAGGTTATTGGAACGCAAAAAAGCCATCGCATTTTCAAATGTGAAAAATTGACAGCTTTTGCATTTCCTCTTAAGTTTTTTCATTCACAAAATAATGGACCTGAGGGGAATCGAACCCCTGTCCGAAAGCCTCTCCATTCAGGCATCTCCCATCACAGTCACTGTTTTAACATTCCCTTGGTCCCACGCCCGGTGACAGGCTTACGACTTCAGTAGCTTCATAAATTCTTCCATACCCGCAAAGCTTAAGGTACGAAGTTCCCCACGGAATTTGATGCCAGAGTTTTAGATGTGGGAATCTAAAGTCTGACAGCTGCCATTAGGCAGCACACAAAACGTTTTCGTCTGCGTTTAAATTTAATTTCCAGGTTGGTGACGCGGTCCCAGAGCCGCGGATGGCTTCCCAAACTTTAAAACCCCCGTCGAAACCAGTACAAGCCCGAATCTGATCTATTCGATATTGCAACCGGTGCAGACAAGCAGATGCATTTCAGCAGAACTTACTCTTTCCAGCATCCTTGGTTTTGTTTGTTACATGGATAGTATAACAGTTGTGCAATCAGAAGTCAATCACAATTTTGTTCTTCTTTAATATAGATTTTTCACTTTGAAATCCCGCTCTGCTTCCCGGCGCATATCCTTCTTTGCGATATCCTGACGCTTATCGTATAACTTCTTACCTCTCGCAAGCCCTACCTCTACTTTAACCAGAGACTTATTAAAATATACCTGAAGCGGAACCAGTGTATAGCCCTTCTCCGTGATTTTTCCCTGCAGTTTCAGTATTTCATTTTTGTGCATCAAAAGTTTCTTCACACGAAGGGGATCCTTATTAAAAATATTCCCCTTCTCATACGGACTGATATGCATACCATAGATAAATACTTCGCCATGTTCAATTCGGATAAATGACTCCTTAACACTGCATTTCCCCATACGCAGGGACTTCACCTCCGTACCGTGAAGTGCAATCCCTGCCTCATACTTTTCCTCGATAAAATAGTCATGATATGCCTTCTTATTGTTGGCAATCATACGGCTTCCTTTTTCCTTACTCATCCTCTTCTCCCATCTCTTCCAATACGAAATCTATGGTCTTATTACCAAGATCCACATCTGCTGTTCTGACACATACCTTATCTCCAAGGCGATAAGTCTTTCCGGTCATTTCACCGATCATCTGATAGTTCTCCTGATCAAACACATAATAATCATCCCGAAGGGTATTTACATGTACCAGACCTTCCACAGTATTCGGCAATTCCACATAGATTCCCCATCCGGTAACACCGGAAACAACCCCATCGAATGTTTCTCCAATATGATATTGCATGTATTCCGCCATCTTCATCTTATCCGTCTCGCGTTCTGCTTCTTCAGCGCGGCGCTCTGTGGCAGAAGTCTGCCTTGCCACCTCTTCCAGAATTGACACATAATATTCTTTTTTCTGGTCATTCATCCGTCCGCGCAGATCATCTTTGATGATCCTGTGAATCTGCAGATCCGGATAACGCCGGATCGGAGAGGTAAAATGACAGTAATACTTGGCAGCCAGCCCAAAGTGCCCGCTACATCCGGTTGTATAACGTGCCTGTTTCATAGAACGAAGAAGCAGTCTGCTGATCAAAGGTTCCATCGGTGAACCTTCAATTGCGGACAGGATTTCCTGCACTTCCTTCGGTGTGATCTCTTCCATACTCTTGCTCACAGAAATCCCCTGATTTCTGATAAAAGACAGCACGCCTTCCATCTTATCCATATCCGGATTCTCATGCGTCCGGTACAGGAACGGAATTTCCTTTCTGCAATATTCTTTTGCCACAGTCTCATTTGCCAGAAGCATAAAATCCTCAATCAGATTCGTGGCAGCATTGTGTTCATACGCTTTAATATCAATTGGTTTTCCCCTGTCATTTAAGATAATTTTACTCTCGGGGAATTCAAAATCGATGGCTCCCCGGTTGCTGCGGTTTGCCCGGAGAAGATCTGACAACTGCTTCATCATCCGAAACATCGGCACAAGATCGCGGTATTCCACAATCAATTCCTCATCTTCCTCTGTCAGAATCTTATTGACATTCGTATAGGACATTCTCCGATCCACATGAATGACCGTCTCTGCAATCTGATGCTTTTTCACCAGACCTTTCTTATCTACCCACATAATACAGGACAGCGCCAGTCTGTCCTCCCCTGCATTTAATGAACAGATTCCATTGGAAAGCTTTTTAGGCAGCATTGGAATCACCCGGTCTACAAGATATACACTGGTTCCCCGCTTTAACGCCTCCCGGTCCAATGCGCTTCCTCCCTGAACATAGTTGCTTACATCAGCGATATGAACACCCAGTTTGTACATGCCGTCTTCCATGGAAACCGACACTGCATCATCCAGATCCTTGGCATCTTCCCCGTCAATCGTGACCATCTGCCATCCGCGCAGATCCAGTCTTCCGTTAAAATCATTTTCCAGCACATGGTCTGGACAACGTTCCGCCTGGTTGATGACTTTTATCGGAAACTCCATCGGAATATCGTAAGCTCTTGCTACAGACAGAACATCAATTCCAGGTTCACCAACCTTTCCCAGAATCTCAACTACTTTTCCTTCCGGACTTTTCTGACTGCTGCCATAACTGCGCATCTGCACAATTACTTTATCTCCGGTAGCTGCATTGTTAATACACTCTTTTGGAATAAAAATATCTTTCGAAATCCTGACATTATCTGCAATCACAAATCCAAAGGAATTGCTTCTCTCAAAGGTTCCAATGACTTCCGTAATGCCGTGAGACAACACACGAACAACTCGTCCTTCCTGCCGTCTCCCACTTTGCTGCGGCAAAAGTACCACCTCTACCTCGTCTCGATGAAAGGCCTCACCCACATATGGCGCCGGAATAAAAATGTCTTCCTCATCTGCCTCTTCCAACTCAACAAACCCAAACCCCTTGGAATGACTGATAAAGGTTCCTCTTTTGCATTCTGCAGGTTCCGGACAGAATGCTGCTCCAGCCCACTCGTCTTTCTCGTTGCGTTTTACATCTTTTTCTTTTCCGCGGTTCTGTTCTTTACGGGAATCTTCACACCCCGCATGCTTATCCGCAGAATTCTTCACCGGGCACTTCTTGTAACGTCCCCTGTGAATCACCATGATTTTCCCCTCCCGCTCCAGTGCCTCCAGAACTTCCTGAAGCTCACTTCTTTTCTGTTTGGGAATCTGAAGCAGGGATGCGATTTCTTTAGCTTTCATTGGAACATAATTCTTATTGCAGATGAAGTCGTAAATCATCTTTTTTCTGTTCTTAAACGCCTGATTACTTTTTCTGTTCAAACTTTTTACCTCGTATATTCACAAAATGCCAATTTTTTCATTCAACGTTCCATCTGCTATGGTGACGTCTGCGTCAGCAGACATATCCGTTTAGAAAAACAAAGACTGTTGCAATCCCTTGCAACAGCCTCTTGCATTAAAAATTCAAATTCAATACAACTGACAACACGATAAACAAAACAGCCATAAGCTTTGTCAGCTTAATCAGTGTGCCTTCTGCGGAACGTCCTTTGTTCTTACCCCAATAGGTATCCGCAACACCGGCGATTGCACCAAGACCCTGCTGTTTTCCTTCCTGCATCAGTACGACCACAAGCAATGCGATACAATCTATTACATACAAAACTGTTAATATCGTTCTTAAGATTACCACGTCTACACCTCCTATAACGAACCTTCAATATCCGATACCGCTACGGATACCGAATCTTTTTATATTCTATCATAGGAGATGGAATAATTCAACAGTTTTTTTTGTATTCTGACACACATCCAAGATAATCTTCAATTCTGAGAAGCTGATTGTATTTTGCATTTCTATCAGAACGACAAGGTGCTCCGGTCTTAATCTGCCCGGCTCCGGTTGCTACAGCCAAATCTGCAATAAAAGAATCTTCCGTCTCTCCCGAACGGTGAGAAATAACTGCGTGATATCCCGCATGTTGTGCCATCTCGACCGCATCCAATGCTTCTGTCAGAGTACCAATCTGATTTACTTTCACAAGAATCGCATTGGCAACGTGCAGATCGATTCCGCAGCGCAATCTCTTGATGTTCGTTACGAAAAGGTCATCTCCCACCAATTGAATCTTATCTCCAAGTTCCTCCGTCATCATCTTCCATCCATCCCAGTCATCTTCATGCAGCCCGTCTTCGATGGACAGAATCGGATACTTATCAGCCAATTCTTTATAATATTCCACCATTTCTCTGGCGTCTCTTTGGACTTCTTCCCCATTCATCTTACTCTCTCCGGGGAAGTAATAGACATTTTTCTCCTCATCGTACAACTCACTTGCAGCCGCATCAATAGCGATTCCAATATCTTCTCCCGGCTTATAGCCTGCCCGTGTCACCGCTTCCACGATCAATGCAAGAATCTCATCCGAATCTTTCACATCAGGGGCAAATCCGCCTTCATCGCCCACCGCAGTGGACAATCCTTTTTCTTTTAACAAATGCTTTAATTCCTGATAAATCTCGGCACAGACCGCCAGTGCCTCACGAAAATTTGCGGCTCCTACAGGCATAATCATAAATTCCTGCAGATCCACTGTATTGTCCGCATGACATCCTCCATTCAGAATATTCATCATGGGAATCGGAAGCCTTTTCGTATGACAGCCCCCAAGATATTGATAAAGCGGAAGCCGCAATGCCGCTGCGGCAGCTCTTGCCACTGCAAGTGAAACCCCCAGAATTGCATTGGCCCCAATATGCTCTTTGTTTGATGTGCCGTCTGCATCCAGAAGAAGCTGATCCACATATGCCTGGTTCAATGCATTTTCTCCCAGAACCGCCTCGGCCAGTTTTGTATTCACATTGTCCACAGCTTTTGTCACTCCCAGTCCTTTGTAACGCTTTTCTCCGTCCCTCAATTCCACTGCTTCAAACTTTCCGGTGGAGGCGCCTGAAGGCACCATAGCGCGTCCCGTATATCCATCTATCCCTATCACTCCTTCACCGACAGTGACTTCAACCTCCACGGTCGGATTTCCTCTGGAGTCCAGTACTTCTCTTGCGTATACCCTGCGAATCGGTAAATAGCGAAACATACATCTACCTCCTGATTTTCTATCTCAACAGCAGACAATTATAAACTGCGTCTGCGCAATCGTCTGCGTTGCATATAGTATCCGCAGTTCAGATTTCTTTATTCAGATTTCGGAGCTCTTTCTTCAATTTCCTTTCTTGATTTATTAGCAAAATCTAATATGATGTTGCGGTCAAAAGGCGCTGGATTCCATATTACTCCACTTTCATCATCCGGTATCCTACACCGATATGAGTCTGGATATACTGCGGAGAATCCGATGACGGCTCCAACTTTTTCCGGAGTGTTGCCATAAAAACACGCAAGGATGCAATATCATTATCCCAGCTTCTCCCCCAAATGTTTTGGGTGATAAAAGTGTGAGTCAATACCTTGCCTACATTCTTTGACAGAAGACACAGCAGCTTATACTCAATAGGTGTCAGATGCAGTTCCTGCCCATCCAGATACGCACATCCGCCGGCATAGTCCACCTTCAATTTCCCGTTGACAAAAACAGAACTGGAAGCCAGCATTTCCGCCGTCATATAGGACAGCCTTCTCTGAGTGACCCGAAGCCGTGCCAATAATTCTTCTACGGAAAAGGGCTTGGTCAGGTAATCGTCAGCCCCCGCATCCAGAGCCTCAATTTTGTCATTGTCCTCGCTGCGGGCGCTGATCACAATGATAGGAAGATTGGACCAGGAACGGATATTCCGGATCACCTGTACTCCGTCTATATCCGGCAGTCCAAGATCCAGCAGGACAATATCCGGATTATGGGAAGACGCCTCCAGGATTGCAGTTTCCCCATTCGCGGCTACCAGATATCGGTAATCGTTTGTCTTTAATGTTGTTGTGACCAGGTTGCGGACAGGAGGATCATCCTCCACAACTAAAATTAATGGTTTATTCACGTAATTCAACCTCCCCAGCAGGTAATGTAAATGTAAAAACTGTGCCTTTCGGATGATTATCTGCCACCCAGATTGTTCCTCCATGGGCTGTGACAATGGATTTACAAAGTGAAAGGCCCAAACCAATGCTTCTGCGGCTGTCAGCAATTTTATTGGCTCCACTGTAAAACATCTCAAAAATATGTAGCTTTTGATCATCAGGAATTCCGGGACCATTATCAGAAATAGAAACGACGACTTGCCGTTTCTCTGTGTTCTTCTCTGTATGAACCTCAATCACAGACCCAACCGACGTATACTTGATGGCATTATCCACCAAATTAATAATGACCTGGACAATCAGTTTGGCATCAATGCTTGCAAGGAGCAGTTCTTCAGAAGAAGTGATATGGATCGTATGTTCCTTACTTTTACGATTGATATGGCGCAGAGCTTCTGCAATCACCTCATCCATCAATTCCACAGATTGTATCAAGTTAACCTGACCGCCTTCAATTCTGGTAATAGCCAACAAGTTTTCAACCAAATTGATCAACCACATGGAATCATCGTATATGTCTGTAAAAGTCCTCTTCCTCGTGTTATCGTCCATCTTCTGATAGTTAGCCAATAGGTTGTCGGCGTTTCCGGAAATGGAAGTCAACGGTGTACGCAAATCATGCGAGATGGCTCGCAGCAGATTCGCACGAAGCTGTTCATTTTTAGCCAGAATCGCAGCTTCTTCTTTTTCGCGAGCATTTTTGATATTTTCCAATGCCAGGGCACATTCACCGAGAATAGACAACAGGACACTGTTTTCAAAGGAATCCAGCGGAACTTCATTCATTGCAATACCCACAACACCGTAGACCTGTTGATTTACCCTGATCGCCAAATACAGGCATTTGGCACCGGATAAGGTGTCGGTACCGGCTCCGGCATGCTTGTTGTTTTGGAGCACCCATGCCGCAACTACTTCTTCATTTTCAGAAACCAACTCGCACTGGTCACTGTCTGGTATCCGGAAAATGCTGGGGACGTCAAGTTTCTCTCCATCCGCCAAGTAAACTACAATGTCTCTTTTCAGCAATTTCAAGAGTTGTCCTGCGGTAGCCTTTACAACAGATTGCTCATCCGTCTCCTTTTGGAGAAGCTGGTTTGTCTCAAACAGAAGCTTCGTCCGATATGCCGCACCGGCAGATTGCTTTGCATTATCTTTCAAACGGGTGGCAAGCGATCCTGTCAGAAGCGCAACCATAAACATGATCGGAAAGGTCACCAAATAATTGGGGTCGCTAAAGTGAAAGGTAAAGCGCGGTACGGTAAAGAAGAAATTAAATACAAGCACATTTACAATGGAGACAGTTACCCCCCAAAAGCGATTCGTTGTGATGACCGAAATGACCAAAACACAAAAAATGTATACGGACACGATATTGGCTTCTGAAAAACCCAGCGTATAAAACGCATATCCGATCAGGGTTGCAGCCAGCAAAGCGATCATACTCTTTGCCGCATCACGAACCGGCATAGCAGTTACATGGAGTGCTTTATTCGTCCGCTTCCGGCAGACGTTTCCGCTACTGGCATCCGGTATCACATGAATATCCAGATTAGGGGCATTGGCAATCAGGCGTTCTGTCAAAGTCGGCTTGCTGAATATGCTTTTTCTGGTAGCTGTACTCCGCCCGATTACAATTTCAGAGACACCGGAAAGCCTTGCAAACTCTGCAATCTGATAAGGAACATCCTCGCCATAGCTGGTTTCTATATGTGCGCCAAGCTGCTGTGCCAGCCGCATGTTCTCCCTCAGCCGCTTCTTATCCTCTTCATTCATTCCGGCAGTTGTAGGCGTCTCCACAAAAAGGGCAGTAAAACTCCCACGAAACGCCCTTGCCATCCTTGCAGCAGTACGGATAATCTTCGCGTTGGAAGGGGAAGAAGAAAGACACACCAAAATATGCTCATCAGTATGGTAATTGCTCCGGCTCTGGATTCTGGCATTTTCCGTCAACAGATTGACCCGGTCCGCACAGCGCCGCAGAGCAATTTCACGCAAAGCAGTCAGATTTTCTACGGTAAAAAAACTGACTGCTGCACGTTCCGCATGATCTTCCCGATAAACCTTTCCGCTTGCCATGCGCTCCAGCAGTTCCGCCGGTTCAATATCCACCAACTCCACCTGATCCGCCTGATCAAAAACAGAATCCGGTATACGCTCTTGTACCAGACCTCCGGTAATAGAAGCAACGGTATCGTTCAGGCTTTCAATATGCTGAACATTGACTGTCGTGTAAACATTGATTCCGGCATTCAACAGTTCCTGTACATCCTGATAACGCTTGGCATGCCGACTGCCCTCCGCATTGGTATGAGCCAGTTCGTCCACCAAAATCAACTGTGGCTTCTGTTTCAACGCACTATCAATATCAAACTCCCGAAAGGTCCTCCCCCCGTAAAGCACCTGTTTCGCAGGAAGCTGCTCCAAACCGCCCAACAATGCTGCTATTTGAGGTCTGAAATGGGCTTCTACGTATCCTGCAACCACATCAACACCACGTTCTTTTGCCTGATGCGCCGCCTGTAACATGGCATAAGTTTTTCCAACACCGGCGGCGTAACCGAAGAAGATCTTCAACTTGCCCCGTTTTCCATTTAATGTATCATTTCGGATCGCTCTCAGAAACTGATCCGGATTTTGACTTAGTATTTCCATTTACCTTCCCCTTTACTTGCCATTTCATTATATCACGCTGCACCGGTAATTTCTATTTTTGCGGTTCTTTCGCAGCAAGTTCACCTTCCAGACATTCAATAAAGCAACGGACATAAGAGTTTCTTGTTTCTCCAATCCATAAAACATTTTGTATAATATGTCCATTGGCAATTGGTTCAATAGTCAGGCCAACATATTTCATCATAACAGGAGTGTAACTTAGCATAACCTTCTTACTATTATAATATGTGCGGGCAGGAAAATCAGCATTCTCCGGCAAAAAAATCACATTCACTTTGTTGACGGAAAGTCCTTTTATCAATTCTTCCTCTGACCCATAGAAGAGACGGACAGAAGCACCAGGACATATTTTAGAATACTGCTCCAGAACATTAGTCATACTGTCCGCAACAGTTGGATTACAAAAACCAAGCTGCAAGGTATTCTCTCCGGATTGAGGCTGTAATTTCTGTGTATGATAGTTATTTTCAAGAAAGCGATCCAGTCTTTCTATAAGAAACCAGCCAAACACAACTGCTGCTGCCACAACCGCAAATAATAACACATCCTGCATATTTTCACCTCCTGAACTCAGATAGGACTTTTTATATGTGAAAACATTTCTGAATATCTTTGTTTCGCCCCAATACCAGCATTGTGCTCCTGGATTCCAGTATCATATCGGGGGAGACAGAGAGCTCCAGCTTTCCGTTTTTCTTAATTCCCATAATGTTAATGCTGTATTTTTTACGAATATCAATTTGTCCAATGGTTCGACCTGTCCAATTTTCCGGAACCGGCATTTCGAATATGGCATGTTCTTCGTCCAGCTCTATGTAATCTAAAATATGATCGGCACTGTATCGGATGGCGGTCCATTTGGCAAGCTGTTTTTCGGGATAGACCACCTCGTCTGCTCCGTTGCGCAGAAGAAACTTTGCCTGCACATCTCTGGCCGCCCTTGATACAACCAGTTTTGCACCAAGTTCTTTAAGCAGAGAAGTAGTTTCCAAAGAACTTTGAAAATCATTTCCAATGGCTACAATGCAGACATCATAATTGCGGATTCCAAGAGATTCCAGAAAAGCGTTGTTTGTGCTGTCGCCAATCTGCGCATTTGTTACATATGGTAATACGGCGTCCACCCGTTCCTCCACATGATCTATTGCCATTACCTGATGATTTAATTCACTTAAATGTAAAGCAATATGCCGCCCAAATCTTCCCAGACCGATTAAAAGTATTGATTTCATAGCATCGTTTCCTCCTTTTATCCAACCGTTATCTTTTCTTGCGGAAGCTTTGCTGCCTGTTTTTGTGTGCCGGACAGAGCGGCAAAAATCAGCGTCAATCCTCCAACTCTGCCGAAGAACATAAGCAGGATCAGAATCAATCGGGACAGTATGCCCAAGCCTGGCGTAATTCCCAAAGACAGGCCAACTGTTCCTACCGCAGAAGCAGTTTCAAACAGGCAGGCAAGTATAGGAAGTCCTTCTGTCATACTAATCACCAGCCCGCCAAAGAAAAGCAGTACAAGGTACATCAACAGAATAGTTGCCGCGTTTTTGATCACGCTATTATCAATTCGCCGCCCAAAAAAGTGGGTGTATTCCTTTCTGCGAAATGTTGAGAGCGCCGTTGCAAACAGTACCGCAACTGTGGTGGTTTTTATTCCGCCTGCGGTGGAACCCGGGCTGCCGCCAACCAGCATCAGCAGAATGATCATGCATTGTCCCGCCTCCTGCATAGCAGTCAAATCTACCGTATTGAACCCTGCTGTTCTTGGCGTTGCAGACTGAAAAAGCGAACTTAAAATCCGCTCGCCGGGTGTAAAAGCAGCAAATTCAAAAAAGTAAAAATAAATTGCCGGAACAATCAACAAAATAGCCGTCGTACAGAGAATCACCTTGCTTTGCATCCTATATTTATGTAAGTGTAATCTGTTCATCCAAAAATCATCCCAAGTCAGGAAACCGATGCCACCAACCACAATTAAAGCCATAATGGTCAGATTAATTACCGGTTCTGCAACATAGCTGGTCAAAGAAGAAAAGGCTTCTTTTGTCCCCATCAGGTCAAAACCAGCATTACAGAAGGCTGATACGGAATGGAACAACGCCATCCAAAGACCCTTGATTCCAAAGTCCCGGCAAAATACAGGAGCCATAATGGCTGCACCCAACGTTTCAATTAGCAGCGTTGTCTTTACAATAAAATTGGTCAACCGAACGATTCCTCCAACCTTTGGTGCGGAAACGGCTTCCTGCATAGTACTGCGCTGCATCAAGGAAATTTTTCGACCGGAGACCCTTGCAAAACAAGCAGCTACGGTAATTACGCCCATTCCGCCAATCTGGATCAGAAGCAGAATCACAAACTGCCCAAATACAGACCAGTAAGCAGCAGTATCATGCAGTACAAGTCCTGTAACACAGACCGCAGAGGTAGAGGTAAATAAGGCATCTAAAAACGGCGTTACACTTCCTTCACGGCTGGAAAGTGGCAGCATTAGGAAAATAGTTCCCAGCAGAATCACGCCAGAAAAACCAAGGACAATGATTTGAAAAGATGTCAGTTTTTTCTTTTTATTATAAAACGCTCTCATGCACATGATACTCCTTTATACTTCTTTACTTAATCTTTATCATACGACCCATCTGATAAAGATAGGAAAAGGATATCCGTTCCCGCATTAAGATAGCATAAAGATGACAGATGAATTTACTGTGAAATTTTGAGTAGAAAAATTAAAAAGCCCGAAGCCGGGCAATTTCAATACTCCAATCTCATACTTCGCATAAATATCTTCTTGTTTCTTATAAATATTCTGACTATTTAACTTTTTTTATATTATTTTTATTTTATGTATTGACACTTTCTTAATTATCTGTTATATTATATTTAACAAAAACACAGGAGGTACAGTCCACCGAAAACGTAAAGAATAAACTTATAATTTGAGAAAGAGAGGTACGGACCACCAAAAACATGAATGATCAACCAATATAAGAGCCATTCGATAAATATCAACTTATCGAATGGCTCTTATATTGTTCTGATTTCATATACTGTGATTCTATGATGTTGAAAACAAGAGATACCTTCCACATATGATACACAGATTACTATAAAATTTTCTATCTCTTAATTAACAGAGATGCACCGGTCATCTCCTTTGGCTGTTCCATACCCATCAACTCAATCAGAGTTGGGATAATATCTGCCAACTTGCCGCCTTCTCTTAAACCATAAGAAGGATCTGCATTCACAAGAATAAATGGTACCGGGTTTGTAGTGTGAGCAGTAAATGGTTCTCCGGTTTCGTAGTCTACCAACTGCTCTGCATTTCCGTGGTCTGCACAGATAAACATCTGTCCGTCCACTTCCTTCAAGGCATCCACTGCACGTCCCACACAAGCATCTACTGCTTCAATCGCACGGATTGCCGCCGGCTCCACACCTGTATGTCCAACCATATCCGGATTTGCGAAATTGATAATAATCACATCATACTTCTGGGATTTGATAGCCTCTACCAACTTATCACAAACTGCAGGAGCACTCATCTCCGGCTGCAGGTCATACGTAGCAACCTTCGGAGATTTTACAAGAATTCTGTCCTCTCCCTTATTCGGTTCCTCAACACCGCCGTTAAAGAAGAACGTGACGTGTGCATATTTTTCTGTCTCCGCAATACGTGCCTGAGTCATATTGTTATCAGCGAGGAACTGTCCGAAGGTATTTGTGATTTCTTCTTTCTTGAAAGCAACCAGCTTGTTCGGAATCGTCTCATCATAATCCGTAAAACATACATACGTAAGGTCCAGACATTTTTCCCTCTCAAATCCTGCGAACTCCGGATCACAGAATGCTCTGGTGATCTCTCTTGCACGATCCGGACGGAAATTAAAGAAAATTACAGAATCCTTATCCTGGATTGTTGCAACCGGTTTGCCGTCTTTCTCGATAACGGTAGGAAGCACAAACTCATCGGTCTTGCCATCATCATAAGAAGCCTGAACAGCTGCCGCCGCATCCGTTCCCTTTACGCCCACGCCTTTTGTCAATGCCTGATAAGCCATCTCCACACGATCCCAACGATTATCTCTGTCCATCGCATAATAACGTCCGGAAACCACTCCAATCTCACCTACACCAAGCTCCTTCATCTTTGCTGTAAGCTCCTCAATATATCCTTTTCCGGAAGCCGGAGGCGTATCACGACCATCCAGGAAGCAGTGTACATACACCTTTTCCAGTCCTTCACGCTTAGCCAGCTCCAACAATCCGTACAGATGTGTGATATGACTATGCACACCGCCATCTGACAACAGACCAAACATATGCAGCGAACTGTTATTCTCTTTCGCATTCTTTACTGCAGCAAGAAGCTCCGGATTTTCAAAGAAGTCACCGTCCTCAATCGCCTTTGTAATTCTGGTCAACTCCTGATACACGATACGTCCCGCACCCATGTTCAGATGTCCTACCTCTGAATTTCCCATCTGACCATCCGGAAGTCCCACTGCAAGTCCACTTGCCTGCCCCTGCACATAAGGACACTGACTCATCAACTGATCCATCACCGGTGTCTTAGCCTCACATACCGCATTGTGATCACAATTCTGATTCAGACCATATCCATCGAGAATCATTAAAACGGTTGGTTTTTTACTCATCTTAAATTCTCCTTATTTATTCTTAAAATGATATTTCTTTAACGCTGTTCCATCCGCTATTGTAGCAAAATTTCCCACGCTTTGCAACGCCTTTCCCACCACTTTTGACAATTTTCCGCTTATAAACATGTATCCATTATATATATAATAATAATGAAAGCGTCAAAAAGTATTTTGACGCTTATGATATACGGATTGCTTCGCATTTCATGCTCCCGCAATCCTAAAAACATGAGAAATCCGCCCTATTCGGGCTACTTTCTCATGTTTTACGGGTGCCAAAGTCATGCTTTTTCATGCAAGCATGAAACGCATAGCCTTTTGACCCTGGTATCATCATATAATTCCCTTATAGAAGCACCACTGCAAATAAAATTAAGCCAACGAGCAGCAGGAAGGAACGGGGGTTTAACGCTCTGGGTTTTGCGAGTCTGCAGACCTGTTACAAATTCTTGCCGAAAGAGAGCCTGGCTTTTACAGACAAAAACTGGTTCTCAAGACCAGTTTTTGAAGGACACTGAGCCGAAAAAACATCAGTTTTTTCAGCGAATTGTCCTGATTCTGTAAAAGCCAGGCTCTCTTTCGGCATAGAATTTGTTCAGGTCGAAGCCTGCGCGAAACCCAGAGCGTTAAACCCCCGTTCCTTCCTGCGTCCGTACCGCCACCCTTTTATAACACCTTCGACAAAAACTCCTTCAAACGTGGATTCTTCGGATTCCCAAAGAATTCTTCCGGATTGTTCTCTTCCTGAATTCTGCCCTGATCGATAAACAGAATACGGCTTCCCACTTCTCTGGCAAATCCCATCTCATGGGTAACCACAACCATCGTCATACCTGATTTTGCCAGTTCCTGCATGATTGTCAGAACTTCGCCAACCATCTCCGGATCCAGTGCCGAGGTTGGCTCATCAAAAAGCATAACATCGGGCTCCATCGCCATCGCTCTGGCTATGGCAATCCGCTGTTTCTGTCCGCCGGACAACATATCCGGATAAGAATTCGCTTTGTCAGGAAGCCCCACTCTTTTAAGCAGCTCCAATGCCTTCTTGTCAGCCTCCGCCGGACTTAGTTTTCCTGTCTTTACCGGTGCCAGTGTGATATTTTTCAGTACTGTCATATGAGGAAAAAGATTAAACTGCTGGAACACCATTCCCATCTTTTGCCGATGAAGGTTCATATCACATTTCGGATCTGTGATATCCGCTCCCTCAAACAAAATCTGACCACTGGTAGGTTTCTCCAGAAGGTTCAAAGAACGCAGAAATGTGGATTTTCCGGAACCGGAGGGACCGATCACAACTACCACTTCCCCACTTCGAATATCTGTACTGATTCCATCTAAAACCAGATGATTTCCAAATTGTTTTTTCAGATTTTTAACTTCAATTAATACTTTTCCATCAACGCTCACTTGTACGCAGCCTCCTCTCCAGTTTCTTTACAAGGGCACTTAAGCCACATACCAGAATCAGATAAATCACTGCCACAGTCAGCAGCGGCAAATACGGATCATATGTAATACTCCTGATAATATCTCCGCCCTTCGTCAGATCTTCCATTCCGATATAACCGCAAATAGAAGTTTCTTTCAGCAATACGATAAATTCATTCGCCAAAGCCGGAAGTACATTCTTAAACGCCTGAGGCATAATGATAAACCGCATCGTCTGCACAGCATTCAGCCCAAGGGAACGCCCGGCTTCCGTCTGCCCCTGATTGATGGACATAATTCCCGAGCGAACAATCTCTGCGACATAAGCACCGGAATTGATACCAAATGTAAGCACAGCCACCAGCAATTTGGGAATGCCGGCTGAACTGAATACAATAAAATACATAATCAAAATCTGAACCATGGTGGGTGTTCCGCGGATAATCGTCAGATATACATTACAGATAAAATTCAGTATTTTCATGACAATTCCCGGCCGGTCCATTCTGTCATGGGAAGAGCGGATAATTGCCACCAGAAATCCCAACAGGATACCAAGCAGCACCGCAAATAAGGTAATCAGCAATGTATTGCCAAAACCTTTCACCAGATACATATATCTGTCATCCACAATATAAAAAAATGCCTTCGGCATCTCAACTCCCCTAACCCCT
>ULSH01054704.1_pt1 | contig 15685 bp, 9 predicted proteins | sample 1956151 | NCBI WGS metagenome assembly ULSH01 (sample SAMEA4835702, study PRJEB28245) | human gut metagenome | biome: gut microbiome; material: fecal sample | place: Denmark | collected 2008 | reverse complement strand
ACTCAACGTGAGCGGTGTTGATCGTGATACCACGAGCCTTCTCCTCGGGAGCCTTGTCGATGCTGGAGTAATCCATGAAGTCGGCGTCGCCCTTCAGAGCCAGAGTCTTGGTGATGGCAGCGGTCAGAGTGGTCTTGCCGTGGTCAACGTGACCGATGGTGCCAATGTTGACGTGCTCCAAAGAGCGGTCAAATTTTTCCTTTTCAGCCATTGGAAGTGTCCTCCTTTAATTAAAACATATTGGTAGTCTTGCGTAAGACTATCATACAAAATTTAAAGAGAAATTGCAAGTCTATTTTATGAAGTATGACTTATAAAATCAGACTTTGTGAGCGCGCTCGGCCATGATCTTGTCGGCAACGCTCTTGGGAACCTGCTGATACTCATCAGGCTCCATGGAGTACTGGCCACGGCCCTGGGTCTTGGAACGCAGGTCGGTGGCGTAGCCGAACATCTCGGACAGAGGAACCATAGCAGTCACGCGGGCGGTACCGTCCTGAGACTCCTGGTTGGTGATCTGGCCGCGGCGGCTGTTCAGGTCGCCGATAACGTTGCCCATGTACTCATCGGGCACGATAACATTGACCTTCATGATGGGCTCCATGATGACGGGATCGCACTTCTTCATGGCATCCTTGAATGCCATAGAACCAGCGATGGAGAACGCCATTTCAGAGGAGTCGACCTCATGATAAGAACCATCCCACAGGGTGACCTTGACATCAACGACGGGATAGCCGGCGAGAACACCGGACTTCATCGCGCCCTGGATACCATTGTCAACAGCGGGGATATATTCCTTCGGGATAGCGCCGCCAACGACACCGTTGACGAACTCATAACCCTTGCCGGGGTTGGGCTCCAGCTTGATCTTAACGTGACCGTACTGGCCCTTACCGCCGGACTGGCGGGCGTACTTGGTTTCCTGGTTGGCTTCCTTGCGAATGGTCTCGCGGTAAGCAACCTGGGGAGCGCCAACGTTGGCCTCGACCTTGAACTCACGGAGCAGACGGTCAACGATGATCTCCAGATGGAGCTCGCCCATGCCGGCGATGATCGTCTGGCCAGTCTCCTCATCGGTCCAGGTGCGGAAGGTCGGGTCTTCTTCAGCGAGCTTTGCCAGCGCAATGCCCATCTTCTCAGAGCCGGCCTTGGTCTTGGGCTCGATGGCAACGCGGATAACGGGCTCCGGGAAGTTCATGGACTCCAGAATGATGGGGTGCTTCTCGTCGCACAGCGTGTCACCGGTGGTGGTATTCTTCAGACCGACAGCAGCCGCGATATCGCCCGCGTAAACGGTGTCGATGTCCTTACGGTTGTTGGCGTGCATCTGCAGGATACGGCCGATACGCTCGTTGTTATCCTTGACAGAGTTGTAGACGGTGGTGCCTGCGTCCAGCGTACCGGAGTACACACGGAAGAAGCAGAGCTTACCGACATACGGGTCAGTCATGATCTTGAAGGCCAGAGCTGCGAACGGCTGGTCGTCGGAGGAGATACGATCCTCCTCCTCGCCGGTCTCGGGGTTGGTGCCCTTGATGGCTGCAACGTCGGTAGGAGCCGGCATGTAGTCAACAATGGCATCCAGCAGCTTCTGAACGCCGCGGTTCTTGTAGGAGGAGCCGCAGACAACGGGAACGATCTCGTTAGAGATGGTAGCCTTACGCAGAGCCGCCTTGATTTCTTCCTTGGTCAGCTCTTCGCCGTCCAGGTACTTCATCATGAGCTCTTCGTCGGTCTCGGCAACAGCCTCGATCAGCTTGTCATGGTACTCCTGAGCCTTCTCCTGCATATCCTCGGGGATAGGCTCAACGCGGACGTCATTGCCCATGTCATCATAGTAGATGTCAGCCTGCATATCGATCAGGTCGATAATACCCTTGAAGGTATCCTCCTGACCGACGGGCAGCTGGATGGGCACACCGTTGGCGTGCAGACGATCATGGAGCATCTGAACGCAGCGGTAGAAATCGGCACCCATGGTGTCCATCTTGTTGACGTACACCATGCGGGGAACCTTGTACTCGTCAGCCTGACGCCAAACGGTCTCAGACTGCGGCTCAACACCGCCCTTAGCGGCCAGAACGGTAACGGAACCGTCCAGAACACGCAGAGAACGCTGAACCTCAACAGTGAAGTCAACGTGACCCGGGGTGTCGATGATGTTGATACGATGGCGGTTCTTCTTGAAGAGAGCCGGATCGTGCTGGGTCTCGGTATGGCTCCAATAGCAGGTGGTAGCAGCGGAAGTGATGGTGATACCACGCTCCTGCTCCTGTTCCATCCAGTCCATCGTAGCAGCGCCGTCATGAACCTCACCGATCTTATGGTTGATACCGGTGTAGTACAGGATGCGCTCGGTGGTGGTGGTCTTACCTGCGTCGATGTGGGCCATGATACCGATGTTACGGGTCATTTGCAGAGATACATCTCTCGGCGTAGCCATGGCTTATACCTCCTCGACAGCGAATCAATAACGATAGTGGGCAAAAGCCTTGTTGGCCTCGGCCATCTTGTGCGTATCCTCGCGCTTCTTGACAGAGCCGCCGACACCGTTGGTGGCGTCGATGATCTCAGCAGCCAGACGAGCAGACATGGTCTTCTCGCCACGGGCGCGGCTGTAAGCGGTCAGCCAGCGCAGGCCGAGGGTCTCGCGGCGGGCAGGGCTAACTTCCAGAGGAACCTGATAGTTAGCGCCGCCGACACGGCGGGTCTTGCACTCGAGGTTAGGCATGATGTTCTCCATTGCCTTCTCGAACATCTCGAGCGGGTCGTTGCCGGTCTTTTCCTTCACGATGTTGAATGCATCGTAAACGATCTCCTGCGCAACACCTTTCTTGCCATCCAGCATGATGTAGTTGACCAGGCGGGTGACAACCTTGGAATTGTAAATAGGATCGGCCAGAACTTCGCGTTTCGCGACATTACCTCTTCTGGGCATCTTTCTTCCCTCCTTCACATAAATGATATCATCGGTACTCGAAAGTTAAGAAACTCCCGTTGTGCCACAAAAAAGGCGTTGGCCTATTTTATGGCGAAAAGATGTTTCCTTACTTCTTGGCACCGGCCTTGGGGCGCTTAGCACCGTATTTGCTGCGGGCCTGATTACGGTTCGCAACACCCTGGGTATCCAGAGTACCACGGATGATGTGGTAACGGACACCGGGCAGATCCTTGACACGACCGCCGCGGATCAGAACAACGCTGTGCTCCTGCAGGTTATGGCCGATACCGGGAATGTAAGAGGTGACCTCGATACCATTCGTGAGGCGGACACGGGCAACTTTACGCAGAGCAGAGTTAGGCTTCTTGGGGGTCATGGTACGCACGGCAGTGCAGACACCACGCTTCTGCGGGCTGTTGAGGTTGGTGTACTCCTTTTTCTGGGAGTTGTAGCTCTTCAGAAGGGCAGGCGCGGTGCTCTTTTTGACCAGAACCTCACGGCCTTTGCGCACGAGCTGGTTAAAAGTAGGCATTTCTTTTCTCCTTTCTTCACTTATTCACGCGCTTTTTGCGGGTCGTCCGACCAGATGGCCGCACTACACCCCGCATCTCACGCAATGATTATATTACAGCATCCCGGCCGGAATGTCAAGAGTATTGCCAAAAAAATCTTGAAAAAATCGTGCAATACGGAGAATTTTTCATTTCTGAAGCAAAATGTGCAAATCTTGCGCCGGTTTGGGCGGCATCGTTGCATTTTGGTAAGTCCGCGCATAGAATGAAGCGGACCGTCTCCCCCCTCCGCCGCGCGGCCGGCTGCCGTCCGTGCGCGTTTTGTCTATTTATCAGAGACAAACATACATTTTGCACAAAAACAGGCCGCCAGATTCATGGACTTGACGAGTCGATTTCTGTTGCATTGTGTCCCCCGTTTTGCTATAATGAAGATACAGACAAAACCGGAACAGTTCCGGCCATGCAAGTTCTGACGCTACATTTTTGAGGAGGTCTTGACAATGAAGAAACTGCTTGCTATCCTGATTTCCCTGTGCATGGTATCCGCCTTCGCTGTACCTGTTTTTGCAGATGCCAACAGCGATTATATCGCCGCCGTCAAGGCCTACCAGGCCCAGATCGCCGCGAAGGAAGCCGCCTACACTGCAGCGGTGGATGCTTATTCCAAGAATGCAAAGGCCAAGGCAGACGCCGACAGCGCCGCAATTCTGAAGGCCGCCAAGGCTGCCCAGGCGAAGGCCGATGCAGACTGTCTGGCCGTCATCGCCGCGGGCAAGGCTGCCCAGTCCCAGGCTGACGCGCGCGTCGCCGCGGTAATTGCTGCAGGCAAGGCCACGCAGGCCAAGGCTGATGCACGCGAGGCCGCCTATGCGAAGGCCGTGAAGGCGTATCAGGATCAGATCGCCGCACGTGAGGCCGCCTACATCAAGGCCGTGCTGGGCAAGTAATTCTACCTTATTATAATAGGAGCGGAGCGCCGGGAAAGGCGCTCCGCTTTTTTGTTGTTATATGACACGTAGGGGCCGGGCATGCCCGGCCCGCGCGTGTACGGCAGATGGCTGCTTGTGGGAAGGCTCTCTCCCCCACCGCCTGCGGGCGGAGCCCCCTCGCAGAGGGGGCCAAGAGGGGCAACGGGCAAATGGGGTTTACTGCAGCTTTGCCAGCGTGGCCTCGGCATCGTCGAGGATGCGCTCGAACTTCTCGAGGGCGGCGTCCACGGGAGCCGGGGTGGCCAGGTCAACACCGGCGTGGCGCAGCTCGTCCAGCGGGTAAGCACTGCCGCCCATGGAGAGGAACTCCTTGTAGCGCTTGACGGCGGGCTCGCCCTCTTTCAGGATGCCCTCGGACAGGGCGACAGCGGTGGAGTAGCCGGTGGCATACTTGTAAACGTAGAACGGACGGTAGAAGTGCGGGATGCGCGCCCACTCATACTGGATCTCGTCGTCGATGACCATATCGTTGCCGAAATAGTCGGTGACAAGGCGCTTGTACAGGGCGTTCAGGGCGGCGGCGTTCAGGGCTTCACCGCGCTCGACCATGGCGTGGGCCTCGCGCTCGAACTCGGCAAACATCGTCTGGCGATAGACCGTGCCCTTGAAGTTTTCCAGATACTGATTCAGCAGATAGAGGCGGGTCTGGGGGTCGTTCTCGTTGGCAAGCAGCTGCTCGATGAGCAGATTTTCGTTGACGGTGGACGCGACCTCGGCGACAAACAGCGTGTAGTCCGCGTACTGCGGCGGCTGATGCTGGCGGGAGCGCCAGCTGTGGATCGTGTGGCCCATCTCATGTGCCAGCGTCGAGACACTGTCCAGCGTGCCGCTGAAATTCAGCAGGATATAGGGGTTGGAGTCATAGCAGCCGCCGGAGTACGCGCCGCCGCGCTTGCCGCGGTTGGGGTAAACGTCGATCCAGCGCTCGGCATAGGCCTTGCGGACGGTTGCCTGGTAGTCCTCGCCCAAGGGCGCAACGGCCTTCAGGACCATCTCCTGTGCGGTCTCGTAGCTGTAGGATTTTTTCAGATCACCGACCAGCGGAGCGTAGACGTCGTAAAAGTGCAGCGCGTCAACGCCCAGCATCTTTTTGCGCAGGCGGACATAGCGGTGCATGGCGGGAATATGCTTGCGGACCGTGGCAACGAGGTTGTCGTAGACCTCGGCGGGCACATTCTCCCCCGCCATGGCCATCGCGCGGGAGGACGGGTAATTGCGGGCGGCGGCCTCGGCGGTGGCAGCCTTGATGGCACCGGCGTAGGACGCGGCGAAGGTGTTGATGTGCTCGCGGTAGCTCTTGTAGTAGCTGTGGAAGGCGTTCTCTCGCAGGGTGCGGTCCGTGCTCATCTCCAGCGGCACAAAGTTGGAGCCGGTGACCTCGACGGTCTCGCCGCTGCCGTCCTTGACGGCATCAAACAGCAGGTCGGCGTCCTCCAGATTGTGGTAGATCTCGGACGGCGCAGACATGACCTCGCCGAAGCTGGCCAGCAGCTTTTCTTCAGCCTTGGTCAGGGTGTGGGGCTTGCTGCGCAGCAGATCCTCGAGGTTGAATTTGTAGTCCGCGACGGCGGGATCGTTGACGATGGCGGTCAGCGTCTCCTCGGGCAGGGACAGGATCTCCGGCTGGGCAAAGGACAGCGCGGCGGCCATCTTGACGTACTTGCTGCCGATGCGGGCGTACATGCTCTGGGCCTTGTCGTCGCGGGTGTCCTCGTCATGGCGCTGGGAGGCGTAGCAGTAGAGGCGCTCGACCTTGCGGCCCACCTCGGTGGAAGCGTCGAGGTATGCGCCAATCGTAACGGCATCGGTCAGCTTACCGGCGAAGGCTGCCAGGCTTTCAATGTCCGCGTCGAGGCTGTCCAGCGCGGTCTCCCACGCGGCGTCGCTCTCGAACATCGGGGTCAGGTCCCACTGAAATTGCGGGTCCAGTTCACTGCGTTCTTTTAGAATTTCGGGCATAGTTTTCTCCTTATTATAAAATATTTTGCTATGCTGCATTTTGCTATGCTGCGGATGCAGGGACGGACATCGGCCTCCCGTGCCAGTTCGCGGCAGCGGAAGCTTTCACGGGCGGATATGGAATCCGCCCCTACACTGTAGGGGTCGGCGTCCTCAACGCCCGGGGAGTCGTGCGGTTGCCGCAAAGCTGCGCGGGCAGTTGCAAACATCCGCCCCTACAGGTTACAAAAGAGCGTTTTCCCACTCGGCCGGCTTAAAGCCGGGCAGGACAAAATCGTCGCCCACCAGCAGCGGGCGCTTGACGAGCATACCGTCCGACGCCAGCAGGGCGATCTGCTCGTCCTCGGTCATGGTCGGCAGCTTGTCCTTCAGGCCCAGATTTTTGTAGACTAGGCCGCTCGTGTTGAAGAACCTCTTGAGGGGCAGGCCGCTGCGGGCGACCCATTCGCGCAGCTCGTCGGCGGTAGGGTTGTCCTCTTTAATGTGGCGGGCGGTGTACTCGATGCCGTGGTCGTCAAGCCACTTTTTGGCCTTTTGGCAGGTGGAGCACGGCGGGTATTGCAGAAACAGCATGGTCTCACTTCCCTTTTGTATCGTTTTGCTGTCGGTGAGTTTATTATAACTGTTTTGCAAGTGTGTGTCAATCACGGACGGTATGCAAAAAAGGATTCCCGCCGTAGCGGCGGGAATCCTTTGCGGTTTATTTAGTGGTCGTAGGCTGCCTCGGCGGCGTCGCGGGCGATCTCGGCCTGGACGAGCTCCTCCTCGACCTCCGGCAGACCAGTACCGGCGGGGATGAGCTTACCGATGATGACGTTCTCCTTCAGACCGGCCAGCGGGTCGACCTTGCCCTTGATAGCGGCCTCGGTCAGGACACGGGTGGTCTCCTGGAAGGACGCAGCGGACAGGAAGGAGTCGGTAGCCAGACTGGACTTGGTGATGCCAAGCAGGACCTGGCTGGCCTGAACGAGCTTCAGATCAGTCTCACCGGCATCAATGCGGGCCTGGATCTCCTCGTTCTTGATCATGACATCGCGGCGGTTCACGATGCTGCCCATGATAAAGTCGCTGGAGCCGGAATCCTCAATGCGGACCTTACGCATCATCTGGCGGACGATGACCTCGATATGCTTATCGTTGATGTCAACGCCCTGCAGACGGTAGACCTTCTGGACCTCGCTGATCAGGTAGTTCTGGGTGGCGATGGGGCCCTGGATGGCGAGGATGTCCTGCGGGTAAGCATGACCCTCGGTCAGCAGTGCGCCCTTGGCGACCTCGTCGCCTTCCATGACCTTGAGGCGCTGGCCGAACGGGATCAGGTAGCTCTTGGTAACCGGAGCGCCGTTCTCGTCCGTGCCGGTGATCTCGGCATGGCGGCTCTTTTGGGTATCGTCGATGTGGACCGTACCGGCGATCTCGGACATGATGGCCATCGCCTTCGGGCGGCGGCTCTCAAACAGTTCCTCAACGCGGGGAAGACCCTGGGTGATGTCTTCGGCAGATGCGATACCGCCGGTATGGAAGGTACGCATGGTCAGCTGGGTACCGGGCTCACCGATGGACTCTGCGGCAATGATACCGACAGACTCACCGACCTTGACGCATTCACCGTTGGACATATTGGAACCGTAGCAGTGGGCGCAGACGCCGACGTGCGCACGGCAGGTCATGACGGAGCGGATCTCCAGCTCGGTAATACCGGCGTTGACGATCTTCTCGGCGTCGAACATATCCATCATCTTTTCCTTGCTGACGAGCAGCTCACCCGTGGCGGGATCGTGCACATCATGCAGGGAGTAGCGGCCGTTCAGACGCTCCTTGAAGCTCTCGACAACAGAGTTGCCCTCGCTGATTTCGCGGACCCAGATGCCCTCGGTAGCGTGGCAGTCCTCCTCGCGGATAATGACTTCCTGAGAGACATCGACCAGACGGCGGGTCAGGTAGCCAGAGTCAGCGGTACGCAGAGCGGTATCGGCCAGACCCTTACGAGCGCCTCGGGAGGAGATGAAGTATTCCAGGATATTCAGGCCCTCACGGTAGTTGGCGCGGATAGGCATCTCCAGCGTCTTACCGGCAGTATTGGCCAGCAGGCCGCGCATACCGGCCAGCTGCTTGATCTGGTCCATAGAACCACGGGCGCCGGAATCGGACATCATATAGATGGGGTTGCGCTGGTGGTTCTTCTTCAGGTTGTCGCTCAGAGCCTCGGAGACCTCCTCCGTGGCGGCCTGCCAGATCTCAACCGTCTTGCGGTAGCGCTCCTCATCGGAGATCAGGCCGCGGTTGAAGTTCTTCATGACCTTCTCGATCTTCTTATCGGCGGCAGCCAGAATTTCCGGCTTCTCGTCAGGCATAATAGCATCGGGAACAGCGACGGTGATGGCAGACAGGGTGGAGTACTTGTAGCCCTGAGCCTTGATCTGATCCAGCATCATGGCGCAGGTCTTGGTGCCATGCTTCGTCAGGCAACGGCTGATGATGTCGGGCAGGCCCTTCTTCGTCAGCTTGTCGCTCTTGCCGCCGGATGCGATCTTGAGGGTGCGGGGGTTCATCTCGTAGTCGAACTTGGTGGCGGGATTGGTGCGGTCCACGTAGCCCAGATCCTGCGGGATGGGGGTGTTGAAGATGATCTGGCCCATCGTGGTATCGACCAGGCCGGTCTCCGCAACGCCGTCAAAGACCATCGTGCGGCGCACCTTGATGGGTGCCTGCAGCGTGATGAGGCCCTCGGAATAGGCCATCATGGCCTCGTCCTCGTCGCGGAAGATCTTGCCGTGGCCCTTATCGTCGGGGTTGACGAGGGTCAGGTAGTAGCTGCCCAGGATCATATCCTGCGTGGGCACGGTGACGGGTTCACCGTCAGAAGGCTTCAGCAGGTTGCCGGAGGCCAGCATCAGCATCTTGGCCTCGCGCTGGGCCTCGGTGGACAGCGGCAGGTGGACAGCCATCTGGTCGCCGTCGAAGTCAGCGTTGAAGGGGGTGCAGACCAGGGGGTGCAGCTTGATGGCACGGCCCTCGACCAGGACAGGCTCAAAGGCCTGAATGCCCAGACGGTGCAGCGTAGGTGCACGGTTCAGCAGGACGGGGTGGCCCTTGATGACGGTCTCGAGAGAATCCCAGACCTCGGGGCGGGCGCGCTCGACCATCTTGCGGGCAGACTTGATGTTGTTGGCCTTCTCCTTCTCGACCAGGTCCTTCATGACGAAGGGCTTGAACAGCTCGAGGGCCATCTCCTTGGGCAGGCCGCACTGATACATCTTCAGCTCGGGGCCGACGACGATAACGGAACGGCCGGAGTAGTCAACACGCTTGCCCAGCAGGTTCTGGCGGAAGCGGCCCTGCTTGCCCTTCAGCATATCGGACAGGGACTTCAGTGCGCGGTTGTTCGCGCCGGTGACCGGGCGGCCGCGGCGGCCATTGTCGATCAGGGCGTCAACGGCCTCCTGCAGCATACGCTTCTCGTTGCGGACGATGATGTCGGGCGCACCGAGCTCCAGCAGACGCTTCAGGCGGTTGTTGCGGTTGATGACGCGGCGGTACAGATCGTTCAGGTCGGAGGTCGCAAAGCGGCCGCCGTCCAGCTGCAGCAGGGGGCGCAGATCTGGCGGAATGACGGGGATGACCGTCATGATCATCCACTCGGGGCGCTGGTTGCTCTCGAGGAAGCTCTCAACGCACTCAAGGCGCTTCAGCAGGCGGACGCGCTTCTGGCCGTTGGCATGCTCGAGCTCCTCACGCAGCTCCTTGCTCAGCTTGTCGAGGTCGATCTCGGCCAGCAGCTTCTGGATGGCTTCGGCACCCATACCGGCTTCAAACGTATCCTCGTACTTTTCGCGCATCTCCTTGTACTCGCGCTCGGTCAGCAGCTGCTTTTTCTCCAGCGGCGTGAAGCCGGGGTCGGTGACAATGTAGTTGGCGAAATACAGGACCTTGTCCAGCTGACGGGGGCTGATGTCCAGCATCAGGCCAATGCGGCTGGGAATGCCCTTGAAATACCAGATGTGCGAGACAGGCGCGGCCAGCTCGATGTGGCCCATGCGCTCACGGCGGACCTTGGCGCGGGTGACCTCGACGCCGCACTTGTCGCAGATCTTACCCTTGTAGCGGATGCGCTTATACTTGCCGCAGTGGCATTCCCAGTCCTTGGTAGGTCCAAAAATGCGCTCGCAGTACAGGCCGTCGCGCTCCGGCTTCAGGGTACGGTAATTGATGGTTTCGGGCTTGGTGACCTCGCCGTAGCTCCAGGCACGGATCTGGTCCGGGGAGGCAAGGCCGATCTTAATCGAATCGAATTCTTTATTTTCCATTCAGCGAACCCTCTCAAATTCAATATGACACACGATGCAATTCGATCAATCGTCGAAGGAATCAGACTCGATGGCGGCGAGGTCGTCAGCCGTGGGGCCGTCATCCTCATCCAGATCATCGTCAAAGCCTTCGTCGGCGTCCTTGACGCTGTAATCGTCCTGCAGCTCACTCTCGACCATGACGTTATCGCCCAGGTCGTAGTCATTGTTCTCAAAGCTGCTGTCATCGTCGTCAAACTCCTGACGCATATCGACGGCGTTGCCTTCCTTATCCTGCACAACAATATCCAGGCCAAGGCTCTGCAGCTCTTTGAGCATAACGCGGAAGCTCTCGGGGATACCGGGGCGCGGGATCGGCTCGCCCTTGACGATGGCCTCGTAGGTCTTGACACGGCCCACGACGTCGTCGGACTTGATGGTCAGGATCTCCTGCAGGGTGTAAGCGGCGCCGTAGGCTTCCAGCGCCCAGACTTCCATCTCGCCGAAGCGCTGGCCGCCGAACTGTGCCTTGCCGCCCAGAGGCTGCTGGGTGACCATGGAGTAGGGGCCGGTGGAACGGGCATGGATCTTATCGTCGACCAGGTGATGCAGCTTCAGGTAGTACATATAGCCTACCGTGACCTTGCTGGGGAACTGTTCACCGGTACGGCCATCATACAGGGTAGTCTTGCCGTCGTCGGTCAGATCGATCTTGGAGAAGTCGATGACATGGCCTTTCTCGCCCATCAGTCGGTCCAGGTGGGTCGGGTACTCGGGCGCGTTTTCGCCGTGCCACTTCTCGCGGGCCTCGGCGAAGCAGTCGCGCAGGTCGGACTCGTGCGCACCGTCAAAGACGGGGGTCTGGACCTTCCAGCCCAGTGCCTTGGCAACGTAGCCCAGGTTGACCTCCAGGACCTGACCGATGTTCATACGGGAGGGAACGCCCAGGGGGTTCAGCACGATGTCCAGCGGAGTGCCGTCGGGCAGGAAGGGCATATCCTCCTGCGGCAGAATGCGGGAAACAACACCCTTGTTGCCGTGACGGCCTGCCATCTTATCGCCGACGCTGATCTTACGCTTCTGGGCGATGTAGCAGCGCACGCACATACGCACGCCGGGCTGCAGCTCGTCGCTGTTCTCGGGGGTAAAGACCTTGACGTCGACAACGATGCCGTAGGCGCCGTGGGGCACACGCAGGGAGGTGTCGCGGACCTCGCGGGCCTTCTCGCCGAAGATGGCGCGCAGCAGGCGCTCCTCGGCGGTCAGCTCGGTCTCGCCCTTCGGGGTGACCTTGCCGACGAGGATGTCGCCGGTCTTGACCTCGGCACCGATGCGGATGATGCCGCGGTCATCGAGGTCCTTCAGCGCGTCATCGCCGACGTTCGGGATGTCGCGGGTGATTTCCTCGGGTCCGAGCTTCGTGTCGCGGGCCTCGGTCTCATATTCTTCAATGTGGATGGAGGTGTAGACATCCTCGCGGACGAGCTTCTCGTTCAGCAGGACGGCGTCCTCGTAGTTGTAGCCCTCCCAGGTCATGAAGCCGATCAGAGCGTTCTTGCCCAGGCTGATCTCGCCGTTGCGGGTCGCGGGGCCGTCGGCCAGCACGTCGCCGGCCTTGACGGTCTCGCCCACATTGACGATGGGGCGCTGGTTGTTGCAGTTGCCCTGGTTGGAGCGCATGAACTTGATGAGCTCATAGGTGTCGGCGGAGCCGTCGGCGCAGCGGACAATGATCTTGTCGGCGTCGACATACTCAACGGTGCCGTCATGGGCGGCCAGGACGCAGACACCGGAGTCGGTGGCGGCCTTGTACTCCATACCGGTGGCGACCAGCGGCTGCTGGGTGACCATCAGAGGCACGGCCTGACGCTGCATGTTGGAGCCCATCAGTGCACGGTTGCAGTCGTCGTTCTCGAGGAACGGGATGCAGGCCGTAGCGACGGAAACCATCATACGCGGAGAAACGTCCATGTAGTCGACCTGAGAAGCGTCGAACTCCTGGATGTCGTTGCGGTGGCGGCCGGAGACGCGGGGACGGACGAAGTGGTTGTTCTCGTCCAGCGGCTCGTTGGCCTGAGCGACGATATACTCGTCCTCCTCGTCGGCGGTCATATAGACGACCTCATCGGTGACAGTGCCGGTGGCCTTGTCGACCTTGCGGTACGGGGCCTCAACGAAGCCGTACTTGTTGATCTTGGCGTAGGTGGCCAGATAGGAGATCAGACCGATGTTCGGGCCTTCAGGCGTCTCGATGGGGCACAGACGGCCATAGTGGGTGTAGTGAACGTCGCGGACCTCGAAGCCTGCGCGGTCACGGGACAGACCGCCGGGGCCCAGAGCAGACAGACGGCGCTTGTGGGTCAGCTCGGCCAGCGGGTTGTTCTGGTCCATGAACTGGGACAGCGGGCTGGAACCGATGAACTCCTTGATGGCGGCGACGACAGGACGGATGTTGACGAGGCTCTGCGGGGTGATCTCGCCGTTTTCCTGATTCTGCAGGGTCATGCGCTCACGGATGACGCGCTCCATGCGGGAGAAGCCGATGCGGAACTGGTTCTGCAGCAGCTCACCGACGCTGCGGACGCGGCGGTTGCCCAGATGGTCGATCTCATCGGTGGTGCCGATGCCGTGATCAAGGCCCAGCAGGTAGTTGACGGAGGCAAAGATGTCATCGACGGTGACGGTGCGGCTGATCAGAACATCATGGTTCTGGCGCAGCAGCTCCTTCTGCTCCTCCACATCGGAGGTGGTGTCGAGGATCTTGCGGATCTCGGCAAAGTTGGCGCGCTCATTGACACCTGCCTCGGCCTCGACGTCGAAGCTGAAGAAGTTCTGGGCGTTGACGCAGCCGTTGGAGATAACAATGAACGGACGGGGTTCCTCGCCCTTCTTCTCAACGAGGATGGTAACGCGGGTAACACCGGCGGCATCGATCTCCTCGGCCTTGGCCATATTGATCTTCTCGCCCTTGGCGGCCAGCAGCTCGCCGGTCAGGGGGGCGATGATATCCTCAGCCGCCTTATAGCCGGCGATGCGGCGGGTCAGGCTGAGCTTATTGTTCATCTTGTAGCGGCCAAAACGAGCCAGGTCGTAACGGCGCGGGTCAAAGAACAGGTTGTTCAGGTGCGCGCGGGAGTTTTCCACCGTCGGGGGCTCACCGGGGCGCAGCTTGCGGTAGACCTCGAGCAGGCCCTCCTCGGTGTTGTGGGTGATGTCCTTCTCGAGAGAGGCGTTGATCTTCGGCTCGGAATCGCCGAAGAACTGCTTGATCTGCTCATCGGTGGACAGGCCCAGGGCACGCAGCAGCGTGGTAACGGGCAGCTTGCGGTTCTTATCGATACGGACGTAGTAAACGTCAGAGGAGTCCGTCTCATACTCCAGCCAGGCACCGCGGTTGGGGTTCATGGTGGCGGTGAACAGGTCCTTGCCGGTACGGTCCTTGCTGGAGCCGTAGAAAACGCCGGGAGAACGGACCAACTGGGAGACGATGGCACGCTCGGCACCGTTGGAGATGAAGGTACCGGCGTCGGTCATGAGCGGGAAGTCGCCCATGAAGATCTCCTGCTCTTTCACCTCGCCGGTCTGCTTGTTGAACAGACGGGCCGTGACGTACAGGGGTGCCGCATACGTGGCATCCCGCTCTTTGCATTCTTTAATAGAATACTTGGGGTTCTTGTCCAGCCGGTAATCGACGAACTCCAGCACGAGGTTGCCGGTGTAGTCCTCGATCGCGGCAATGTCGTGGAAGACCTCATGCAGGCCCTCCTCCAGGAACCAGTTGTAAGAGTTTTTCTGGATCTCGATCAGATTGGGCATACCAATCACTTCGTTGATGTGGGAAAAACTCATGCGGGTCGTTCTGCCGTTTTGTACGGGCTTGACCTTTACCATAAAACGCGACCACTCCTATTCCATAGATTGACAAAGTTGGCGAAAGCGACCCGAAAGGCGGCTGTGAAACTGCGGCATATTCGTCGTTTTTCACAAACTTTTTGATTTTACAGATTTTGCAAAATTCCTTTAGGGCGCTCTATTCCATTTTTGTGATACTGTTTTAGTATACAGGGTAAATGGCTTGCTGTCAAGGGTTTTTCGGCTTTTTTATGAAGTTTTTCCGTTTCATCGAACGCCCGGGCGGGTGTAACAAAATTTCGGCAATTTGCTGATTTTGCACCGTTTCCCTCCGCTTGACAAATTCGGTACAGCGGTTACAGGGTGCGGTTTTTGGCAGTTTTCACAAGGTTGGGTGTGATATTTTAAACAGGTTGTCTCTTGACAGGCGGGGTGGTTTTACGGGATAGTACTATACAGAATCCTTACTAAAATTTGAAAGGCGTTTTGCACATGAATCTTCTCGGCCAGAAAATCACCCTGCGGCGCATCCTCGGTATGATTGCGGGCGTCGTCATCATCGGTATCGGCATTGCGGTGTTCAAGTTCTCGCATTTGGGCAACGACTCCATCAGCGCGCTGAACCTGCGGCTGGCGGAGCTGGTCGGCCTGCCGTTCAGCATCGAGAATGTGCTGATGAACCTCTGCCTGTTCGTGCCGCAGCTGCTTTGGGGGCGGCGGTACATCGGGCTGGGCACCATCATCAACAGCTTCTGCATCGGGTTCATCGTCACGTTTACCAGCGACGCGATGACCGCTGTCTTTGGCTCTGCCGACACGCTGCCGGTGCAGCTGCTTTGGGTCGCTGTGGCGGTGTTGGTCATCGCGCTGGGGTGCTCGCTGTACCAGACGGCGGATTTAGGCGTCGCACCGTATGACGCGCTCTCGCTGATGCTGGCAGACCGGCTGCCTGTCCCCTACTTCGGCTGCCGCGTGTTCACCGATGCGCTGTGTGCGGTGCTTGCCTTCCTGTTGGGCGGACTGATCGGTCTGGGCACCCTGATCTGCGCCTTCGGGTTAGGACCGTTCGTGCAGTTCTTTACAAGGCATTTTTCGGAGAAGGTGCTGCGGTACAAGCCGGAGAAGAAATAGAAGCATCAT
>ULSH01013084.1_pt1 | contig 15699 bp, 16 predicted proteins | sample 1956151 | NCBI WGS metagenome assembly ULSH01 (sample SAMEA4835702, study PRJEB28245) | human gut metagenome | biome: gut microbiome; material: fecal sample | place: Denmark | collected 2008 | reverse complement strand
GGCCGACCCATGATGAGGAAGCTATGAAGGAAGACGAAATTGAGATTCCGGTACAGATCAATGGAAAGACGAAAGCCGTGATCAGCGTAGCAACTTCTATCAGCAAAGAAGATGCGATTGCTGCCGGCAAGGAGGCTATTGCAGATAAACTGACTGGAACGATCGTGAAAGAGATTTATGTACCAGGAAAAATTATCAATATTGTGCAGAAATAAAATAGAGTTTCCAAAAAATTTATAAGTTTTGAAAGGGTGAAAGATTTCACCGGATGTAAAGATAAAAGAAGGAACGCAATAACAAGTGAGTTATTGCATTCCTTCTTTCTTAAGTTTCATGAATGAAAAGGATTTAAAAGAGTCCTTTGAAAAATTCGGAAACATCAGCGTTAAAGATTTTGCTAAGTGCGATTAATTCGCTGACTTTAATATTCATTCTGTTCGTTTCAAGTTTCGCATAAGTACTTTTGGAAATTTCAATTCCCATAAGTTGTAGATGCGCGATTACCTGATCCTGTGTCATATGGACACTTTTTCTAAGACGTTGAATATTTTGCCCGATATCCATGTCTGGTCTGATTTTCTGCATAATCGTTATACTCCCAAATGTTTCGTAATAGAGAATTATATGCTTGATTTTAATTAGTATTTCGTTTATAATGTTTCGTAATAAAGAAATATTTTGCTATAAGGAAAAATAGAAGGAGTAAGTATGAGATTTACAGAAGACATATTAAAATGGAAAAATGTAAGAGATATGATTTGGAATATAAAGAAGCAAGAAGGTGATGAGAAAGCAGATTATCAGCTAATGTATGACTCTTTGTTCAGCGATGTAACAAGTGCTTTGAGAATTTTACAGAGATCAGAAGATGTAAATGCCAAAAAAGCAAGTCAAATTTTGATGAAAGGGCAGTGTAAGACGGAAGAGATTTATATAGAATCAATCTAGTTTTTGTATTGGAAATGTGTTAATATTAAAGTAATAAATCTGGATTTGAAAGCTAAATGCAACTGGTACAGAAAATTAAGAATCCAATATCGGACTGCGCATTTGAGTATTTATTGAAATATAGAATAGATATTTCTCTGGTAATCAAAAATGAAAAGCATTTTAATTACTGGGTAGATAATCTTCCATATTACCGCAATGTTCGTGATGAGGGGGGAGTCAAGGTAGGATAAAGACAAGGCTCTTTTTCAAATATTGTTTTTGCTGGCACAAGGAACCTTAGCGAATGTCAAAATGTGTTTTCTAGTGTTTTTCTGGAGAATTAGGAAAAGTGATTGACAGAATTAAGATGATACATGAAATTTGTATTTACTGAATGGCTTTATATGCTATTATGAAGGAGGGAAGTACTGTATGAAAAGATATGTTATGTTTGCATAGCAACGGCTATTGCAAGATAAAATCATAGATTGTTATAGCCATTGCTATTCCTGATAAATTAAATTTTAGGAGGCAAACATGGGCTATATAAAAGCAGAAGAGATTCTGCCTGTAGAAATAATAGAAATGATACAGCAGTACGTGGATGGGGCTAATATCTATATTCCAAGAAAAGAGGATCATCGGGCAGGATGGGGACAGATCAATCGAGCAAAGGAAAGAATTTACGCAAGGGACATGCGCATATATCAGGAATATAATCAGGGTACTAAAGTACAGGAACTTGCAAAAAGATATTATTTGTCAGAGAAAAGTATATGGCGAATTCTACGTAAAATGAAAAGTGGCTGTTAGAAGCAGATGAGTCGGCATTTGAAAGTGTCGGCTCACTTTTTATTATAAAAGAAAATGAGGTTGCGTTTTGGGGTAGAGTGTATATAAAATATGTCTGTGAATGATTGTTTTTGAAGTGAGGAGGGAAACAGGTTGACTACACCTAATTACATTGCATAGTAAACGGACATGTCTGCTGACGCAGACATCACCATCCATGAAAGTCGATTGCTCCGCATCTTGTGCTCCCGCAATCGCCGCCAGTATTCGTAATCCGGACTATCGTCCTCCTTACTCATACTGGCTTGCCCGTCCAATATCCATGGCCCTGCGTGTGCAGGCACACTCCGGTTCATGGCTGCTGTCCGGGACTTTCATAGTAAAGTTTTAGCAAGTATTTTACAAAGCAGTAGAGGTAACGTAACGAGGTTATTAACGGAAGGACGATTATCTGCGGATATGATAAAAGAGGATGAGAGGAAATAGATCATGATTGAATTTATAAAATTAAGGGAACATCGTGAACTGGCTTCAATAGCTGCAAAGTGGTTTTATCAAAAATGGGGAATCCCTATAGAAGCATATGCAAAGAGTATTGAGGAGTGTATTGACAATAAAAAATCAGTACCGCAATGGTATCTTGTCAGGAAAGATGATAGGATTGTCGGAGGTTTAGGTGTAATTGAAAACGATTTTCATAATCGTAAAGATTTAACACCGAATGTATGTGCAGTATATGTTGAAGAAGAATATAGATGTCAGGGAATTGCAGGGAAAATGTTAAATTATGTCTGTGCAGATATGAAGAAAAAGGGTATTGATACACTTTATCTTGTCACTGATCATACTTCGTTTTATGAACGCTATGATTGGAAGTTTTTGTGTATGGTGCAAGGTGATGGAGAGCCAGATATGAGCAGGATGTATGTTCACCGCGAAGCATAAAACTTCTGGGTAAGATTTTATGGTCAAGAGAGAAAGTGGAACAGAATATTAAGATAATCCAGGTTGTCTATTGATTTCGTGGACAGAATGGTCTACAATGAGTGGGACAAAAGACTTGGAGGAAATTACGAATGATTAGCTATTTTATGAATGGTAATGCACCTTTTGTGGCATTTGTAGGAATTTTGTTTGCATTTGCGTTTACCTGCCTGATGACATCGAAGTGCAGTAAATTTCTCCCCAGAGATCTGGGCAGGGAATTTGCAGTGGATGGAAAATTGTCTGCGGGGAAGCCGCGTGGTGCAGGTATTATTTTTATTCTGGTATTTACAGTTTCATCTTTATTGTTCGCAGATATCAATCTGGAAATGATTATTTATCTGGCACTGGTGGTTGTTGAGATGCTGACCGGTTATCTGGATGATGCTTCGGACAAACCCTGGAATGAGTACAAGAAAGGGATTCTGGATCTGGCAGTTGCAGTGATTACGGCTGTGACCTATGTGCACTTTAACGGCAGCACCATAGAACTGGCAGCTCTTGGGATATCTGTGACACTTCCGGCAGCAGTATATTGTATCCTTGCAGTAATTCTGATTTGGGTATCCATCAATGTTACAAACTGTTCGGATGGCGTGGATGGATTGTCCGGTACACTCAGTATCATCACACTGGTGACTATCTATGTGCTTGGACAGATTCTGGATATGGATAAGGGATTTGCCTTTACCATTCTTTTGTTTGTTGTATGTATCCTCGGCTATCTGTGGTATAATGCAACACCAAGTGTGTTGTTGATGGGCGATGCCGGTTCCCGCGCCATGGGATTTTTTATTGCTGTCGCAGTTATGAAGACAGGCGCTCCGGTGCTGTACCTGCTCGCTGCGATTGTGATGATTCTGGATGGAGGATTGGGACTTGTAAAAGTATTTTTGCTTCGTTTTCTGAAGATACATATTCTGAAAAATACAAGGACGCCGCTTCATGACCATGTAAGAAAGATAAAAGGCTGGTCAAATACCCAGACAGTATTCCGCTTTGCGATTATACAAATTGTGGTTTCGGTGGCGGCTGTATATCTGTTATTGATCTAAGATACTAATACATCGGTTTCGAAATAACTACCCCAACGAAGAAAGATTCTGCGTTATTGGTATAGTTATTTACGAACCGATGTATTAGAGCGTGTTTGAAAATTCATTCCCGCGATCTGCACGCCCCACTTTCGGTCAACGTAGCCCGCTACGTCTCCCTCATTTGAGGCAAATCTCCCACAAACTTGGATGCGCATCTCACGGAAAGCAATTTTCAAACACGCTCTAGCAGGTGTCAGAACATCCATTTCTTGAATGTTATCTATTTTGTAAATCAGAAGATACAAAAGAGCTGTTGCACCATAAGATGCAGCAGCCCTTTTTGTATCTGCGCGTTTACTGAAATGTGACGTCAATAATTACAATTTCACTGTCTGTACCGACTCGCATATTGGGTCCCCATACGCCAAGTCCCGAGGTCACGATCGAATGGAAGTCTCCGCTTTGGTAATGGCCGTAAGAATTCGTCCACATCAGAGAAACCAGAAGATTCCCGGGGAATAATTGACCATTATGCGTATGACCAGCCATAGAGAGATCGACGCCGGACTTTTCTTCTTCCTTTAATTCACCGGGCTGATGTTCCAATACAAAGATGGGTTTACTGGTATCCAGCGTTTTGGTAAATTCATCGATGGTTTTGGGGCGCAGACCGGAAACACCGGTTTTCGAGGCGTCAAGCCTGCCGACCAGATAAAATGAGCGGTCAATAAGCCGGGCCTCATCAGTTAATGGGGTAATTCCGGCGTTTTTCAACATTTGATCCATTCGCGGGTCACGTAGATATTGGATTCCCTCTTCTGTGGAGAAACCTCCGAGAAGTTGCTCAGAGACATCATGATTTCCATAACAGGCAAATGTGCCGTAGGTAGACTGAAGTTTGCCAAGCAGACGGCTGATTTCATCCGGGTTATCAATCGCGTCAAAATCGTTATCGTAGATATCTCCGGCAATGCAGATAAGATCCAGATTCTGTTCATTCAGTTTTTCTACCATTTTTTCAACATCCGAAACGCCTACATTGTAGCCCAGGTGAAGATCGGAAACCAAGCCGATACGCAGTTCTTTTCGTTCGCCGGCATGCTTTTGGATTGTGACCGGATACTCTTTAATTTTTATCTGTTTTGCATGAAATGAACCATAAATACTAAATAAGAAAATGGAAAACAGAATTACGAGACCACTGATACGAAGCAGTTTCGTATGGGCATCTGTTCCGCGGCGAGGTATCCGTTTTATGCGCCTCAGCAGAAACGCAGCAATTTCTGTGATAAAAAAGATCAACAGAATATAAAGAAAAGTTCCCAGCCAGTAATTGCTGAATTTTTTCACAAGAACCTGAAAATCAGAAGCAGGAAGAAGAAAAGCACTCAGCAAGGAAGAGGCAAAAAGCGCATAAACCAATGGACAGGCAATATGAAACCAACGTTTACGAAAAATGGTGTGGCAATTGTTCAGCCATCGGAGGATGCGCAGTATGACATAAAAATTCAAAAGTATATAAAAAAGCGCAATAAAGTATAATATCATGTTTTATTCTCCCCAGAATAAGATTAATAACCCCTGTATCAATAAGAAAGGCTCAGGACAGTAATGTTTTAAAGTGTCTTTTTGAACCCTCTTTTTTCTTTGAACCGCTGATAATATTTTCGAATAGAATCTACAGCAATGCTGCTGTAACGCAGAATTGGTTCCGTAGCGATGGAAAATAATACAAACAGCATAATACATTTTGCAGACATCCCAGTGATGGCAAACAGATCACTGAGAAATATGCTGCAGACCAAAAGACCGGCGATAGAGCCGAACCAGATGGTCCATCTCAACTTGTTCATTGGCTGGCTGATTTTAAAGAGGATCATAAATCCTACAATTGCCAGCAGCATGGTGCAGGCTGTGGAAATATCAATGGAACTGACAGCGAATTCCTGTCCGAAAATGACAAGCGCACCCACCACCAACACGTCCGTTAAGCCGGCCGGAAGTGCCTTCAACAGTACATTTGTCAAAAAATGTCCTTCGATAATGTTTTTATTTGGCTGCAGGGCCAGGAAAAATGCCGGAATACCGATGGTAAACATACTGATCAGTGAAATCTGTGACGGTTCCAGCGGATAAGTGATCATAAAGCATACGGAAAACAGGGACATCAGGAAGGAAAAAATGTTCTTGACCAGAAACAGACTGGCAGAACGTTGGATGTTGTTAACAACACGGCGGCCTTCCATGACTACCGACGGCATACAGGCAAAATTGGATTCCAGCAATACAAGCTGTGCAGCCTGTGCAGCCGCATCACTTCCGGATGCCATAGCTACCGAACAATCGGCATCTTTCAGGGCAAGTACATCATTGACGCCGTCACCCGTCATGGCGACAGTCTTTCCTGCCTTTTTCAGTGCCTGAACAAATTGTCGTTTCTGGTTCGGTGTTACACGTCCGAATACGGTATATTCCTGGACCGCCCGCTCAATATCCTGTTCGCTTTTCAGTGTGGAAGCATCCACATACTGTTCCGCGTCGGCGATTCCGGCCTGTTTGGCAACTTCTGAAACGGTTACAGGATTATCACCGGAGATTACCTTGATTGCAACTCCCTGTTCTTTAAAATAGCGGAACGTTTCCGGCGCCTCTTTTCGAATTGGATTCGAGAGGAGGATCAGCCCAAGGGGAGTTACTTTACCGGTGAGCGCTTTGCCGTCTGGTATTCCGTCGTAAGAGCCGAAAACCAGAACACGATAGCCCTTTGTGCTCTGTTCTTCAATTTGTTCCCGATACGGATCATAATCTTCGCGCAGGATAAACTCCGGAGCTCCGAGAACATAGGCCTCTTCTGCAAATGTTACACTGCTGTACTTGAAAGCGGAAGAAAAGGAGGTGGTAGAAACCGGAACTCTTGAACCAGGCGTTGTAAAGTAGTTTTTCAGAGCCTCCATTGTAATATTGTCATTTGACATGGCTGCGGCAAAATCACTGACCAGTTCGATCAGAGACGGCATATGTTCCGCATCAAACTGATCTGTGGCAATAATATCGTTGACATGCATGGTGTTTTCCGTGATTGTTCCGGTCTTATCGACACAGAGAACATTGACACGTGCCAGAGTTTCAATGCATTTCATATCGTGTACAAGAACTTTTTTTCCGGCGAGGCGCATGACGCTGACAACCAGGGCTACACTTGCAAGGAGGTAGAGCCCTTCGGGAATCATGCCGATCACAGCGGCAACCATGGAGGTTACGCTGCTTCGAAATGTCTCGTGGGAAAAGAAAAACTGCTGACCGAACAACAGAAGACCGATCGGGATGATGATGATACCAACCATCTTTACCAGTTTGTCCAGTGATCGGATCATTTCGGATTGTTCGCCTTCTTTTGCAGCCTTAGCTTCCAGAGTTAATTTGGAAATATAGGAATCCTCACCTACCTGATCCAGACGGGCGCGGCAGCTTCCCGAAACGATAAAACTGCCGGACATCAGATGATCCCCCGGTTTTTTTGTGATTTCGTCAGCTTCTCCGGTCAGAAGCGATTCATTGACTGAAACTTCTCCGTCCAGAACAATCGCATCCGCACAGATCTGGTTTCCGGCGCCGAAAACAACAATATCGTCTAATACCAGCTTTTCGGCAGGGATTTCCGATTCTTTGCCGTCACGGATGACTTTTGCCCTGGGTGCATTCAATACGGAAAGTTTGTCCAGGGTTTCTTTTGCACGGATTTCCTGGATGATTCCGATTAAAGTATTGGCAATGATGACCGGAAGAAATGTAAGATCCCGGAAAGAACCGACAATGATCAGCAGCAAAGCGATGATGCAAAAAATAAGATTGAAATAAGTGAATAGGTTGCTGTGGATTATTTCGGTAATACTTTTGGATGGTGGCTCTACCGCACGGTTTGTCCAACCATTTTTTACATATTCTTCCACCTGTTCTGATGTAAGTCCTGTATGGGGGTCTGCGGTATAACGTGTAGTTGGCAGCCGTCCCGTATGGGAGTCAAGATGCTCCTCATGGATTTTGCTTATAGATTTCTTCATAGACACTCCTTGTTTATTTACTATGAAAGTCCCGGACAGCAGCCATGAACCGGAGCGTGCTTGCACGCGCAGGATCATGGAGATTGGACGGGCAAGCCAGTATGAGTAAGGAGGGCGATAGCCCGGATTACGAATACTGGCGGCGATTGCGGGAGCACAAAGTGCGGAGCAATCGACTTTCATGGATGGTGATGTCTGCGCCAGCAGACATGTCAGTTTCTTTCGATAAGCTACATTATAACATAGGAAAATGAATGGAAATTTAAAATATTTATGAATTCTTTTTGGTCCTTTTATTAAGGAATGTTTGCGTTCTTAAAAACAAGTATACCGGCACATGAATTGAAATATTCAAGCGCCGGTATATGCCTCGGTTTTTGACGGGTATTTTAGAGAATCTGACGGATATTGCGGATGTCCGGTTCGATAATCAGAGAATAGTTCGTGTAATATACGACAAATCCTGGCTTGGAACCGCCTGGTTTCCGCAGATTTTTCTTCTGAGTATAATCAATCTCTACTTTCGGAGCTGATTTGCCGCTGGAATAGTAGGCAGCAAGGCGGCCGGCTTCTTCAAACGTACGGTCAGGCATCTCGCCATCGGGACCGCACTTGACGATTACATGGGAGCCGGGACGGCCTTTTGCGTGGAACCACCAGTCATTTCCGGTTGCAAATTTGAAAGACAATTCTTCATTTTGCAGATTATTTTTTCCTACATAGATATCATATCCGTCGGAGGAAACGAAATGGAAGGGGCGGGATGTGATTTTCACACGTTTGCCTGTGGGACCCTTCCTGCGGATATAACCGCTGGCAACCAGTTCTTCTTTGATCTGTACCAGATCTTCTTCTTCCAGGGCGATGTCGAGGGCATTGCTGATGGACTCGAGATGTTCGATTTCCTGACGGGTTTCCTGAAGCTGTTCCTCCAGCGCTTCGGCGGTTCGTTTGAGTTTACTGTAGCGGTCAAAATATTTTTTTGCATTCTCCTGAGGAGAGAGTGTTGGATCAAGGGGAATGGTAATCATTTCATTAGTATAGTAATTCAAGGCTTCCAGAGAACGTGCGCCCTGTGAGACCTCGTAACCGTAGGTATTCAGCAGTTCACCGTAAATACGGTATTTGTCTTTCTTTTGCGTATCATGCATCTGTTTTTCCTGAATATTCAGTTTCTTGACATTCCGCTCCAGAGAAGTGGAAACCACTTTCCGCAGATCCGCGGATTTCTGGTGGATACGGGTAAGCCGGTTCTTCCTGGCATAATATTCTTCCAGTACCTGGCTGATACTTTCGAAGGTATGAGATTCACATTCCTTGTACTGTGTCAGTAAGAGCGCGGAAAATTCTATCGGTTCCTGTCCGTTGTAAATAATATTCGGTGAGAAGTCTTTTTGCATCACATCCTCCATCAGCCGGGAGAAGGTATGAAAAAGGTGTTCTCTTGCCGGCGCATCCAGAGCTTCTGTGGGACGTCCGCCGTCGATTCCTGCGCGGCAGCAGATCTCTTCTCCCATCAGAGGGCTTAAGCCCGTAAGTGAGGTATAGAGTGCTTTCGCACAGGCGGCAGGCTTTCTTAGAACCACGCTGTAAAACTCTTCTTCACATATGGTACAGGGATTCTTTTTGTTCTGAGTTTCCGGAATAAAATAGGGGCGTCCGGGAAGTACCTCCCGGACAGAACTCATATTTGCGGAAATATGTTTGATGCTGTCGATAATCATATGATCTTCATTGCAGAAAATAATATTGCTGTGTTTGCCCATGATTTCTACCATCAATTTTTTATGACAGACGTCTCCAAGTTCATTGAGGTGTTCAATATCAAAAATCAGTACCCGTTCCAGGGAGGGCTGTGTTATGGAAAGAATTTTTCCGCTTCCGATATGTTTTCTGAGAAGCATACAGAAATTGGGAGCGGTAAGCGGACCGGGTTTGTTGTTTTCGGTCAGATAGATCAAAGGAAGTGAAGCACTAGCTGAGATCAGCAGACGGTACTGTGTCCGGTTGTTTTTTATGGTAATCATCAGTTCGTCAGCTTCAGGTTGGGCGATTTTGTTGATTTTTCCGCCCACAATAGTACGTTCTAATTCAGCGCGGATTGCCGCGATTGTAATTCCATCAAAAGCCATGATATCATACTCCTTATTTACTATGAAAGTCCCGGACAGCGGCCATGAGGAGCGCATGCTTGCATGCAGTGAGTCATGGACATTGGACGGGCAAGCCGGTATGAGTAAGGAGGGAGACAGCCCGGATTACGAATACTGGCGGCGATTGCGGGAGCACAAAGTGCGGAGCAATCGACTTTCATGAATGGTGATGTCTGCGTCAGCAGACATGTCCGTTTACAATTATATTCATCTTACTGAATAACAGGGCTTGTGTCAACCGGTAAGGGGAGCAAATTCTAAGAAAACATTTGACTGGAATGGGGGGATGGATTATAATAAACGTGTATGCACAAAAATCCATTTTGTGGGAATTAGAATCGGATACGGTGCATCGCAATAGTTGACTGGAGGGTTTTATGATTAACAGCATGACCGGCTTCGGGCGTTTTGAAATTCAGGATACGGATAAACGTTTTACGGTTGAAATCAAATCCGTGAATCACAGATATCTGGATTTTAATATTAAGATGCCTAAGAAGTTAAGTTTTTTTGAAAACGCAATCAGAACCACGCTGAAAGATTATATGCAGCGCGGAAAAATTGATGTTTTTATTACATATGAAGATTTTACGCAGAGCAGGGGCTCTCTGCAGTTTAATGAGGAATTGGCAAGACAGTATCTGGAATATTTTAATCAGATGGCAGATTCCTTTCAGTTGGAAAATGATGTGACAGTATCCAGGTTAGCGAGGTTTCCGGAAGTTCTCACGATGGAAGAACAATCGGTAGATGAAAAAGAACTGTGGTGTCTGTTGGAAAAGGCTCTGCGGGAAGCAGCAAAACAATTTGCAGCAGCCAGAAATCTGGAGGGCGAGAACCTGCGTACGGATTTGATTGCAAAACTGGATCATATGCTGACGAATGTGGAAGCTGTAGAAGTGCGGTCACCGCAGATTCTGGCGGAGTACCGGGAAAAGCTGGAACAGAAGATGACAGAGCTTCTGCAGGATACACAAATTGATGAGAGCAGAATTGCATCGGAAGTCATCCTGTTTGCGGACAAAATCTGTACTGATGAGGAGACGGTGCGTCTGCGCAGTCATATTGAGCATATGAAGAGGGTTCTTCTGGACGGTGATGGAATTGGAAGAAAACTCGATTTTATTGCACAGGAGATGAATCGGGAGGCGAATACGATCTTATCGAAGGCAAATGATTTGGAGACATCGAACATTGCAATTGAATTGAAGACCGATATTGAAAAAGTTCGTGAACAGATTCAGAATATAGAATAAGGTGAGGATACGTTGGCAAAACTGGTAAATATAGGATTCGGCAATGTTGTAAATTCTGATAAAATTGTGGCTGTAGTCAACCCGGAAGCGGCTCCTGTCAAGCGGCTGGTTGCCCATGCAAAGGAACAGGGCAGCGTCATTGATGCAACTCAGGGAAGAAGGACAAAAGCAGTGATTGTTACCAGCGAAGATCTGGTGATTTTATCGGCGCTCCAGACGGAGACAATCAGCAGACGATTTAACCGTGATACTTGTACAGTGGAAGAGAAGGATGATTCGGATGAATAGAAAAGGAATCTTGGTTGTGGTTTCCGGCTTTTCAGGAGCCGGTAAGGGCACAATTATGAAAAAACTATTGGAAAAATATGACAATTATGCATTGTCAATTTCCGCTACGACTCGTAAGCCCCGGGAAGGGGAACAGGATGGTATTCATTATTTCTTTAAAAATGTGCCTGAGTTTGAGCAGATGATAGAAGAAGAAGCATTTATTGAATATGCGCGATACGTAGATAATTATTACGGAACTCCGAAGGCATATGTGGAGAAGCAGTTGAATTCCGGAAAAGATGTAATTCTGGAAATTGAGATTCAGGGTGCATTGAACGTGAAGCGCCAGCGTCCTGATACGTTGCTGCTGTTTGTGACTCCGCCGGATACAGCGGAACTGGAACGACGTCTGACCGGGAGAGGAACGGAAACCAGAGAGCAGATTCAGGGCAGGCTGAGACGTGCAGTCGAGGAGTCCCAAGGAATGGAAAATTACGATTATATCGTAGTAAATGATGAGATTGATACCTGTGTGGAACGTGTGCATGAGATTATTCAGTCCCAGCATCAGGCTTCCATTCATCAGGTTGATTTTATAGCCAAGATACAAGAAGAATTAAAGAACAGGGAGGAATAGTTAAGATGATACATCCATCATACAAGGAATTAATTGAGGTTATCAATGCAGGGCAGGATATTGATGAGGCACCCCTTGTTACTTCCAGATATTCTGTTGTGCTTGCAACAAGTAAACGTGCAAGACAGATTATAGCGGGAGCAGAGCCTACAGTTCGTGCAGGGAATAAAAAGCCTCTGTCTGTTGCAGTAGAGGAACTTTACAAAAGTAATATTCATATTGTAAGGGACGAAGAGACAGAAGATGAGACTTTGATAGAGGAAGAGATTCGATTGGAGGAGGAAACTCCGATCGAAGGGGAATCTGTTCAGACAGAAGAGTAATTCAAAGGGTACAGGAGCTGTTACAGTAGATTAGAGTCTGTAACAGCTTTCTTATCAAGTTACACAGTTAAGGAGCGTTTTATGCAGATACTTTTTATTTCGCTGGGATGTGATAAAAATCTGGTAGATTCCGAACATATGCTTGGACTTCTGACCAGGCATGGATATACTATAACAGATGATGAGACGTGTGCAGACATCATTGTTATTAATACCTGCTGCTTTATTCATGATGCAAAAGAAGAGAGCATCCAGAACATCCTGGAGATGGCAGAGTATAAAAAGAAGGGTTCCTGTAAAGCCTTGCTTGTGACTGGGTGTATGGCACAGCGGTATCAGAAGGAAATTCCGCAGGAAATTCCGGAGGTGGACGCGGTGCTCGGTACAAACAGTTATGATAAAATTGTGGAAGCCATTGATGAGGTATTACAGGGGAAGGATTATCAGAGATATGAACCGCTTACAGGAATTCCGGAAACGGATGCCAGGCGCGTTGTTACAACGGGTGGAAGTTTTGAATATCTGAAAATTGCTGAAGGGTGTGATAAACATTGTACATATTGTATCATACCCAGACTTCGTGGGAGATACCGCAGTGTTCCTATGGAACAATTAATAGCGGAAGCGCATCAGATGGCGGAAGAAGGAGTGAAAGAACTGATTCTGGTAGCTCAGGAGACCACTGTTTATGGTAAGGACATCTATGGCGAAAAATCACTGCATCTTTTATTGAAGAAGTTATGTCAGATCCCCGGAATCTGCTGGATACGGATTCTGTATTGTTATCCGGAAGAAATCTATCCGGAGTTGATTCAGGTGATGAAAGAGGAACCCAAAATCTGCCACTATCTGGATCTTCCGATTCAGCATGCAAATGACGAAATTCTGAAACGGATGGGACGGCGGACCACAAAACAGGAATTGATTGATATTGTACAGAATCTGCGCAGGGAAATTCCGGATATTGCGCTGCGCACCACATTGATTACAGGTTTCCCGGGAGAGACGCAGGAGCAGCATCAGGAACTGCTGGAGTTTGTAGATGAGATGGAATTTGATCGTCTCGGTGTATTTACTTATTCACCGGAAGAGGATACACCAGCGGCAGCCATGCCGAATCAGATTGACGAGGAAGTGAAGCTGGACAGACAGGCAGAGTTGATGGAATTACAGCAGGAGATTTCATTGGATAATGGAGAACGCCGTGTAGGGCAGGAAGTGTTGGCTATGGTGGAAGGAAAAGTTGCGGATGAAAACGCTTATGTAGCGCGGACCTATGCAGATGCCCCTTCTGTAGACGGCTACCTGTTTCTGAATACGACTCAGACCCTGGTTACCGGAGATTTTGTGAAAGCCCGGATTACCGGTTCTCTGGAATACGATTTGATAGGAGAGATTGACGATGAATACACCGAATAAATTGACAATATTGCGTGTGATAATGATTCCGTTTTTTGTGCTGTTTATGCTGGTCCCCATAGGAGGCGATGTGCATAAGTGGGTGGCGCTTGCGCTCTTTATCATTGCCAGTCTGACAGATACTTTGGACGGCTATCTGGCGAGAAGAGATAACCTGGTTACAAATTTCGGTAAATTTATGGATCCGTTGGCGGATAAATTGCTGGTCTGTGCAGCTATGATTTGTCTGATTGAGGTTGGTAAGCTTCCGTCATGGATTGTTATTATTATCATTTCCCGCGAATTTATCATCAGCGGATTCCGTCTGATTGCTTCTGACAATGGCATTGTGATTGCGGCGAGCTGGTGGGGAAAGGCAAAAACGATCAGCCAGATGGTGATGATTATCGTTCTCATCGCAGATTTAGGAGGTATCTTTGATACGATCGGCACGATATTCGTTGGTGTCGCGACCGTACTTACAGTCGTATCATTGATTGATTACATTTTGAAGAACAAGCAAGTCCTGTCAATGCAGGATTAGTTTCTTGATCCGCAAAAACTGAGCAGTTTGCGGATGATACACCGATATCAGGCGCAAAATCTGAAAAGTTACAGATTTTGCGCTTTTATCGTTTCACAGATGCAGAAGGGAGCAGAATATGATTGTAGAACTTATTTCGATAGGAACAGAACTATTACTTGGAAACATCGTGAATACAAATGCTGCATATTTAGCAGAGAAATGTGCAGAACTTGGGCTTTCCTGCCATTACCAGACAGTCGTAGGGGACAGGGAAGAACATATAGGCGAAGCACTCCGGGCAGCTCTTGTGCGCGCGGATGTAGTCATCTGTTCCGGCGGTATGGGGCATAAGGAAGAGAATAAGATAAAAGAAATAGCCTGCAGAATGATGGGGGAAAACGATAACAAACGGAAGAAGGCTGTGATTTCCAGTCCCGGACAGATTCTGGTTCATGATAACGGGACGGCCTCTGGAATCATTCTGGAAAGCAGCGGAAAAATCCTGATTATGCTGCCGGGGTCGCCAAGTGAGATGGAGCCGATGTTTGAAGAACAGGTATCTCCCTATCTTCAGAAAAGACAGCCGGAGGTTATCTGTTCCACGATAGTGAAAATCTGCGGAAACGAGGAAAATGATGTGGTGACTGCTGTCAGGGATCTGATTGATACACAGACAAATCCTGCAATTGCAGTTTATGCGAAGACTGGAGAAGTCCATCTCAGACTGACTGCCAAAGCATCTACAGAAGCAGAAGCCAAGAAACGGATTCGCCCTGTAAGAAGAGAGCTGAAAAAACGCTTCGGAGATGCGATCTATACGGAGAAAGAGGAAGAAACCCTTGAGATGGCAGTAGTAAAAATCCTCAAAAAGAAGAAACTGACACTTACAACTGTAGAGTCCTGTACTGGAGGAGCCATTGCTGCCCGTATCGTGAATGTCCCTGGCGCTTCTGAGGTGCTGATGCAGGGATTTGTAACGTATTCCAATGAAGCTAAACATAAACTGGTGGGTGTAAAAAAGAAAACTTTAAAAGAGTTCGGTGCTGTCAGCAGTCAGACAGCAGCCCAAATGGCGAAAGGTGGTTGTAAAGTTACCGGCTCCGATGTAGCAATCTCCGTAACCGGAATCGCCGGCCCCGGCGGAGGAACAAAAAAGAAGCCTGTAGGTCTGGTCTATATTGCCTGTACCTGTCAGGGAAAAACAACCGTAAAAGAACTCCACCTCACCGGAGACAGAACCAGAATCCGTGAACAATCCGTGGCACAGGCACTGATACTCATACGGGAGAGTTTACTATGAAAGTCCCGGACAGCGGCCATGAGGAGTGCATG
>ULSH01066406.1_pt1 | contig 15706 bp, 7 predicted proteins | sample 1956151 | NCBI WGS metagenome assembly ULSH01 (sample SAMEA4835702, study PRJEB28245) | human gut metagenome | biome: gut microbiome; material: fecal sample | place: Denmark | collected 2008 | reverse complement strand
CTTGTTGAAGAACAGCTCCTGCCACTGACGTACATTTCCAAGATAACCATTGTTTAAGATACAGATCGTGATCGGAAGCTCCTGTGCAACCGCAGTCGCCATCTCCTGAATATTCATCTGTACACCACCATCACCGGAAATGCAGATAACATTCTTATCCGGGTTACCGATCTTTGCCCCGATGGCAGCAGGAAGTCCATATCCCATCGTACCAAGACCGCCGGAGGTTAAGAGCTGGTTCTCACCGCCAAGTGCAATATACTGTGTTGTCCATAACTGGTTCTGTCCTACATCTGTAGTAATAATGAGATCGTCATACATCTCATTGATCGTCTTAATGATCTTCTCAGGTGTAACACCTTTATAAGAATTCATGTTGATAGGATACTGTTTCTTCACTTCCATGATCTCAGCAACCCAATCGGATATATCTAATTTCTTTGCATATTTTAACATCTTCGTGATCGCAAGCTTTGCATCTGCTACGATTGGGATGTCTACCTCGATATTTCTGGAGATTGATGCTGCATCGATATCGATATGTATGATCTTTGCATTCTTTGCAAATGTGTCAATCGTACCGGTGATACGGTCGTTAAATCTGGTTCCGATCGAGAATAAGACATCACATTCCATGATTGCTTTATTGGATGCGAGATTTCCATGCATTCCGATATTACCAACATATAAAGGATGGTCCGTCGGAATTGCTCCCTTACCCATGATCGTAGTAACAACAGGGATTCCTGTTAATTCACATAATTCCTGCATTTCTTTTCTTGCATGTGCGATATTCACACCGCCACCGATCAGAAATACCGGTTTCTTTGCATGGTTTAATTCTGCCAGAGCCTTCTTAAGCTGACCAGAATGTACACCCTCTGATGGCTTATATCCTCTGATATTTACTTCATCCGGATATTCATCCGAACCCATTGCAAGCTGGATATCTTTTGGTATATCAACCAGTACAGGACCCGGCTTACCGGTTCTTGCGATATAGAATGCATTCTTGATAATTCTTGCCAGATCTTCTCTCTTTCTGACTGTTACTGCATATTTACAGATGTTTCTGGTGATACCTACGATATCGACCTCTTGAAAGGCGTCGTTACCGATCAGATTCATCGGTACCTGTCCGGTAAAACATACCAGAGGAACACTGTCATAATTTGCTGTTGCAATTCCTGTAACCAGATTCGTTGCACCAGGCCCGCTTGTAACCAGACATACACCAACCTTTCCGGTTGATCTTGCATATCCATCTGCTGCATGAACAAGTGCCTGCTCATGTCTTGGAAGGATCATATCGATTCCCTCTGCATCGTATAATGCGTCAAATAAGTCGATCGCTGTTCCACCCGGATAGGCAAACAGTGTATCAACATGTTCTTCCTGTAATGCCTTTACAAACATCTGTGCTCCATTAATCTCCATAACCTATATCCTCCTTTAATTGTCATCCATATAAATTTCCAAAAAGAGCGTTTCCCATCCACTAAAAAAGCCCTAAGCCGTATATCAGCTTAGGGCGAATAATCATATCCGTGGTACCACCTAAATTCAGGTTCTTCCTGCTCTCATCCAATACTTGCAAATCTTATCTGCGTTATATTGTATTCCTGTAACGGGGAAATCCGTTGAATCCTACTCAGCACTTCTTATGAAGTCATACTTTTCAGTCCACTGCTCGAAGGCTACTTCCATACATCCTAGCTGAAGATTCTCACCACCATCTTCTCTCTGGGAGCCGGTCCTGTATGTACTCCTCCTTGTCATTGCATTTGACATATAAACTGTTGTTACTTTAGCATAAATGAGAAAAAAAGTCAATGCGTTTTCTGGGAAAAATCACCAAAACACCTGCATCAAACATACAGGACAATCCCCTTTTCTAAACGTTCGATCTCAAAGGCTGCATCCCGGTTGGCATCATATGTAATAAAGATCACCTTTGCAAACCGATGAATAATTCCACGCTCCAAAATATAATCCAGAACACGGTACTCACTCTTATCCGCTACCGTTTCCAGAACCTCCTGAAGCATAACATCATATTCCGTAAGTTCAAATACCCCACGGTGAACAACACGATTTTCTTTTGTATCCATATGATAGATCGTATGACCTGTTGACAGACGGATCAGCTCATGACTGACAGATGCAAGTGCTTCGATCAGCTTCTGATTCGTCTTCCTGTCTTCCTTAGGAGCATAATCAAAAAATATCATGACGGAATTATCATTTGGTGTATCCAGTTCTTTTACCATGGTTTTTCCCATCTTAGCTGACATTTTCCAATGAATATTTTTGATACTGTCACCTTTCATATATTCCTTGATCTGAAGGATCTCTGAAATATCATTTCCTTTTACATGCTTGTAATTCACATCATTCTCGCTCACAAGACTGCCTTCTACATCATACAGATCCATGGAACGCTCTTTCGGATATTGATAAAACATACAATCCTTATGTGAACGGATCTCCGCTTTCGTCAAACCGAAATAGTCATAAATATAGATTTTATATATTTCAACATTAATCTGTCCGCAGTACTTACTCTCTATCGGAAACTGGTATTTCTCTCTGCTTTTTCTTGCCGCCGAACATTCGATATAAGTAGGGAATTCTGTTCCAAATACAACATTTTCACAGTTAAACTCTATCCTGATCTTTGGAACCGGAAAAAAAGATGAATTCTCTATTTCAAGAAGTAAGGCAGGATCTTCCTTTAACTCATTGATTATATCAAACTTCACTGCAATCTTCCCCGCATTATACCGATTGATAAAAAACATCGGAAGCCAGATGATCCCAAACATTCCAAACAGCCATAAGGTCTGCAGTTTGTTTGTCCAGATAAATAAAAGAAACAGGATAACGATAAAAATAATATATGCAATTTTTTTCTTCATATCGTTTTCTCTCCTCCTATATCAGACATTTAACAAACCGCATCCTGCATCTGCCCCAGAGATTACTGGAATGATAAACCTCTTGTTTTACCGTTTGTGCATAGTCTCTTACAACCGCAACATCCGTATAGTCAAGTTCTTCTCTACTGAATCTGTTTTTCTGTAAAACCGTAATAACTTCTGACGGAAGGGATTCTTCCATCTTCTTACCGGCATATTTGTACAAGGCTTCTATATACAGACTGGCTGCTGCAACTGCTTTTTCCCTGTTTTCACTCTTCATTGCTTTTTTTCGTTTGCTGCAGATCACTGCACGTCTGACAATAACAACGATCAGGAATAATACGAGCAGTGAAACAATTGCGATCAGAATATATAACAGATTGATCTCCGTTGAATCATCATTATCATTATTGTCCTGATCACTGCTGGAATCTTCTGATTCCGAATCCTGATTATCGGAACCACTGACCGCACCGTTACCAATGGTACTGTTATCATCCTCAGAATAGAAGCCCGGTGTAACTTCAACCGGAATAAATCCAAGCCCATTTACATAAATCTCTACCCATGCATGTGCATCCTGATCCAGAACATCAATCGATGTCTCTCCCTCTTCCGGAGCAACCAGATATCCTTCTACATATCTTGCCGGAATATTATAATATCGGAACATCATAGCAGCGGCTGTTGCAAAATGAACGGAATATCCTTCTTTTTTATTCTCGATCAGATCCTCTACAAAATCTGTTCCGGGATCATTAGCTGTTACATCTTCACTGTAAGTTATAGTGTCCCGCAGATAATGTCTGACTACATCAATCGCATCAAACGGATTTAGTTTTTTCCCGGCTTCCGGCAGAGTCCGGTCAAAATACTGCTTCATTTCATCCGAAACCTCTGTATAATTCTTGCTTGCAAAATAAGCATATGTCTGTTCACAGTCAATAAAATCCGTATCACCGATGCCTTCCGTATACCAGCTTTCATTATAGATACTCTCATAGTCATTCTTCGAAAGTGTATCCATATAAAATCTATACGGCTTTCTGTTTCCAAATCCCTGTGCTACAAAATTTACATCCTTCTTTGGTGCATAAAGATCTGGAAGAGAATCGTAGGTCATATTTTCAGGCAGATATTGATATTTACTGCTTGCAGCCAGGTTTTCAACCTCAACCGATATAATATCTGACAACGGCATATCTGCATCATTGATCTTTGTAATATCCATATAACTTGCAAGTGTTGCTAAAGGATAATAATTAAATTTTGCAAAGTATTCAAATACACCTTCATAATCTCCGCCGTAAATATCCTTATCGTTTTCTGTCCAGCCGTCTTCCGTGTATTTGGAACCGACATAGCCCCGAAGATACATCACAGCAGGCTCTGACATCTCGATATGGAGTTTTTTGCTTCCATTTGTTTCAACTGTATGAAACCGTTTGAACGATCCCTCCGGATAATCATTTTTGCCATAGATCAGATTGCCGCCGTTATATACAATTGAATCTTTTATATCATCAACCACCGGGATCGGTATGTATGTGAGCAGTATAAAGATCAGACATGCAGCTCCTGCCAGAACTCCTGCAAATACAAGCATTCCTGCATACATGTCCTTCGTGATCCGTCCTTTGATATTGCCAGCAAGCAAAATTCCCACCATCGTAACTCCGGCAAGTACAAGCGTCCATACTGACGGAATACATTTATACATGAATCCGGATGCACAAAGCAGGAATTGGAGCAGCACTACCCAGGCATTCAGATGAAACCGAATGAAAATTGCAAATACAAATGTTACGAGCAGAGAAAGAATTATGGATGCAATATATTCATCTGCAACCAGACTGTCCTCATTCACAACAAACATCAGATTTGCCATCGCCATATTCTTATTGACCGATCTGAGTACATCATTTGCGATTGCTGAAAAACCATTTGAAACACTGTTCAACAGGATCACAGACAGGACAGCGATCACAATAGCCATCCCTGTACCGCCGATCCAGCCTGACTTTTTCCTGAGAAAAAGGATCTGGGAAATAACTGCCATAACAAGTGCCGGAACCGCTGTCACAATCAGTGAAACTTTAACCTGAAATGCACTGAAGCAGCAAAATAATACACTCACCGATGCCAAAAAGGTAAGCACTATACGAATTGCAAGATAATTGGATTCTTTTACGGAAAGTGCCTGCAGATCGAGCCGGATCTCCTGTCTGTTATTTTGCAGCTTTAATCCATTTTGCAGCTTACGTTTTGGAATCATTCGCTTTTTTCTGTCTTTTTTATGTTCTTTCTCTATCTGTGTCTTTTTGTTTTTCATAATTATTCAACCAAATCTACATCTATATCCGGAGCATCCAGATCTTCATCATCGTCGTCTGATCCCTTTTTATTGCCGGATCCACTTCCGTCGCCATCGCCGTTACCGTCACCGTCGCCAAAATCATCTCCGTCACCAAAATCATCGCCACCATCACCGCCATTGCCATCATTATTATGTTTATTACCGTCTTTTTTTGATGAATCACTGTCGTCTGATGTTTTTTTACTATCCTTTTTCGGGTCATCCTTTGGCTTTTCAGTATTAGCTTCCGTATTCTGTGCCGGTGCATCGGTTTTAGGCTCAGATGTCTTTTCTTCTGTTGTCTGTTCCTGCTCTGTAGATTCTGTCGTCATTTCAGTCGTCGTTTCTGTACTTGATTCCGTTGTAGACTCTGTTGTGATCTCGATCATAGCATTGCCACCCTGCATTTCCGTCGTTGCATCACTCTCTGTCGTAGTATCTTCCGTATTCTCTGTATCGTCTTCTGAACGGTCCTGTCCGGATAACTTAGCCGCCTGCTCCTTATCTGCCTCCTGATTTTTCATATAATCCTCACGTTCGAATTCCGAACGGTCACGCTTACATGCAGTCATGGAACATCCAAGAGTCAGACACAATGCAAATAACAAGATTTTTCTTTTTCTCATTTCATCAGGTCCTTTCTCGCATCTTCTTACCTTAACTCAGCTTCTGTTTTAATTGGATCTTTCTCCCGCCATAGAAGGAGCTTCTGTCGTCTGACAGATATCGTAAATAATATTTTCTGCTCCATTCTTCTCTCTGCGTGCAGAAGGGGTCAAGATCAGACGATGTTTGAATATATCATAAATAACGTACATAACATCCTCCGGAATCACATAGTTACGATCATACATATAGGCACATGCTTTTGCCATATTAGCGAATGCCTTTGTGCCTCGTGGACTGATACCACACTCAATCTTATCATGATGTCTGGTTGCATCAACCAGTCTGGAAATGTAATCTGCAATCTCATAAGAAATATATACATTCGCTACCTCTGTACGCATTTGTATCAGATCCTCTACACTCATGACAGGCTGTACAGCATCAATCGGATTCTGTCCATGATCCTCCATCAGCATCTCCACCTGACTCTGTACATCCGGATACCCCATACTTAAACGCACCATAAAACGGTCAAGCTGGGAGTCCGGAAGTGCCTGTGTGCCACCACTGGTGATCGGATTCTGTGTTGCGATCGTTATAAATGGTTTTGGAAGCTGATACGTAACATTATCAACCGTTGCTGTTGCTTCTGCCATAGCCTCAAGCAATGCCGCCTGTGTCTTACTGGAAGTACGGTTAATCTCATCAGCTAACAGCAGATTCGTGAATACCGGTCCTTTCACAAACTCCATCTTTCCTTCCCGCTGATTATACATGGAATATCCAAGAATATCACTTGGCATTGTGTCCGGTGTAAACTGGATACGATTATCCTGCATAGAAGTTGCTTTTGAAAATGTCTTTGCAAGTGTTGTCTTGCCAAGTCCCGGATTATCCTCCAAGAGGATATGTCCGGATGCAAGAACGGTCATAATGATCTTAACAATGATATCATCCTTGCCTTTAATGACTTTGTTCATTTCCATTCTAAGATCTGCAATTTTTTTATTCATCTTTTTCTACCCCGTATGTTATTTCTTCTTCCATTTTGCATAAATCACAATGTTTTTATCTTTAATCTTTGTGCTGTTCTTTACCTTAACTTTTTTGTTGTCCTTATTGATGTAATACCAGCCGACCAGTTTATAACCTGCCCTCTTTGGCTTTAATGCAGCAAGTTTTCCCTTTAAGAATCCGGTCGCTACACTCTGATTTCTTACTACTTTTACTTTCTTAGTACTCTTACTGCCAAATTTTCCTTTATTCGCATTGAAGGTTACACTGACTTTATCCGCTCCGACATCATAGATCTTTGTCCATTTGCTGTAAATCTTTGCTCCGGTCGAATCATAACGATAACTTCTAACTTCAAAAATTGCATAAGTCTGCAGGCCAATCGCAGGAAGGATCTTTTCTTTCTTATTTCTGATATCAAAGGTCGTTGCATTGCTTAACTTTTTAGCAGTTGGTGCATACCGATATTCATATCCATCGGCTTTTTCACATTTCCAGGTTAATGTAACTTTATATTTTCCTTTATTTCTGCCTCTTGTTATCTTGTTAAAGGTAGTCTTTTTCGCTGTAACCTTTTTCGCTTTGACCTTTGTCCATTCTGCAGTCGCTGTGACATTCTGTTTGATCGCCGTTCCCTGCATCAGAGTATAAGTCTTTGTTCCTGATTTATAAGTCCACCGGGAGAACAGGTATCCGGCACGTTTTGGTACAGGAAGTGTTCCATTTTTAAATCCGGTATTGGCAGAATCTTCAAATTGATAAGTTTTCACATAAGATGACTTGTTGTTTATTTTTCCACCGTTTGCATTATAGGTTACTTTATATGTATTCTTTTTCCAGAATGCATACAATGTAACATTATCCAGTATCGTTACACGATCTGTGCTCTTTCGCACCTTTAACTGCTTTTCATCTGTTGACCAGCCCTGAAAAGTATATCCGGTTCTGGTTGGATTTTTAAGATTATTATATGTAGAACCATAGGTTACATAAATCGTTCCTGAAGTATTCGCCTCTCCATCGTTATAGATCAGAGTGACCTTATACCGGTTTGCCGTCCATTTTGGATACAATGTGATCGTCACATGGTTATCTTCCGTTTTTGTATCCTTTAATATCTGATTCAGATTTTTCTTTCGGATGATATCCCCGGCAAAAAAGTCCGTTCCGGTTCCATCTTCCCTTGTATTCCATCTGTCAAAGGTATATCCGGCTTTGTAATATTGTTCATCCACATCTGATATGGTTACATTCTCACCATACAGGAAATCCTTTGGTGCGATCACCTGATTACCAAGCTTATATTCCAGACGATAATTAAATGCCACCCATTTAGGAACCAGTACAACATCCTTTCCTGCTTTTGTTGTCAGGTTTTTCTTATATGTTTCGCCCGGCTCAAAAACAGTATTCCTTATATCCTCGGTCACATTCTTTGTATCATCCAGAACCCAGCCCGCAAATACATATCCCTCTTTACTGAACTGGGAAATATCATATGCAGGGATCGTATATTCCGCATCATATGTACATGCTATGGATTCCGGTGCTGTTCCGATTACATCATCATCCGAATTCTCCAGACTGAATGTGATCGTATAATTAATCGGCTCCCATAACGCATATAATGGAATGGTATCTGATGTATCAATAAAGTTTGTAACATCCGCACCATCTGGCAGCACCTGTTTGGATGGAAGCTCTGTATACCAGCCGGCAAATGTATAACCAGCTCTCTTGTATACACATTTATCTAATTTTGCCGCTGTATCATAATAACATTTTTTATCCGGCTGTACGCCACTTACGGTATAGCCCGGATCATCGTTTGTGCCATATTCTTTATACGGATAAAATGTAAATGTATATGACTTTTTCTCCCAGACCGCATACAGTGTCACATTTGCTTTATTTGTAGTTGTAAGATTGATCATATTGGCTCTTGGCGCATAATCAACTGTTGATCTGTCCGCCTTTCTGGACCATCCCATAAATGTATAGCCGGTACGCCCCGGAATATTCTTTGGCAGGCTCTGATCATAAGTTGCATTTACAACCTCCGGAGTCTTGTCATCTCTTTCCACAAAAGTAACTGTATATGTGATCGGTGTCCAGACAGGGAATAAACATATGATCTCTGTTTTCGTTGTCAGGTTCTTTACACTTGCCTGATCTGCATATACAACTTTATCCGGATTGCCATTGACCGCCCATCCTTTAAATATATAACCATCTCTGGTAAACTTACACGGATCTAATTTTGCTGCTTTATCATAGGTTAATGTCATATCCGACATAGCACCCTTTTCTGTTGAATATCGATGCTGAAAACGAATATTATACTGGATCGGTGTCCACTTAGCATATAATGTGATCACGCCAGTCTTTGTAATTCCCTTAACAGACTGTCCTGCCTTGTAGTTGGTGCCGGTTCCATCTGCTTTTGTATTCCAGCCGCCGAATGTATATCCGGTTCGTGTCAACGCATTGGAAGACAATGTAATGTTTGTTGTATATACAGCACTTGCCGCAGCAGGTACTGTTCCACCGGTTTTTCCATTTCCATTATAAGTAATCGTATAGTTATATGCTACAGGTGAAGAAACTAACGTACCACTTGCCTTAACTTTATTATATGATCCGCTGTTCTTTACCCAGATATTTGTAGTACTCTTTCCTGCCTTTGAAAATGCATTTGCTGCAACTCCGGTCAGGTTTGAATTTTTAAAATTGAATTTCGTAACTGCAGTACAGTTTGCAAATGCAGTACCGTAAATCTTTGTCAGAGAATTTGACATACTGAAATCCACATTTGTAAGTGCTGTACAATTCTGGAATGCATTTACATTGATCTGAACCAGAGAGCTTCCGGATACCGTTTTTACAGATGTGATCGTTTTATTATTTGCATATGCAGATCCTGCGATCATAGTTACCTTATACGTTTTACTATTCACTACAACTGTATTAGGAATTGTGATTGCACCCTTGCTGACACCTGCTACTCCTGTTTTTGCAGGTTTGATCGATACTGTCTTTGCCGTCTCATCTACGATTGTACAGGTCCATTTGCCCGACTTATCGGTATATGTTGCTGCAGATGCATTCCCTGATATACTGAAAATACAGATTCCGCAGCAAAGAACTGCTGCAACTGCCAGGATCAGCTTTTTAAATCTTATACTATTACTCATCTTACTTGCCCTCCTTATGGTATTTTTTTACTGATCGTACTTCCAAATTTTCCATATTTCTTCTTGCCATTCTTTACTTTGTACTGTCTGGCTCTGAAATAATATTTTGTTCCATTTTCAAGTCCGCTGATCATCGTTGATAATGATGTCTTTGAACTCTGTATCTTAACAGATTTTGCATTTGAGAAATCACTGTATTTTGAATAATAAATAATACAGCCTTCCGCACCTGCATATTTCCGGATCGTCAACCGGACATTTACCTTGCCGGTTGATTTGGATTTCCAATGCGCATAAATCTGTGTATCTTTTGCAAATGTCGTTCCTGCCGTTACCTTGGAGCCTCCGGTATAATCCGTCCACCATCCATCAAAGGTATAATTCTCTTTTTTTGCTCCAGGAAGTCCCGTAATTCCTGTTCCGGTATCAATTGAAAATTTGCTCTTATTTCCATTGATCTTGCCACCTGCAGCATTCAATGTAACCGTTATCTTCTTTGCCTGCCATCTTGCATATAACGTCAGACTGCCTTCCAGATCCACAACTGTTGAACTGGTATACTGAATTTTTCCGGACTTGCTTGTAAACCAGCCTTTAAATTCATATCCATCCCTTACCGGTGTTGGAAGCGTGCCACAGGTATCCCCATAGCCTACAACCTTGCTGGTCCGTCCAACGGTTCCGCCATTTGGATTAAATGTGATCGTAACATCATTTTCTGTCCATCTTGCATATAACGTCACGGTTCCTTCATAAGGAAGCAGATTCTTTACAGTTGCCTGATCTTTATAGACCTTTCCACCTGTCTTATCGGTACTCCAGCCATGGAAGGTATATCCCGGTCTCCGATATGCTGATGCTGCAAGTTTAATGGATTCTCCATATGTAACAGTCTCACCCTTCATGCTTCCATATCCTCCGTTCGCATTATAAACGATACGATAGGTTACCGGGCTCCATACTGCATATAACGCAATACCATCTTCCGTATTATGCAGGATCTCTGCTTCATCTTCATATACAACAACATTCTTATCTGATTCCTCTGCCCATCCGATGAACTGATATCCATCCTTTTCATATGTACACTTTGGAAGCTTTGCTGTTTCTCCACATTTAAAGACAACTGCTTCCATATATCCTTCACCATCTGTTTCGTCGAAAACAATACTGTATGTTTTCTGTTCCCAGACAGCATTTATCCGAACTTCTGTATTAGCCCCATATAATTCCCTGAGGTAGGAATACAGTTTGCTCAATCTCCAGGATTGTATGGTTTTGACCGGATAGATTGTTTCATCCTTATCAAACTGGAAACCGATCAAAGAGCTTCCCTCTTTCTGAAAATCCGTTGAGAAAATTTCATATGCTGTTTTAGAATCATCCAGATTATCTGCTGAGAGCACAATTTTCTTTTCCGTACCAGTTCCGCCATTCGGAACAAGTGTCAGATTATATCCGGAGGCATCACTCCACACCGCCAGAAATTCATAATATCCGGATGCCGTTGCATAAATATTCTGTGTATCACTGAATACTGCCTCATCCTCGTAGGTTTCGACAATAAAGCTATGGGAATCATCCGGATTCGTATATATCCATTGCCATCTGTAAAATTTCTTTCCAGGACAGGTAAATGTACACTTTGGAAGCTTCAAGGTTTCGCCCTGCTTTACGGTAGCCTCCTGCATGGTTCCCTGACCTTCACCGGCAGAGAAACGGATCTTAATGCTTCTCTTTTCCCAGATCGCATAAAGTATAATAGAGCTTTCGGCTGTCAGTTTTGTGACCTTCTGACCTTCTTTATAAGATGTTCCTGTTCCATCCGGCTTTGTATTCCAGCATTTGAAGACAGAATCGCTCTTCATAAAATTATTCTGTCGCAATTCTATATACTGGTTATACACAACCCCATCCTGAATGTTCATAGAACCAATACCACCGTTTGCATTGTAGCGGATCTGATATGTATTTGGAACAGCCGATGCATATAATACGACATCTCCCTGTCCGGAAGGATCCACCTTCTGACCATACTTATAAGTTACTGTATATTGTTCTCCATCACTGTCTGTCAAAGTACCGGTAAACTTTAAACTGTATCCTTTATATACATTTTTATCATATGATGGATTCAGTGTTACCTGCGTATTATATCGAAGGTTCGTCTGTTCTACTTTATTATAAGTCTTAGAGCCTACTGTCTTTGGTATCATATATGTAATCTTATATGGTCCGGTGTAGACCGCCTTATAATCAACCTCCTCATAAAAGTCCTCATTCTGAAGCTCACTTAACATTCTCTGGTATGTTGCTTTATTTGCTGTATATATCGTTTTATCACCCGTACCAAATGCACTTCCATTTTCAGAATCTGCTGTATCAAAGGTAATATTATTATTTGGGAGATATACATTTCCAAGGTCACATTCATCAAATGCCCATCCACCGATAAACTTTAATTTCGAACCACTTTCAAATGTGATCTTTGTCAAATTAGAAGATGAAAAAGCTTCTACATCTATCCGTTCTACTGATTTCGGTATTGTAATACTGGTTAATTCTGTATCCGAAAAAGCTAATTCTCCAATTTGTTTCAGATTAGACCCTTTTTCAAATACAACCTTCTCAATATATGAACTTCCAAACGCATTGCTTTCGATATATACACAGCTTTTTGGAATTGTGACACTATAGAAAAATTCATTATTCGAAAAACAATCCTCGCCAATAGAATATACACTGTATTTCTTATTCACGGCACTTGTAACGGTATTTGGTATTTTAAGAGCTGTTATGTTCTCACTGATATCATAATTGACCAGAGATGCTCTTCCCGGATTCTTTCCACTTGGTTCAGCAAGTACCTTAAATGCATACTGTCCATCCAGAGACCACCATTCATTCACCCACCAGTAGCTGCCTTTTTTCGGATTTGATGCATATTTAAACTTGGAACCCTTTTCAAAATTTATTTTAGTTGCTCCTGCATTAAATGCACCTTCTTCTATTGTTACTACAGATTTCGGGATTGTAACAGACGGAATCACCTTTTTCGTATAAAAAGCATATTCCTCTATCTTTTTCAGCTTGGATCCTTTTTCGAATATAACCTTTTTAATATTTGATGCATAAAATGCATAAGAAGTGATTATCTTACAGTTTTTAGGAATTGTAACACTTTCAATTTTATTGTAGTAACTCGCCTCATCTTCTGAAAACATAATGCCGTCAATTCCTACTACATTGTATTTCTTTTTATTCTTTCCTATGATCGTATTTGGATATACAATACTGTTTCCAAATTTTCCTTTTTTTAAATTACAGCCTACAATATATACTTCACCAGGAGTATTTCCCGACTGTTCCTTTGTTACCAGATAGTCGAACTTACCATCCGGGGTTGTGCCTGCATCGTCCACCTTTGCATTTGCTGTACCAGAACAGAATAAACTTCCTGTCAGGATCAGGATGCCCGTTATCATCATGATCATAAAATGTCTGAATGTCTTTGAATGATTCCTCATATTCTTCTCTCCCTTTACAATATTTAATCGTTATACCTCTGTATTCCAAATAATTTTTTATATAAAAAAGTGCTGTAAAAAACATATGCCTTCTCCATATGCTTTTTTACAACACTATTCGGTTCAGATATAGAATTGTCTGTTGTCCATCTATGTTCCCCCTGCCGGATCTCCCCGGCTTTCATGATCTGTTTCCAATTTCTTCCTGGTGCTTTATTGATTTCTATGTCGCATTTCGTACATTATAGCAATCTTACCAATTTTTGTAAATAGTTTTGTTTATATGTTATATTTTACTGACCTGTTTCATACAATTATACGACGAAACCGAAACGAGTTATCTATGTGTTCTATTTCTGGATTTTATAATGTACATGGCAGATACCTGGAAACGCCCGGACATTTTCGTGATATTCTGTCTGCCATGAATGCAAAGCAAAAGCATCGCGGGCCGGATGATGATGGTATTCTTCTGACGGATACATGCGGACTGTCTCATACAAGATTATCCATCCGGGATATCAAAGCCGGACTTCAACCCATGTCCCGCACTGTACAGGGAAGAACGTTCACTATCGTATTCAATGGAGAAATCTATAATACAGATGAACTGAAAAGGGAACTGATCTTACGCGGTTATTCCTTTTCCACAACATCCGATACCGAGGTACTGCTGTTTTCATACATATACTATGGGCCTGACTTTGTAAAACATATCAATGGTATATTTTCTTTTGTGATCTACGATCATGCCGAAGAAGCCATTTTCCTTTACCGGGATCCATTCGGTGTAAAGCCTTTATATTATACCTTTTTATCTGACCGAACACTTGTCTTTGCATCAGAGCGAAAGGCACTGTTCTGTTATCCCGGCACATTTCCAAGACTGGATAAAAAAGGCTTATGTGAGATTTTCGCCATCGGACCGTCCAAAACGCCCGGTTGCGGTGTCTTCAAAGGAATCGACGAACTAAAACCCGGTCATTATATCCGATATGACCGATTCGGCTGTTCCACCACCTGCTATTTCCGGATCCAAAGCATGCCTCATACCGATGACTATCAGACAACCGTGGAAAAGACCTCTGATCTGTTAAACGCTGCAGTAAAACGACAGATCGTATCCGATGTTCCGATCTGTACCTTTCTGTCCGGCGGTATCGATTCCTCGATCGTCAGTGCCATCTGTGCGGAAGAACTAAAGAAACAGGGGCAGGTACTCGATACCTATTCCTTTGATTTTACCGATAATTCACGCTATTTTAAATCAAATGCTTTTCAGCCGGAACAGGATCGGCCTTATGTAGATCAGATGGTCTCTTTCCTTGGAACGAAACATCACTACCTGACCTGCAATATGGAAGAGCTTGCCGACCTGCTTTATGATTCCGTTCTTTCCAGAGATCAGCCGACCATGGCAGACGTTGATTCATCCCTGCTGTATTTCTGTAAGCTGGTATCTGAAAACAATAAGGTTGTGCTGACCGGGGAATGTGCCGATGAAATATTTGGCGGATATCCATGGTTCTACCGGGAAGATCTGCTTGCATCCGATACTTTTCCATGGATGACCGATCTTACACCAAGAAAGCAACTGTTGGATCCGGAATTTGCAGATGCTCTGCAGATGGATGACTATGTAAAAAATCTGTACCATCAGATCATCTCCGAGATTCCGGTGCTGCCGGAAGAATCCGATATCGAGAAATCCCGTCGCCGGATCGGTTACATGAATATCCGGATGTTCATGCAGACCCTGCTTGACCGTATGGATCGTACCAGTATGTATCATGGTCTGGAGGCAAGAGTACCATTTGCTGACATCCATCTTCTGCAGTATGTCTTTAATGTGCCATGGAAATACAAATACCGAAACCAGACAGAGAAAAGCCTGCTCCGTCATGCCACTGTAAATCTGGTTCCAAATGAAATCCTGTTCCGGAAGAAAAGTCCGTATCCTAAAACCTATAACCCACTTTATGAAACGATCCTTGCCGACCGGTTAAGAGAAGTGATCCACGATGTTGCAAGCCCTGTCAACCGGTTTCTGGATAAAAAAGCAGTTCTGCAGTTTCTGGAATCTCC
>ULSH01003809.1_pt1 | contig 15710 bp, 8 predicted proteins | sample 1956151 | NCBI WGS metagenome assembly ULSH01 (sample SAMEA4835702, study PRJEB28245) | human gut metagenome | biome: gut microbiome; material: fecal sample | place: Denmark | collected 2008 | reverse complement strand
CCAGCTCTATAAACTCCGCCTGTGTTACCGGAAGAAAACGAATGCCGATCAGAAGCATCATTGCAAATGGAAAAAAAGAAAGCAACAGAAAGAAAGCCGCCTGTGCCGCAAACGCAGACAACTGATTATCCTTGTTGATCCTCATTGCTCCCTGAACCATCCGTACAACTGTAAGATTCTGGATCCATTCGATTTTTTCTTTCACCCGGTTTACTTTATTCTTCATTTGTTTTATTTCCCGTTTCTCTCAATTTCTCAAGTTCTGTTCCATTATAATAATGAGACAGGATCTCCTCATATCCATATCCTGCTTCTGCCAGATCATTTGCCCCATTCTGGCTCATGCCGACTCCGTGACCAAAGCCACCACCATGCAATTGATAATTTCCCTCTTTATCCTGCGTAATATAAAAATACGCACTTGGCAGCAGATCAAAACCTGATGTTTCACTTCCATCCTGTTTTCGGATCACAACATCCGGTGAACACAGAAGTTCACGGATCTCCATCTGTCCTTCAATCGTAACAGAACTCTGTTTCCCGTATAATACCATATTCCGGGCAATTCCGCTATTTCCTCTTTTCGTGATCCGGACTTTCTCAATCTCTCCGGTCTGATCCGTGATATCTGCACCCGCAAGTGTCTGTATCTGATCTGCCGTCAGCGTAACCTGCCAGCGGTAAAATGGTTCTTCTTTCTCAATACTGTTCACATAGACCGTCTGATCGATAAATGCACGGAATACCTCTTCCGTTGACAATCTGCCATCCCCTATCTGAAAATATCCATGATCGAGCATAACAGTTGCATCTCCTAACCGTTTCCGATCCGCCTCTGTGTAAATCTCCAACTGATCATTCAGATAATCTAACTTTTCTCCACCCCAGACATCATCATTCCGACATGTCGTTCCACAGGAGGTTGAAAAGAAATATGCATTTACCACATCCCCGTCATTGGTCAGGATCTGTCCCTCGGTTTCCTGTACTGCATGAATCGTTTCCTCTGTTTCAAATACATTGTTATATACCTGACTGGCAGTTGTGTCATCCAGATCCGCCCCATATTCTTCAAATGCACCATCTTGGATCCTTCTAACTGCATAGCTTCTTGCACATACCGCCTGTGCTTTCAGCGCCTCTTTCTCATATGAGGAAGGCATCTCACTGGAAACAACCGCATACAGATATTCCTCAAACGCCAGTTCGTTTACAATACAATATTTATTTCCCTGTTTTTTTATCTGCAGCTTTCCCCGATAGGACGGTGCTCCTTCTGATTTATGAAAGCTCTCTATTGTCAGTTTTCCATATTGCTCCGGAATGATCGTTAAGGAAACCGGATCTGCGTCCCCGGTAAGCTCTACCAGATCAATCTCCGTTCCTTTCTTATAGCTTGTTTCTGTTTGCCCGCAGATAACACGAAAGTTCGAATCACTGCTCACCCGGACTTCTGACTGCCAGTAGCTTCCGTCATCGGACAACAGAACACGGATCGTATCTGGCATGTTCTGCTCCGACAAAACAGGAAGCTCCGCTGTATGATCGGTCTGCATGGCTTCCCGTGCCTGTTTATCTGCCTGACCGTCCGACTCTTTTACAACATCGGCACCTGCTGAATCCCGAAGATTTGATAATATGGAAATATCGGTCTGCTTATATTCTTCCGGTATTTCTTCTTTTTCTTTTATAGCATATTTTCCTGCATAAATGATCAAAACGACCAACAGGATCATCACACAAAAGGTTAAAAATTTTAAAAAATTTTTCATAAAATTCCAGTTCCTGTGACATAATTTATTTATACATGTGCTCTACTGCACATGTATATCGAAAGAAAAAGCAGCATCATAGATGCTGCTCTCTTTATCATTTGTTGAAAACTGAAATGCGTTCCTGCATTTTGAGTCCTAGCCAATGCTAGGTGGGCAACCGCAACTGAATCTCTGCCTTCCACGTTTGAAGAGGCCTGACATCGCAAACAGCAATATAGGAATCCCTTTTATTCAAATGTAGGTTCAAAATCGCAAGAAGCTTAGTACATCTCAGCTTTAACGTAATTATACTATAGGCATACTACTCATGCAAGACCTAAAATTTGGTTATTGCCTTCATTTTTTCAAATAGAAGAATTGAAAAGGAATGGCACTCTGTAGTATAATGTGTTGTAGATATGATTTTTTTTATTGCATTTTATGCAGATCCAATCAATAATATGGCAGGTAATGAACTATGATCAAATCGATTCTGACAGTTGTTTTTGGCATATTACTTCTTCTTGCATTTATCGCTCTGATTGTCTGGTCTGTCCAGGTATCAAAGGAAAAAATGGCAAACAAACGAAGCCGCCGGACAACTGCTGTGAAAAAGAAATATGAAGAGGCACTGGAAGGTGACACAGAGGCCGATATGGGTTACTGGTATAACAAAGAGGATATGGAAGATGGCGATGCGATCACCCGTCTCCGCTGCGAACATCATTTCAACAAACTGGAAGAATGTATCAATGATCTGGTTGTGGAAATGTATGACTGCGGTCTGGTGCGAACCGAAGAGCTCTATATGATCGCATACGGAATTGAAGCCCTGACACCGGACTCTCCTGTATTCCATATAACAGGCGTATCCTCGGATGATGACGATGCTCCAGTCACCTCGCTTCCTCCGGTATCGACAGATGCACAGCGCAAGATCTATGAACGCTGGACCAGCTATGTAAATGCATTGCTGCAGCTTGTTGAGATCAGGACTTCAGAGGACAATAAAAAAGCGATCATTGACGGCCTTATGACCTACGGTCGTAAGAATCTGTTAACCCTGCTCTATAGTCCTGAATAAAAATATAGTAGAAGAATTAAGAATTAGAAAGACATATACATGGAACTTATAAAACCAACTTTATCGCAACTTGACATTTTAACTCCGTATCTGAGAGGTACCAGTATCAGAGACTGTGGTTTCTGTCCTGGAAATGCCATCTTATGGGCAGAGGAATACCATGTATCCTATACAATCCTCTCTGGTATGCTTGTATTTATATCAGAAGAAGGCGGAAAACCTTCTTCTTTTACGTTTCCGCTCGGCAAAGGCAAAGATTTTGTGAAAGATCTTCAGGATCCTGTCTATCTTCAGAATGCAAAAGCCGTATTTGAAGAAATCTGTGCCTGGTTTCAGTCAAAGGGTGTAACCCCCAGTGTCCACTGTGCGACACTGGAAATGTATGAAATCATCTCCGGCTGGTACGGCAAAAACTTCTCTTATACTCTGGATCCAGGTGATTTTGACTATATCTACACGGTAGAAAAGCTGACCGGTCTGCGTGGAAAGAAGCTGCATGGCAAACGGAATCATATCAACAGCTTTCTGCGTAATTACCCGGATTATGAATACTATACAATCACAGATGAGCACATCGATGCCTGTCTTGCAGTCGCCAGATACTGGGTGGAAAAACACGATGTCCTGCAGCCGGATCTTGCAGAAGAACATGCTTATGAATATAATATCATCCGGAAAGCTCTTGCAAACAGGAAAAAACTTCAGATGACCGGAGGAATCATCTACGTCAATCACATCCCGTCTGCATTTACCTTAGGGGAACCGCTGACCGCAGATACCTTTGACGTACATTTTGAGAAAGCAGATGACAGTATTGACGGCATCTATCCTATGATCAATCAGTCATTTGTCACGCATGAGCTTCAGGCTTATACCTATGTAAACCGCGAAGAGGATCTCGGACTTCCCGGACTTCGTAAGTCTAAGATGTCCTACGTTCCGGATATCCTCTATAAAAAAGGAATCATTCAGTTAGCTGAAATCTGACAGCACTACTGAGTAATTGATAGAACAAAAGAATGGAGAGACAAAAATGAAAAAAGAAAATTGTATCGTAGCTCAATCCGGCGGTCCTACCGCTGCAATCAACGCTTCTTTAGCCGGTGTGATCGATGGAGTTCGAAAATCCGGTAGTTTTACAAGAATCTATGGTTCTTTGCATGGTATTACCGGCGTTCTGGAAAATAATATGATGGATATGTCACTGATGGCACTCTCCCATTTTCCTATGTTGAATACACTGGAGCTTACACCAGCCATGTATCTTGGCTCCTGTCGTTACAAGCTCCCGGATTATACCGAGGATCCCGCTCCATATAAGCAGATATTTGAACGTTTTGAAGAATATGGAATCAGTGCATTCTTCTATATCGGTGGAAATGACTCCATGGATACAGTTTTAAAGCTCAGCAACTATGCCAAATCCATCCAGTCAGATGTTAAGATCATTGGAGTACCAAAGACGATCGACAACGATCTGTTTGCAACCGACCATACACCGGGCTTTGGCTCTGCTGCCAAATATGTGGCTTCCACCGTATTAGAGATTGCACATGATGCTTATATCTATAAGATTCCGGCAGTTATCATCATCGAAATTATGGGGCGGGATGCCGGCTGGCTGACTGCATCTTCCGCTCTGGCCAGAACAACCTACAGTCAGGCTCCGGATCTGATCTATCTTCCGGAAGTTGCATTTTCAAAAGAACAGTTCTTAGCCGATGTTAAAGATAAACTTACAAAACAGAAAACGGTTATTGTTGCTGTTTCGGAGGGTATTCACGATGCTGACGGCAACTACATCAGCTCAGATTCCGCTGTTGCAGACAAATTCGGTCATGCACAGTTAAGCGGTGCCGGCAAGGCTCTGGAATATCTGGTTCGTGATGAAATCGGTGTTAAAGTACGTTCCATCGAGCTGAATGTATTACAGCGTTGTGCCGGTCATATTGCATCCAGAACCGATATTACAGAATCTTTTTCTCTTGGCCAGGCAGCAGTCAAATATGCTGCTGAAGGCAAGACCGGTATCATGGCTGCGATCGAACGAATCTCAAACGATCCGTATCAGTGGGTGATCAAATCCGCCGATGTTGCTGATATTGCAAACGAAGCAAAATCCGTTCCGGTTGAATGGATCAATGAAGCAGGAAATGATGTCACAGACGAAATGATCGACTATCTTCGTCCTCTGATCATCGGTGAGGTTTCATTACAGTATAAAGATGGACTTCCTGTATATCTTCCGGTCGATCACTTATTACATTAATTGCCTGTATATCAAAAAATACAATCAAAAATCCATGCGCCCGGTGAATTCATCAAGATAAACAATGCGCATGGATTTTTTTGTATAAAACGCACAACGTATGAAAATATGTCAAAAAAAACTTACTTTTAATTTGCAAATCGTTGTTTTTATGGTCATAATTTGTTCATAATTTATCGTTATTATATAGACAGTTCTTAATTCATAATTTTTTTCTTTGTTGTTGAAGATATTAGATAAGCCCTTTCCTTTTGAGAAGGGCTTATTTAATTTATACGGACACCACATCAAAAATGAACAAACCCTAAAATGAAAAAGGCAAATGAGATATGAGATCCATGTCTGCACAACTGCCCTGATATTTTATAAAAAGCAGGATATCCTCACTCCTCATCGGAGGTATCGGATATCCTGCTTTTTGCTGTTTGCATGCCCCGGAACACCGGACATGTTCATTCAATTCGTATGTTTACTTTACTGTTATTGTACACTTAGCAGATTTCTTGCTGCCATCCTTGGCCTTAACAGTAATCGTTACTTTACCTTTTTTCTTAGCCGTTACAAGACCACTTGCAGATACTGTAGCAACTTTATTGTTTGAAGATTTCCAGGTTACAGCCTTATTGGTTGCTGACTTTGGTCCTACTGTTGCCTTTAACAGATAGGATCCCTTCTTCTTGATCGTAACCTTTTTCTTATTCAGTTTGATCGTCTTAACCGGATTTGCAACGGTTACAGAACAAGTTGCGTAAACATTGCTTCCATCCTTCGCAGTACATGTAATCGTTACACGACCTGCTTTCTTAGCAGTTACAACACCCTTTGAGCTTACTGTTGCAATCTTTTTGTCTGAAGACTTCCAGGTTACAGCCTTGCTGGTTGCATTCTTTGGTCCAACCTTTGCTTTTAAGGTATATTTCTTACCCTTTAAGATTGTTCTCTGCGTCTGATTCAGTTTGATGGACTGTACCGGATTTACAACCGTAACACTACAAGTTGCGAATACGCCGCTTCCATCCTTTGCTTTACATGTAATAACTGCCTTTCCTGCTGCCATTGCAGTAACCTGACCATAAGATGTTACCTGTGCAACCTTTGCATTTGAGGAGCTCCACTCTACAGTAGCCATATTCGCATTTTCCGGTAATACCGTCTGTGTTAAGGACTGTTTATTGCCCACAAATAATTTCATTGTCGTTGCATCTAACTTGATTGATGTAACTCTCTGCTTAACCGTTACACGGCAGGTTGTCTTAGCACCCATTCCGTCTGCAGCACTACATGTGATTACGGCTGTACCTCTTCCAACCGCTGTGATCATACCCTTCTGATCTACTTTTGCGATCTTCTCATCGGAAGATGACCATACAACCTTCTTATTACCTGCATTTGCCGGTAATACAGATGCTGCGATCGAAGCTTTTTCGCCTGCATTGATCTCAACTGTTGTCTTATCCAGTGTGATATTTGTGATCTGCTGTACAACTGTGACTTTAATTTCTTTTTCAATATTACTTCCATCCTGTGTTGTACATCTTATCGTTGTTGTTCCCGGTGCAACACCACGGATTCTTCCGATCGTATATGAGATTCCATCTACTGTCATTGTTCCACCCGAAACGGTTGCAATGGATGTATCATCCGATGACCAGGACAGTGTCTTTTTGGTTGCTGTATCCGGTGTTACCTTTGTTTTTACAACCGTATCTTTATCAATATATGCGACTACATTTGTCTGATCAACGGTAATATCTTTTGCAAGTTCATTAATTGTAAGATTAAACTGTGACTGTTTACCGCTTCCATCAAGAGCCTTGCAGTAAATGATTACTTTACCCTGCTTTAATGCAGTGATCGTTCCATCAGCAGCAATTGCTGCAATGTTCTCATCCGAAGATGACCACTCTACATCCGGATTACTTGCATCTGCAGGCATAACATTTGCTGTTACTTTCATCTTCTCTCCGGAATTCATAACAGTTCCTTCTCTTACAATCTGGATTCCGGTTACTCTCTGTATAACTGTGATCTTGCACTCGGTTGATATACCATCTGCAATCGTACAGGTAATAATGGCTTCTCCCGGTGCTACTGCACTTACAATACCCGTGGTTGTTCCTACGGTTGCTATCTCCGGATTACTGCTGCTGTATTTCGGTTTAAATAAAGATGTATCTTCTGCCTGGATCTTTGCAACAAGTGTTACTCTTCTTTCCTCTGCAGTTGCTCCCTTGATCAGGGTATATTCTGTGTGATTTAAGGTTACACCATTTGCACTTGTATATACTGTGATCTCTGCTCTTGCATATATTCCCTGATTTGCCTTCAGCTTACAGAATATAGTAGCAGTTCCTTCAGAAATTGCTGTTACCTTACCATTCTGGTCAACCTGCGCTACGGTTTCATCACTGGATGACCATACAAGTTCTTTGTTTGTTGCGGTATCCGGTGTTACTGTTGCTGTGAATGTCTTAGATACACCTGTGAACATCGTTGTCTTCTGTTCTGACAGTGTTACACCTTCGCCCATCTGGGAAACATTTACCTTTAACACTGTATCTACACCTGAATCCTTTGAAATACAATGTAAGTATACTGTACCTGCCCCCTTTGCTGTCAACACGCCTGCATTGGTACAAGTTGCAACTTTATAATTTGATGCGCTGTCTTTATCTGCTGTTGTTGTAACCTTATAAGTAACGCCTGAATACTCTTTGTCTGCTACGCCTTCATCTGTATAGCAGGTTGCTGTAAGTGTTTTTGTTTTCAGGTCATCGCCAACCCAGCTTCCTGCTACCAGGTCGATCGTATCACCATCATTATATTCAACATTCTGTTTGTCTTTTAATACAACCTTTGTTACCGGCTTATGACAGCTGATCGTCATATAAGCTCTTGCTTTGTTATTGATATTTACATAAAGGGTTGCTGTTCCTGCGCCAACACAGGTAAGCGTGCCATCATTATCTACCTTGAATACCTTTGGATCACTGGAGCTCCAGGAAATGATATCCTTGGAATATTCGTTCTCCTTCTTATCCTTTGCAACTAATGTTGTGGTATCACCGACACGAAGGCTTAACTCTGCATTTCCGCTATTCACAATGCTGCCATTTGAGGTATACCATACAATTAAGGATAATGGATTATCAACAATTAATTTAAACTTTGCTGTCTGTTTTCCAAGTCCGATATAGTAACTATATTCAACATTCTGTGTCTTTTCATTGGTAACGTCTGTATATAAGGTGTATCCCTGAAGTGTTGCATTCTTGATCAGATTATTACCATTCTGATCCGTCGTACGGATACATGCATATCCGATCGTATCATCCTTACGGTCTACACCGGAATACTCTGACTGATATCCATCGGCTACCAAATTCGCCATATTAAAGATGTAGTTTGGCTCTGACAGAGAAATATGTCTGCTGTTATTTGTACAGGAGAACTCACCCTCCAACAGTCCAGGACAGGAAGATACATCGATTGCAACCAAAGCATTATTATCCAGCTTCAATGTAGTTAAACCTGTATTATTCTTAACGTCAATTTTCTGTAAACGGTTATCCGAAAGATCCAGCTCTGTCAGTGCTGTGTTTTTGCTCACATCGATATCCATGAGCTGGTTGGAATTCAGATCCAGCTTCTCCAGTAACGGATTCTTCGTAACATCGATCGTGCTTAACAGCATAGCTCCAAGATTCAGATATTTCAGAACCGCATTCTTGCTGACATCCACAGACTGGATACTGTTATTGGACAGGTTCAATGTTTCCAGACTGGATTCTTTGGACACATCGATTGACTTGATCTTATTTCCTGCTACACTCAGTATCTGGAGCGACGTTGCTCCATCCATATTTAATACAGATATGGCATTATCATCTGCGATCAGTGTCTTAAGACCGGTATCACCTGTAATATCCAGCTCATTGATTCCACCTTCTCCACCTGACAGCATGTAGGAACAATCAACATAGGCTAATTTTGTATGATCCACACTGTTGCTTGATATATCTAACGTATGAAGCTTTGTCATATTCTGACAGTGCAGGAATTCCAGATTCGTGTTCTTGCTCAGATCCAGTGCCGACAATACGTTGTAACCAACATTCAGCCGCACAAGTGCCGGCAGCTTTGACAGATCGATCGAAGTCAGCTGGTTTCCATATACATTTAATTCTTTCAGAGCTGCATAAGTCGTCTGGAATGTGATATCTGTGATCTGATTATAGGAAAGATTAACAGAAGCAAGCTGTTCTGCTTTCTTTGGTAATGTAAATGTCGTCAACTGGTCGCTCGATGCATTAATAGATTTCAGATTCTCCAGATCCGCTACATCCAGACTTCCAATTGCCTGACCGGAACAGTCCAGATATTCCAGTGACGTAAATACATCCACGCCTGCAAGACTTGATATCTTCTTTGAATATGTACTGATACTTACATTCAATGATGTTACCGCATCAATTTCTTTTTCTGACAACGTGCCATCTTTATTTGTATCAAAATTCGATGATACATATGACCGAAAGTTCGCGTCGGTAAATGTCGAATTGATATCTACATCTCCCGTTGCAGCGACAGCTACCGGACCAATTCCGGCAAACGACTGGAATACCAGCGCAAACCCTAGTGCCGCTGAGATAAATTTCTTACCTTTTCTCATAGTTTACTCTCCTTCTTTTTACTCATCTGCCTGATTTTGTTCTGTTAAAACATCGTTCCGGGCAGAGTTCACCTAGATAACATCTATTTTAAACGCCCCCGGTTTTTCTGTCAATAAGTATAAAAGAAAACCCAAAAAATTAGAAAATTTGCACATATTTAACAGAAAAAACTGCCATGCAGACATCCTTACTCCGGACATCTGCATAACAGTTTCTTCTATAAATATATTTAGCTGTTCAGGTTTGTATATCCAACCAACATCGAATCTACTGCAACAGCAGCTTCTCTACCTTCATGAATCGCCCATACGACCAGCGACTGGCCTCTGTGCATATCACCTGCAACAAATACCTTTGGCACATTCGTTGCATAGGACTTCGGGCATGCAGTCTTTACATTGGTACGTTCATTTAATTCTACGCCAAAGCTGTCTGCTACATACTTCTGGCTACCAAGAAATCCGGCTGCGATCAGAACAACTTCACAGTCGATCACATACTCACTGTCCGGTACCTCTGTCATATTCATGCGGCCGGTCTTTGGATCCTTCTGCCAGTCAAGTTTTACGCACTTGGCCCCCTTCACATTACCATCCTTATCCTTTAAGAACTCCTTAACGGTCGTCTCATAGATACGAGGATCGTGTCCGTATACTGCAATTGCTTCCTGCTGACCATAATCGGTCTTGCAGACTCTCGGCCACTCCGGCCATGGGTTATTCTCTGCCCTCTGATCCGGAAGCTTCGGCATCATCTCAAGCTGGGTAACACTCTTTGCTCCTTCTCTGACGGCAGTTCCCACACAGTCATTACCGGTATCACCGCCGCCGATAACCAGAACATTTTTACCCTTGCAGTTCACGAACTGCTTATCTGCAAACTTTGAATTTACAAGACTCTTTGTCGTTGTCTTTAAGAAATCAACTGCAAAATAGATTCCCTTCGCATCTCTGCCTGCTGCCTTGATATCTCTTGGATTGGATGCGCCGCAGGCAAGTACAACTGCATCATATTCCTTTAACAGATCTTCTGCCTTTACATACTTTTGATTTGGATTCTTCAGATATCCTGTGATCTGGTCATCCTTTGGATACGGTGACTTTGCTGTGGACTTTCCGGTTGCCACTTCTGTATTTAATATAAAACGGATGCCTCGCTTTTCCATATATGCGATCTTACGGTCGATGACTTCTTTTTCCAGTTTCATATTTGGAATACCATACATCAGAAGTCCGCCCGGTCTGTCACTTCTCTCATATACAGTGACGTCATGTCCACGGCTGTTTAACATATCCGCTACAGCAAGTCCGGATGGACCGGAACCGATCACGGCAACTTTTTTGTCTGTTTTTCCTTTTGGAGGCTGATCATTTACCAGACCATTTGCATAGGCATATTCAATGATCGCACGTTCATTTTCTCTTACGGATACCGGATCACCGTTAATATTACAGGTACATGCCTTCTCACAGAGAGCCGGACATACACGGCTGGTAAATTCAGGGAAATTATTGGTCTTGCTCAGTCTGGCATAAGCATGTTCCCAGTTGTCATTATAGATCATATCGTTCCATTCAGGGATCAGATTATTTAACGGACAACCGGATGCCATACCGCCGATCATCATACCTGCCTGACAGAATGGAACACCACAGTCCATACATCTGGCAGCCTGGATCTTCTGTTCTTCAAGACTTAATGGTATATGGAATTCATTGAAATTCTTAATTCTTTCTTCCGGAGCGATCTCTATACTGGTTTCTCTTTCATATTCTAAAAATCCCGTTGGCTTTCCCATATCTATTTACCTCCATTTTTAATCTTGTAGAATGCTTCGATCGTTGCCTGTTCACTGGTCAAACCCTTTTCTTCCATCGCAACAATGGTGTTCATCATCTTCTCATAATCCTTTGGAATGATCTTCTTGAATTTTGGAAGATACTCATTAAACTTATCCAGGATTCGTTTTCCAATCTCTGAATTTGTATAATTTACATGATCCATGATCATCTGCTTCAGTTCACTGATCTCATATTTGTCGGATACTGCTTCCACATGGATCATTTCCTTATTCAGACGCTTATACAGGTCATTCTCCATATCAAGAACATATGCGATACCACCACTCATGCCGGCTGCAAAGTTCTTTCCGGTGCGTCCAAGGACTACCACCTTACCACCTGTCATATATTCACAACCATGATCGCCGACACCTTCAACAACTGCGGTTGCTCCGGAGTTACGAACTGCAAATCGCTCACCGGCAACGCCGTTGATATATGCCTTGCCACTGGTTGCTCCGTAAAGTGCTACATTACCGATAATAATATTGTCTTCATGGACAAATTTTGCGGAACGTGGCGGATATACGATCAGCTTACCACCGGAAAGTCCTTTTCCGAAGTAGTCATTGCTGTCTCCGACAAGCTCTAAGGTAAGTCCCTTTGGTACAAATGCACCAAAGCTCTGTCCACCTGCGCCATTACATTTTACAAGGTAAGAATCATCCTCCAAGGCATCTCCATAGCGCTTTGTGATCTCTGATCCGAAGATCGTACCAACGGAACGATCGGTATTCACAACATCGATCTCGATACTCTTCTTCTGTCCCTTTTCAAGAGCAGGTCCGAGTTTCTTTAACAGAACACGCATATCGATCGTCTTTTCAAGCTGGAAGTCATATGGATGCTTCTCGTTATATTTGATCTTATTCTGAGGTGCGTCAATATATGGATTATTGATGATCAGTGACAGATCAACATTTCTGTCCTCTGCTCCCTTTCCTGCATATAACAGATCGGAACGTCCTACCAGTTCATCCACCGTTCTGACACCAAGCTTCGACATATATTCACGAAGCTCCTCTGCAATAAATTTCATAAAGTTGATGACATATTCCGGTTTGCCTTTGAATCTCTTACGAAGCTCCGGATTCTGTGTAGCGATACCAACCGGACAGGTATCCAGATTACATACCCGCATCATTACACAGCCCATGGTTACCAGCGGAGCTGTTGCAAATCCGAATTCCTCTGCACCAAGCATGGCTGCGATTGCAACATCACGTCCGGTCATCAGCTTACCATCGGTTTCAAGGATAACCTTGTTACGAAGATCATTCTTGATCAGTGTCTGGTGTGTCTCTGCCAGACCAAGCTCCCAAGGAAGTCCTGCATAATGAATGGAGTTATTTGGTGCTGCACCGGTACCACCATCGTAACCGGAGATGAGGATAACCTGTGCTCCTGCCTTTGCAACACCGGCTGCAACTGTACCAACACCGGCTTCTGATACCAGTTTTACAGAGATTCTTGCATCACGGTTTGCATTCTTGCAATCGTAGATCAACTGTGCCAGATCCTCGATCGAATAAATATCATGATGCGGTGGTGGTGAGATCAGGCTGACACCCGGAGTAGATAACCGAGTCTTTGCGATCCATGGATATACCTTTCCACCAGGAAGATGTCCACCTTCACCCGGTTTTGCGCCCTGTGCCATCTTGATCTGGATCTCTTTTGCGCTGACCAGATATCTGGATGTAACACCGAATCGTCCAGATGCTACCTGCTTGATCGCGGAGCAACGGTTCTTACCGTCTTTTCCTATTGTTAATCGGTCGATCGACTCTCCACCTTCACCGGAATTGGATTTACCACCGATCGTATTCATTGCGATCGCCATACATTCATGTGCTTCCTGTGAAATGGAACCATAACTCATTGCTCCGGTCTTGAAACGTTTTACAATGGATTCTACCGGTTCTACCTCTTCCAGCGGAATTGGATTCTCAGCATATTTGAATTCCATCAGTCCTCTCAGATGGAATGGTTTTGTCTCATCTTCCAGACATGCGGTATATTGCTTGAACAGGCTGTAATCTCCTCTTCTGGTCGCCTGCTGCAGCAGGTAGATCGTCTGTGGATTATACAGATGCTCTTCCTTACCGCTTCTGAACTTATGTGCACCGATGCTTGTCAGTGCAAGATTAGTATCCAGGCCAAGCGGATCAAATGCAGATGAATGAAGGGCATCCACCGTCTTCTCGATCTCCTTGATACCGGAACCGCCTACGCAGCTTACTGTATTTGTGAAATATTTATCAACGACCTCTTTGGAAAGTCCGATACATTCAAAGATCTGGGATCCCATGTAAGACTGGATCGTTGATACACCCATCTTGGATGCGATCTTTACGATGCCATGCATGATCGCTGCATTGTAATCATCGACAGCCGCATTGAAATCCTTATTTAACAGATGACTGTCTACCATCTGTTTGATCGTCTCAATTGCCAGATATGGGTTGACAGCACAGGCACCGTAACCAAGCAGGGTTGCAAAATGATGCACATTTCTAGGATCGGCACTCTCCAGAATGATCGCAACCGAAGTTCTCTTCTTGGTTCTTACCAGATGCTTCTGCATAGCCGAAACTGCTAATAAGGAAGGAATCGCAACATGTGTTTCATCGACACCACGGTCTGACAGGATCAGGATATTTACACCATCACGGTACAGCTTATCTGCTTCTACAAACAGTCGATCCAATGCTTTTTCCAGTGATGTATTCTTATAGTAAAGGATTGGAAGAACGCCGACCTTCAATCCTTCTACCTTCATGTTCTTGATCTTTAAAATATCAGTATTTGTAAGGATTGGATTATGGATCTTTAATACATGACAGTTTTCCGGCTTCTCTTCCAGAATGTTGCCATCCTTTCCAAGATATACGGAAGTTGATGTAACGATCTCCTCACGGATCGCATCAATCGGAGGATTCGTTACCTGAGCAAATAACTGTTTGAAATAGTTAAACAATGGCTTGTCACTGTTTGAAAGTACAGCAAGCGGAGTATCCGTTCCCATTGCGCTGATCGCTTCTGCACCTTTTTCAGCCATTGGATAGATCGTATTCTTAAAGTCCTCAAATGTATAACCAAATGCTTTCTGAAGCTTTGCCCGTTCTTCATCGGTATATTCCTCTACACGGATGTTCGGGATCTTCAGGTCATTTAACTTGACCAGATTACTGTCGAGCCATTCACCATATGGTTTTGCTTTTGCATATTTTTCTTTGATCTCATCATCAGAGATCAGACGGCCGTTTACCGTATCAACTAAAAGCATACGTCCCGGTCTTAAACGATCCTTCTTAACGATCTTTGATGGATCGACCTCTAATACACCAACCTCTGAGGAAAGGATCAGGTAATCATCATCTGTTATATAATATCTGGAAGGTCTGAGTCCGTTACGGTCGAGCACTGCACCCATGATATCTCCGTCTGTGAACAGGATCGATGCAGGTCCGTCCCAAGGTTCCATCATCGTTGCATAATACTGATAGAAGTCCTTTTTCTCCTGACTCATAAACCGGTCATTCTCCCAAGGCTCCGGAATCGTGATCATAACAGCAAGTGGAAGTGGAATGCCATTTAATACCAGGAACTCCAGACAGTTATCCAGTCTGGCGGAATCGGAACCATTTGGATCAAGTACAGGCATAACCTTGTACATCTCATCCTGCATGATCGTGGATTCCATTGTCTCTTCTCTGGCGATCATCTTATCTTCATTTCCACGGATCGTATTGATCTCACCATTGTGACAAAGATAACGGTATGGATGTGCACGAAGCCAGCTAGGCGTTGTATTCGTTGAGAATCTTGAATGTACAAGTCCGATTGCTGATTCATAATCCGGATCCTGAAGGTCGTTATAGAACTTACGAAGCTCTCCAACTAAGAACATACCTTTATATACGATCGTCTTGCTGGAAAGTGATGGCACATAGGTATCATCGTTACTTTCTTCAAATATTCTTCTGACAAAATACAGCTTCCGGTCAAAATCAAGTCCTGCTTTTACGGTTGCCGGTCTCTTGATAAACGCCTGCATGATACATGGCATAACATCAATAGCTTTCT
>ULSH01066587.1_pt1 | contig 15727 bp, 10 predicted proteins | sample 1956151 | NCBI WGS metagenome assembly ULSH01 (sample SAMEA4835702, study PRJEB28245) | human gut metagenome | biome: gut microbiome; material: fecal sample | place: Denmark | collected 2008 | reverse complement strand
TGCTCTTCATATTGGCCAGAATCGCAACACCGTTCGTCGCTACCTTGACATCCGGATACATGGTGAGTCTTGTGGCCAAGATTGCCGCAGTCGAGCTGGAATCAAAAAAGTATGTTGCGGATGGTGCAAGAAACCGAGACGCAAGATCTGCGATTCGCTGCTTTTCAGCGAGCTGCTGTGTACGGCGAAGGCTTGCCGGTGTGTCAAAGGTGCTTCCGGCAGTCAGAACCGCTCCGCCGTGAATACGTTTCAGGAAGCCTTGCGCTTCCAGCTCTGAAAGGTCACGGCGAATCGTACTCGGGCTGGCATAAAGCTGGTCTGTCAGTTCTTTAACGGTAATGGTGTTTTTAATTTCCATACAGCGTAATATTTGCTGCTGGCGTTCGTTATTCAGCACAGGTTTCCTCTCCCCAGACACCTAGACATATTTATCAGGAGTTGATTTTTAAAATAAATCGATTTCGAGAAACCGGGTAGCAGCTCTTTGAATATTCGACCACTCGACCACTCTGATCCTGAACGACCGAAGTAATAATAATGGCCGGCGATCCTGCTTCCATACCAAGCAGACATGCCTCTTTTACTGCAAGAAAATCTACGGTTATTTCTTTGCTGATAGATTTTCTGTATATCCCGTTCATTGCCAGAACCTCATGCATAGAATGACGTTCAAGATCATATTTCGTAACAAAATCTAAGGTCTTCGGGAAATATGATGTTGTTAATACGATAGGCCCTTTGGAAAAAGAGTCTGCACCATAACGCAGTCTTGTGAGCTTTACAACATCAGCGTTTGCAGTGATCTCCAAATGAGAAGCAACGTCTTCGTCGGCTTGAATCATGCGGAATTCCAGAACCTCGGTTTTGACTTCTAAGCCCTTAGAAGCCATCTCTTCGGCAAAACTCTCAATAAAAATTGAGGACTGTTCCATGATTTTGGGGCGAGTAACATATGTTCCGCTTCCCTTTTTCCTAACGAGATAACCAAGGTGAACCAGTTTCAGAATCGCATTCCTGACGGTTGCACGGCTTACACCATACTGTTTTTGAAAATCGCTTTCGGTCGGTATGACATATCCAACCGGCCAAGCGTTCGATTCGATTTTTTCCATAATATCATTTACAATTTGTCCGTACAATGTTTCCATAAGCAACCTCGAAATACGTTATAATCCAATTCTATACTCTTTAGTTAGGATAACATATTGTTGTAATGATTTCAAGCGTGTGGGTATTAAGGCAGCAAAAAAGCGAAATGCTTCTGAGCACATCAAAACATAGTACATATTAAATACATATCGGAAAATAAATTGTGCAGAAATAATATGAACTCGCTTATATATTCGTGTAATCTGGCGAAAAATGTATTGATGTATTTACAAATGTACGTATTTATTATAATATATTCGTACAAAGAACGAAGGAGGCGCGGCCTTGAAAGCGGATGAGAGAAAGAGGGTTTACTATGGCGTTGTCGTGGTTGGGGGAGGATTGTCCGGTATATGTGCTGCAATCGCCAGCGCACGAAACGGAGCCAAAACTGCGCTTGTCCAGGAAAGGCCTGTGCTTGGCGGGAATGCGAGCGAGGAAATCAGAATGCACGTTTGCGGCGCATCCTGCAACATGACAAAGGACGACGCTGAAGAAACCGGTATTTTACAGGAACTGCAGCTAGAGAATAAGCGAATTAACGACAGCTATAATTACTCTTTGTGGAGTTCAATCCTGCTTTGGAAGGTCAAAGAGGAACCCAATCTTACGTTGTATTTGAATACCACAATGTACGATGTGAACGTGCAAGACAATAGTATCCGTAATGTGTATTGTTATCAGATGACAACGGAATTACACCTTGATATCCATGCGGATATCTTTATTGACGCAACAGGAAATGGCACATTAGGCTATATGTCAGGTGCAGAATATCGCTTTGGAAGTGAGGCAAAAGCAGAATTCCTTGAGCCTCACGCTCCGGAAAAAGCAAATCGGAATGTTATGGGAAACACCCTCCTTTTTAAGGCGGTTGACAGAGGGCATCCCGTAAAGTACACTGCGCCTGAGTGGGCGTACCACTTTACTGAGGATCAGCTAAAATACAGGAAGCACGGCAACACACGCTCTTTATATAACATCGGCGAAAATGGAGATATCGCACAGACTGCATCAGCCACAAAGGCCGGTAGAAAGGATTTTGACGCCTACTGTCTTGACTATGGCTACTGGTGGATTGAGATCCCTGGCGAGATATCCCAGTATGAAGATATTCGGGATGAACTTACTCGCTATGTATATGGTGTGTGGGATCATATAAAAAATGGTGGAGACCATGGGGCTGAAAATTTTGATCTTCTATGGGTTGGCTCGCTTCCTGGTGTAAGAGAAAGCCGACGATTGGTCGGTGAATATATTTTAACCGAAAACGATGTGCTGTCGAATCGGATGTTCGCAGACGCAGTAGCATATGGCGGATGGCCTATTGATGTGCATACGCCCGGCGGTATTCTTGATTTTGATAAGCTTCCGAACTTTGTGTATAATTTCCCCGGTTTTTATACAATTCCTTACCGTTGCTTTTATTCAAGAAATATTGATAATATGCTTATGGCCGGTCGGAACATTAGTGCAACTAAAATTGCCATGTCCAGTACGCGCGTCATGGGTACGTGCAGTGTTGGCGGGCAGGCCGCGGGCACCGCAGCTGGTTTGTGTGTGCAATACCACTGCTTACCGCGAGAGCTTGGAGACAGGATTCACGTTTTACAGCAGCGGCTTATCGAAGACGATTGCTTTATTCCCGGAGTTACAAACGACGGTACGCAGGATCTTGCACGGTTGGCTGTCATATCTGCTTCAAGTGAACAACCTGGCCGCAAAGGGCATAATGTGATAAATGGCCATAATCGAAATCATGCAGGAACGCTGAATTATTGGGAATCGAATGGGATTTCCACTGAAGGTGAATCGCTGGATTTTTATCTGCCGTCTACGCAGCGTGTTCATTGTGTACAGTTGATTTTCGATACGAACCTCTGCCGTAGCATAAAAATTACACTCTCATCCAAGAGAATGGGTCAGCAGCTAGTCGGCGTTCCGCCAGAATTAGTCAAAGACTACACGATAAGTCTTTGGAACAAAGGCGTCGTCGTACGTAAGAAAGAAGTCAAGAACAACTATATGAGACTGAATCGTGTGGCTTTTGATGAGACAGAGTGTGATAGAATCACCATTTTGTTTACGGCAACGAACGGAATTGATACAATCCGCGTCTTTGAGGTGCGTATCAGCTAACGCTTTTGCGTAAAGGAGAAGGAATGGAAGAATACGCCGTAGGATTTGACTTTGGGAGCTTATCTGTTCGGGGCCTTCTGGTCAATGTCCAGACCGGTGAAGAACTTTGTGCAGCTGTTTATAACTATCCGCATGGGATCATGAGTAAAGCGCTCCCGGATGGAACTGCAATTCCGCAAACGTTTGCGTTGCAGCATCCGTTAGATTATTTGATGGGAATCGCGTTTTGCTCAAAGAAACTGCTTCGGGAAACCGGTATTGCTCCGGAGCAGATTATTGGTATCGGCATTGATTCTACGGCAAGTACGATCATGCCGGTCGACGATGCCGGGGTTCCACTGGGCCTGAAAACAGAATTTCAAAGCAATCCACAAGCATGGTTGAAATTATGGAAGCATCATGGCGGCAATGATCAGGCAAAAAGGCTGTCGGAACAAGCTGCGCGTGAAAACACGGACTGGTTTAGAAAATATGGCGGCGTCATCAGCAGTGAGTGGTTTCTCCCCAAAGCGATTGAACTGGCTGAAACAGCACCCGAAGTCTATCGGGCATCGTCGGCTATTGTTGAGATTGGCGATTGGCTTGCGTGGGTACTGACCGGAAAACACATACGGAGTCAGCCGCTTGCAGCGTGCAACAGCTGCTGCCGCTGGGATACCGGATATCCGGACAGCGCCTTTTTCCGTCGTGTTTCTGCGGCAGCGGCCGATCTTGTCGAGCAGAAATTATCGGAGCCGCACAAGGATCTTGGGGAACAAATCGGAATGCTGACAGAAGATGCAGCTTTCTGCATGGGACTCAAGCCCGACACCCCACTCGCGGTGCCAATCGTTGATTCGCACGCAAGCGTATGCGCCTCAGGTGCGCAGAGGGCAGGCGATCTCGTTTATATCTGCGGAACAAGCGCCGTTGAAATCATGCTGACGGATAAAGAGACAGCGATTCCCGGAATCCATATCAATGCGCGAAACGCAAGTATTCCGGGTTTGTTCAGTCTTGGCGCAGGACAGAACAGCGTTGGAGATCTATTTTCATGGTTTGTAGATAAGATGCTGCCAGAGAGCGTCTCAAAGCAATTAAATGGAAAAAACCCATTTGAGGAACTAAATGAGAGAGCCGTGGCGATTGGACAAGGGAAAAGCGGGCTGCTTACACTGGATTGGTGGAACGGTGTTCGTACGCCGTATTTCCGGTTTGATCTCGGCGGCGCAATTCTGGGATTAAACATAAAAACAAAGCCCGAGCAAATATGGCTTTCCTTCCTTGAGGCCCACGCAATGAATGTGCGAAGATGCCTTCGTATGTTTTTGGACGAGGGTCATGCAATCAACAGAATTTATGCAACAGGTGGTATAGCAAACAAAAACCCGCTGCTCATGCAAATACTTTCGGATGTCCTCCAGATGGAAGTCAACGTAGTTAAAAGTCATCAAACGGCAGCTCTTGGAAGTGCGATCTTCGGCGCGGCAGCTTCAGAAAAGTACACATTCACGGATCTTGCCGAGAGGATGCATAGTAAGGTTACACAGACGTATACACCCAATAAAGAAAATGCCGGGCTATATGATCGACTATTCAGTGCATACTGCCGTCTGGCAGATGAGCATCAGCTCGGGATGGAATTGTTGACGGAGTTGGCGGACAAATAAGTAAAACAGTACCGGACTATTGCAAAAATCTTGTATATAAGGGCTTGAGTACGGCCGACTCATGTCCTTAAATAAAAAACAAAACACGAGAGGAGATCATTATGAAAAAGTTATCAGTATTCCTTGCCATTCTGCTTGCCCTTTCGCTGCTTGCAGGGTGCGCGACACCGTCCCAGCCCTCCGCATCGAGTGAAACAGCAAACACGGAAACCAATGCGCCTGCGTCCAACGAATCAGATGAGGCGAACACAGAAGCTGAAAATAACGCAGGCAATACGCCGGTCAACCTGACCATGTGGACGTTCCTGGATGTTCAGAATCCTACAAACTCCCGTGCGAAAGCATTGGCCCAGCTTATTGAGAACTTCGAAACAGCAAATCCCGGCATTACCGTAACAGTTGAATCCCAAGACCATTCTACGCTGCCTGCAAAATACTACGCAGCATTCCAAGCGGGCAATGCTCCCGACATTGTGCAGGTAAGTGTCAGCAACCTTTCGGCAGGCATTGAAATGGGTGCGTTCTCAACGCTTGAACGCCTGTTCTATAATGACTGGACCGATGAAGAAAAGGCCGATGTTGCCTGCGATATGTGGGAGTTTGGCGCGAATGAAAAGGGTCATTATCAGGTTGCCCTTTTCGGCGGCGTATATGGCATCCTCTATCGCGCAGACTATTTTGAAAAATTCGGCATTGATCCGGACAGCATCAAGACCTACGATGATCTCTATGAAGCAGCAAAAACGCTCACGTTCGTCGACGATAACGGTATGCAGGTGTATGGCCTGGGTATTGGCTATGCAACGAGCGCAACCGACGCAAATGGCGTTCTTGCCAACGTCCTTCTGAACAAGGAAGGAACGATCTATCAGGCCGATGGTACGCCGAACGCTTGGGATGACGAACTTGGTCAGGCTGCATTGCAGATGGAGCTCGATGCGGTGAGCATGGGAATCACGCCGGAATCCTGCGCGTCTCAGAGCTATGAAGACATTCTCGTCGCATTCGAATCGGGCGAATATGCAATGGTCTTTGCACCGACGCTCCGAATCCCGACTGTTTGTGACGCAGCGGCATTTGATTCCTCGAACATCAAGTTCATGCAGTATCCTGTATGGGAAGAAGGCATGACAAACCGCACTTCGTCTGGCGGCTGGCTGACTTGTGTAAACTCCGCGTCTCCTTATCAGGAAGCAGCCGGTAAGTTCCTCGAGTATATTTGCTCTCCGGAAGCCGACGAAATCTGGGTGACGGTTGGCCAGCAGGTTCCGATTCGCCAGTCGACCCTTGAGAAACTTGCGGACTACATTGCTCAGCCCGAAAACGAATGGCTTGCAGTTGCCACAGAACTTCGTGCACGTGCTTTCGTTGCACCGTCCAATGTCATCACGACTGGTATCTGGGAAGATATTCAGAATGCTTTTATCCATGCATTTGTTGATGGTATGACGCCTGAAGAGGCTCTGAAACAGGCAATGGATGATTTCTGCGCACGTAATATCAACCGCTAACCTGAACTTCGCATAATCGGTGTGTTTAACACACCGATTATGCGGTTCATTACAACAGAAAGGAAAGTTATGGCCTCTTCAACAAGAACACTTGAGTCGCGTAGGAGAAGAGAACCGAAAAATGGATCGACAATGGCGTATCTGTTGGTGGCGCCTGCGGCATTATTCGTATTTCTTTTTCTGATCGTTCCTATTTTTTATGCATTTTGGTGCAGCCTGTGGCGATGCGACTATATGAACTTCTCGAAATTCTTGGGGTTACAGAATTATCTGGAGGTTCTAACCAACAAGAGCTTTATCCGCTCCTTTTTATTAACCATGGGCGTTTCCCTGGCCAGTTATCTGATCTCTCTGGTTTTGGGCGTCCTGTATGCCGTGTGGCTGGATAAGCTGTCAAAAACAACAGCTTATGTTCTTGAGCTGATCCTTTTGATCCCGTGGGTAACCTCAATGGTGGTTTCAGCTTTACTTTGGCAGTGGCTTTTCCAGGATAGCCTTGGGCTTGTCAATTTCCTGTTAAATAAAGTTGGGTTGTCGTCAATTAAATTTCTGAGCAGCAAAAACGTTGTTGTTTGGACGCTTGTATTCGTCCTTTCTTGGCGTTTGATTGCTTATGCGATGATACAAGTGCTGGCCGGTTTGAAAGCAATTCCAAAAGATTATGAAGAAGCGGCCATGATCGATGGTGCAAACCGGTTTCAGATGTTCTGGCGTGTGAAAATACCCATGCTTAAAACGCCGATTGCACTCTCCAGTATGATAATCCTGCTGTCTAATATCAATAACGTTGTTGTTCCGCGGACTCTTACCGGCGGTGGTCCGGGCGAAGCAACGATGGTGCTTGGTATTAAACTGTATAATGAAAGTTTTATGTATTATCATTTTGGAGAATCTAGCGCAATGTCGATTGTTCTCTGCCTGATAAATTTCATCTTTATTTACTTCTATATAAAGGCGATCAAATATGAGATTAAGTAACCATAAACGAACACCGACTGAAATTTTAGAACTGGTATTTAAATGGTTGGCCTTTGGCGCAATCGTTATTTGCAATCTGGTTCCATTTCTGTGGGCATTTTTGACTTCTATAAAAACGACTGAGGGGATCAACACTTTTCCACCGAAGTTTATCGGTTTCACGGCAACGTTGGAACACTACAAACTTGTGATGGACAGCAACTTCCCGATTGCGCTCAGAAACAGCATTTTCTATAGTGCAGTGACTATTATCGTATGCATTATCTGCGCGATTATGTTTGCTTACGCATTTACACGTTGCAAATTTCGCGGGAAGAAGTTGTTCTTCTATATTATTTTGTTTGGAATTCCCCTCTCTATGGGAAGCGCAGCTCTTGTTGTACCGAACTATCTTCTGTTCTCTTATGTACATTTGATCAACAAATGGTACACGATGCCATTGATCTTGGTGGCGTATAATCTGCCAATGGCTTGTTGGGTTATGATTGGCGGTATGGATAGCGTACCGAATGCAATCGATGAAGCAGCAAAAATTGATGGCGCAAGTATGCCATATATTATTTTCTATCTGATCCCGCGCCTTTGTACACCGAGTATTGCCTGTGCGGCGTTGCTCACTTTTATTGGTGCATGGAACGAATACTTGGTCGCGTCTGTGCTGATCACCTCTCAGAATCTCTACCCCATTCAGGTCTCCGTTTACAACTACCTCGGCTTCTTTGGCCGTGAGTGGGGCCCGCTGATGGCGTCATCTTTGATGGCTGTAATTCCAATCTTACTTGTATTTACTGTCCTTGGAAAACTGCTCATTTCCGGATTGACGGCCGGCGCGGTCAAAGAGTAAATACCATATGTGAAGCAGCACATACTTCCACACATGAATGCCCCTCTGGTTTTACAAGGCGCAACTTGCAAAACCAGAGGGGTTACTAAGTATGTAAAAACTTTTGCGTAGAATCCCGATTTTTATAAATAATTTGTGTCAACCGGAAAAATAGTCCGGTCTGGCCACGGTTGTAAAACCTGCCGAACCGGTAATGACAACACCATTCGCACCGCCGCTGCAATGGACGATCAGAAGATTGCCGTCCGCGTCTCTGCCGCCGACAATGCCGACGTGGGAATCGTCCGGGTAGAACACCAGATCGCCCGGCTGCGCGTCGTTCCATGAGATGTTCGTGCAATAGCTGTGCTGTGTGGCCGCACCACCGCCGTGCCCCGGATAGTCGCTGCCGTTTGTTGCGTTGTAGAACGTCCAATCGACGAATCCTGAACAGTCTAATCCGAACGGACGCACCGTGCCAGTGGAGCCGTTGCCTGCGGCTGTCACTTCCGTTGGAATACCCCAGCGGTCGTCCCAGCCGAGCGTCAAAGATTTTCCGCCCCAGAAGTACGACACGCGCCCGACGAGCTGCACTGCCGTTTCCACGACGGCCTTTCGTGCCGGGTCAAGATCATCCGGAAGATTTTCAAGCAGTGCAATGGCGTCCTCCTGCGAAATGGTCAGCGAACCCATAGGTACATTTAGACTGCCGAGGTTTTCTAGCAAAATATCCAGCGCATCGTTCTGGTATTTTGTAAACGCATAGATCAGACGCATTTGCTCGGCGGTTTTGGCCGTGATCGTGATGGTCAGCGCAATCCCTGTGTGGCTGTCGTCCACATCGTCGTCCGGATTGCTGTCCGGAACGTCAACGGTTTGCGTCGCCGTCGTGATCTCGCACATATCCCAAAAGACTTGCCGTAGTAGCTCGACGCGCTCTGCATCCAACGTGAACACGTCTACGCCGTCCTCTGTGCCTGCCGTCTTGGATGCAAACACGGCTACGACTTCACGCCAATCCGGGGCCTGCCCGACGATCTGAATGGATGCAAAATCTCCGTTTTGCAGGCGCTCCAATTCAGCATGATATTCGCCCTGAATTTCCGCAATGGCGGTTGCCAGCGGAACGGTATCGTCGCTTTCCTGCTCGTCCGCAAAAAGAATCCCCAGCGGCGATGCAAGAAACGCGCCTGCCACAATAACAATGGAAAACACAACGAAAAGCGCCGTACCGCCGCCCAGACTGGCAAGGGCGCTTAGAAGCTCCTTGACAGCCTTTACCGCGGCATCGGCCAGCTTTTTCGCGGCTGCGGCGGCTGCTCTGGCTGCGCGGTTGTTACTCTTTTTAAGCATTTTTCGCTGTGCGTCCTGCGTGGCCGTTTTCCGTGCCCGCTTTGTCGCGGTTTTTGATGCAGGTGTTTTTGACTGTGCCTTTGGTGCGCTGATTTGCTCTGTATCTCGCGTCCGAATATCAATGCCGCGCTGAGGCCTTTCCCTCGGCGCGGCGTTTGGCTTCGGCTTTTCACGGATGGCGGGCAGCTGCTCCACTGGAGGAGATTGCGTCGGTGGTGGCTGGACAGGTGGGGCCAGTTTGCTGCCAGCCGTGATCGGCTGGCGCTCTGGCGTAATTGTGGGTGCTTCCGAAACAGGCGACTGCGGCGGAATGGGGGCAGTCGGTTTGGATGGATAGATCGATTCGATGGGCGGATTTTGAGAGAGCTGCGTTTGCCTTTCCATAAAGGCTTGCTGGGCCTGCTCCTGTGGCATGGGTGGTAAATCGTGCGTCTGTGTGACCGCTGGCCGCTCACGAATAGGCTGTTCTTTGTCGCGCGTGACTGGGGCCGTCGCGCTGCGTGGTGTCCATGTATCTGGGCGCTTTCCATGACGGACAGCGGACGGTTTTGCTGGTGAGGTTTCGGATTGCGCCGGGCCACGGTTTTCTGGTATATCTGGCTTTTCGCGGATATGTGGCGGTTCATGTTCTGGCAGATCATCCGCAGGCCGGATTTCCGGCTGCTCCGTATAAAGGTTATCCCGCGCAGACGGTTTCTCTGCGCGGGATTTCTTCGTCTGCTTGACATAGGTGCGGCGGGCCTGTTCTTGTGGAATGGGGGCTGGGGTGCTTTGTAGCTGTTTCGGTTCTGTCCGGGCGCGTACATCGTTCGTGCGCCGACGCGGTGCATTTTCCATCGACGGCGCGGTCACTGTGGTATGCTGCGGTCGCGGCTGCTCCGACGTGATTGGCAGCGCTGGTGCGGCTTCTCTTGCGATCTGCTGGACATAGGTGTGACGGGGCTGCTCCTGCGGCGTGGGCAATGGAGTGCTCTGCGGTAGCGTCGCATCTGGCCGGGTACGCGGTGCGCCTGTTCGCTCTCGCGGTGATTCCGGCGCATGGTGCTGGTCGGATTGCTCCGGCTGCGCATTTGCGGAAGAACCTGCTAATTCTTTGCGGGCTGGGTGCTGGATCGCACGACGCGGCAGTTGGACTGCTTCATGGACAATTTCGCGGGCGGTTGTTTCTACCTGTTCGGTTGCCGTGCGTTCCACGCTGTCCGAGCGGTCAGGCTGATTTGCGCTGTCATTCAGCTCCTTTACAAATTTCTGTACCATCTGGTGTCGGACAGTGGATGTAACTTGATATTTTGGCTGCTTGTCCTTTGGACGGTCGTTTCGCTCTCGAATGTCTGGAATATAGATCACCTCCTGAAATGCGTCTCACGGTGAGATTCATTTCGTGTTCAAAAAATATATTCTTACGTATGTCCTTTGAAAATCAGATAAGCCTTTATAAATTTGCTAGACAAGCAAAGAGCGAACAGCATGAAACTGTCCGCTCTTTGTAGTGTTATTCTATCACTCGGAAACTATCGACTTCACTAAAGAACCAGTACTTTCCGCTCTTATCAATAACGCCCGATACTTCCACTTCTCTGTCATCCCGGTAAGCATCACATGCAAGGGTATGGTTTTCGGGCGACAGGTGAAGTGTAACTGCCCGGGACTTACCCTCAATTTTTGTGAAAAGGCGAACAGTGTTCTCTCCTTCTTCCGCTGCAGATGCGGACTTCGATAGCATATTGATCATGCCACGTAAGGTTACATCTTCAATTAAAGTGCAGTCCTTATATCTTCTCGAAATATCATCAACCAGAGCAAAGTGAATATTATCAAATTTTCGAACAGTTGGTGGTATTACAGCCCTTGTTATTGCTTCCGCATAATGGATGGATGTTTCCAGCTCGATATCGCCGTCTTCCGGTTTTAACATGGAAATAGCATCACACATATTTGCAGTTATGCCTTCTTCATAAGCATTTTCCACAAGGTTTGACATAGTGATTTTTCTCTCAGCAACATCATCAATTTGTAAAATCGCTTTCTCTATACGTTTAACGATTCGATGCTCGGGAGGTTCATATGGCTGGGGATTAACCTCAGGAAGGAAAAGCTGCTCATTGTCTTCATCTGCTACTTGAACCCCAACATTAAAGATAAAACTTCCAATTTCAGTCTGCTCAAATTGGAACTTGTCCAGATTGACTTTTGCGTTGTTAAATGTTCTTACGCAAACCGGGCACGCCTTTTCCTCAGCGCACGCTGCATACAGAACCAATTCCTTCAATCCTTCAATACAGCGAGCTGCGTAATCAAGGGGGATTTTTCCATTCTTACTTGACTCCGCAATAATTCTAAATTGCATTCTGTCAGTATATGCGCTCTTGAGAGAAGCAATTATGTCATTTTCTGCACAATCTGTGAGGGAACTAAGTGTAAGAATCAAATCATAAACTCGTGCAATATAATCGCTTATTGCTGTTGTAGCTGGGACGGCAATTCTAAGATTTCCCTCAGTATCATTTTGAAAAACCATTAACTTTTGGTTTGCAAAGGAAGTATCTCTTTTCCATCCAGTAAATGAAAGGTATTTTTCAATGGATGCAGGGGTAATGCCATTTAGGGATTTATTCAAAATAGCGTTCATAATTCATGTCCCCCCTTCACTTTTTCCATTATTTCAATCGCTGCCGAGGGGGTAAAAATTTGAGCGATGGGGATAGAAATACGCTTCTTGGCCTCATTTTCAGTTTTGGGCAATCCTTTGAGCGAACACCACCATGCACATCGCTTCACAACCATTTCATTGGGGGTTACAGTCAGCCACTCTGTCTCATCTTTTGGTAAAACAAAAAGAATTAGCACCTTGGGGAATAGTCCTTCTTCGGTAGATAAATCGTTATAGTTTTTACTTTCGAGATCGTACACGAGACAGTCCGCGTTAAAAGTAACATTTGCAGAGCTTTTCAGTTGATAATCAAAACCAAATCCCGTATTGACAAACCTGCCTCCACGATTAGCAACATCTTTTACTGTACCATCATAACCATAATCATGCTTGTCATAACTGAGGTTAAATCCTGCTTTTGCGGCCACAGCGCTGACATACGCTTGCCCAAGATCTTCTTGTCGGTGTTGATTTGTAATTGGCAAACATACCGCCTCCTAATTATGAACCTATTTTAATAATACACTGTGCCGCATAAATCCACAAGCGATTTGGAAAAAATAATCTCTTGGTCTCGGAATATTGAAAAAATAAGTTGCGATAATTATGAACCAGAATGCCGTACTGTTATTATCCTCCGTTTCTGAAACCGCTCTAGCAGAAGTTAAATGGAATGCGAACAACATACTTGTTTCACCGTAAGATTTACTTCCGCTTTATAAATACGTCTCACGGTGAGACGCATTTATAATGCTTCACCGGGCGTTGTTGTCATCAACTTATATAGCTCGGTGTCCCGCGGAATCGTGTTGACGAAAGGCACGATGCTGCCGCCCATGCGCAGAAGTCCATGACCGGCTTCGGCGTTTGTGATGTAACTGAGCTGCGTATCGGAAATGTGAAGCAGCTTCGACAGCTCTGCGCGGTCGGTTGCCGCCTGATTGAACAGCAGCAGAAATTCCGAGTTTGCAAACATCAGACGCGCGGTTTCGGATTTCAAACATTCTTCTACGTTCTGCGATGCCGCTGTCAATGCAGCGCCATATTTGCGGAATCTTTTCCATGCCCGGTAAAGAATTTCGCCGGAGTATTTATATTTGAAATACAAATACACTTCGTCGAGGAACACCCAAGTGTACTTGCCGCGCTTGCGATTTTCCATGACGCGGTTTTGAATGGCCTCCAGCGCGACAACAAGCGCGGTCGGACGAAGTTGTTCCCCCATTTCATACAAATCCAGAACGACGATCCGGTTGTTAATATCCACGTTCGTCGGGTGCGCGAACACGTTCAAGCTGCCCTCCGTGATAAGCTCGGCGGCAAGGGCAATTTCTCTGGCTTCGGGGTCTGGCTGCTTTAGCACCTCCGCACGCCAATCGGACAGCAGCGGCATAGGCAGCGCACCTTTTGCATGGAAGTAGTTCTGATAGACGCTGGCCGTGCATCGGTCGATGATGGATTTCTGGCTGCCGGTCAGCAGGCCAGCGCCCATTTGCTGCTCCAAGATACTGGTTATGAGTTCGGATTTCATCGCAATGGGATTTTCGCCGTCCTCGTACCCGTCTTGTAGATCGAGCGGATTGATGTGGTGCTGGCTGTTCGGAGAGATTTCAATGACTTCGCCGCCCAACGCCCGCGCAATGGGCGCATACTCGCGCTCTGCGTCAATAATGATAATGTCGTCGTTGGTGGACAGCGCGACATTTGCAATGGTGTTCTTCATGGCAACAGACTTCCCGGAACCGGACACGCCGAGATAGAACGCATGGGGTGAAATGAGCCGCTTGCGGTCACAAATCAAGAGATTTTTGGAAATGGCGTTGACGCCGTAATACAAGCCGCCGGGGTCTTGGATCTCCTGCGCACGGAACGGCATAAGGACAGCACAGCTTTCCGTGGTCAGCGTCCGCAAAGCATGGATGCGTCGCAGGCCATACGGCAAGACGGTGTTCAAGCCGTCCTCCTGCTGGTAGCGGAGAACAGAGAAACCGCAGAGCTTTTCCTGTGCGATGGATTGCAAGGTCTGCGTATCCGCGTCAAGCTGCTCCAAGCTGTCCGCGATATGAACGAGCGTCACACAGGCGAACATGAGCCGCTGGTCGCGGGCAGTCAGATCTTCCAACAGGTCTTTCGATTCGGTGCGCATTTGCTCCAAGTCATAGGGAACCGTCGCGGTGAAATTGTTCTGCCGGTTCTGCCTTTGCTGCCAGCGTGTAATGTCCGTTTCCACGCCGAGGATTCGGCTTTGCACTTCTCGTACCGCTTCTTCGGTGGGGATAGGCAGAATGTCGATGGAGAGAAGCAAATTACGCGAAAAGTCCGATAAATCCTTAATCATTTCGTCGCTGATAAAAGATGCGTAGTCGCGCATGAACAGGACGCGCCCAAATTTGCCGCCCATTTCAAAATAGCCCGCGCGGAATTGCAGTCCGTCCGGGCAGATCAGGTCGCGGAAGTCGATGCCGCGCTTGATGTTTGCAGACAGATCAAACCGGAACGATGCTTCTTCGCCCGGTCTAAAGAAGTCATGCAGCAGCCGCAGCCGGTCGGCACAGGAAATGGCGTATGCCCCGGAATCCAGTCGGCCAAAGCTGGCAGACAGGTTTGTATCAACGCGGCGGAAATAGGCGCGGGTCTGCTCGATCTTCCGTAAGCCGATTGACAGTGTGATGTACTTTTCCTGCACCAGATTGTTGCTTTCAGCCGCTTTGTCCAAGATGATCTGGTTGTACTCGCCGCGATAGTAGTCCAAACCGTCGCTGCACTCCGGCATGAGCATTGTGCGCTGGAAATCGACCGGATTCAGGCGGCGGTTGATGATCGTGATTTTCGCGGTCGCATCGGTCGGCAAAGAATTGAGAACAGCACCATACGAACGGAAGATACTGCGTCGGTCGTCTAACGACGATGCGGCGTAATTTATATCCGAAAAGCGCCACGTTTTACTGTACTTCTGCCCGACCTGCCAGATACCGTCCGTGTAGATGCGTCGGATGGGAATGGATTGCTGGACGCTGTGGGGAATCCGAAAAGAATCTCTCTCGCTGCGGTTTGCAGCCAACAACGATTTCATCATTCCAACGTACCCTCCATAATGTCAGCAAACATTTCCTCATGGAGATTGACAGAATCAAATCGGCGCGAGCCTGCACACAGGATTTCGGATTTGATAAACGCCCATAAGAATTGTTCAAGCGTCATGCCGTTGTAGTGGAAAAATCCTGCGATAGCGACTGGCGCCGCCGCCAGCAGGCAAAGCCAGCTTGCAGCTTCTTTTCCGATGATGCCGCCCAAACCGAGATAGATACCGGCCGCCAGACCGACGGCAAGAATTGCGCAGATAAATTGCCGCGCGGACAGACCGAAAAAGATGGTCTCCCGGTGCGCGCGGATTTCTTTTGGAATTTTGACTTCGATATGGATTACCTTCTTTCTTATGAAATGGATATGGAAAAGCGCGTCGCCCATGACGGGC
>ULSH01039344.1_pt1 | contig 15771 bp, 17 predicted proteins | sample 1956151 | NCBI WGS metagenome assembly ULSH01 (sample SAMEA4835702, study PRJEB28245) | human gut metagenome | biome: gut microbiome; material: fecal sample | place: Denmark | collected 2008 | reverse complement strand
CGGCAAGGAGCAGAGAAAAGGCACGCGCAGCGTGGCTAATCTCGTCAATGCCATTCAAGACTCCATAACCTGACCCCAACTCGCAGTTTTCTCTCAATCAGGCAGTTATCTTGATAAGATAATACTTTGTTTATCAGCTAGTTTCAACTCGCAATCCAACTCGCAGTTCAACTCGTAATTCATCTCACCAGCCAGGTGGTTTCATGTAATACACCCGCCGATTTTCTCACACAGTGCACACTTCGTTCCACCTAAAACGTTTTCGCGGAACAAAACGCCTCTAAAAACCCATTTGGTGTAACTTAAAACGTTTATTTGGAACGAAATTGACAAGAATATTTATGGTACAGTGACTTCTGCTCCACGACTTCGCAAGATATTATGGCTGTTTTTAACATTTTTATAACAATTTGCTCAAAAAAAAATAGCTAAATTCGAAAAAAATTAATACATGTTTTCAAATCCAAAAACCATGAAAATTAATCGCATATTGTGCTTATTGACTTTATTGGTCTTGCCGCTCGGCATCGGTGCTCAGGATGTCAAGTACTTCAAATATCAAGGAGAGGTGAATGTTTCCTATACGTTCGACATGAGTGAAGAGCTTAATAACCTTAACCTGGAAGTAATCAATGGTGTGCGCTTCTCGCGTTATCTTTTCGCAGGTGCGGGTATAGGAGCGACCGCTGATCTTTCAGATGAAGCCATAATCTTCCCGATATTCGTTGATGTAAAAGGTTATTTGCCAGTTGCTCGAAAACTGGATTTGACGGCTGGGGTGGATGTAGGAACAAAACTCGATTATACGTATGATATGACAGGCGGTTTAATGTTCCGACCTGAGTTCGGCTTACATTTTCCGATGAGGCAGAAGGTCGGAATGAAATTGACCTTATTATACGAAAGGTATAGTTGCAAGACGACTGTTATGAATGCAGAAGTCAAATACAAACTGAACCAGATAGGTATTAAGCTAGGTGTTTCATTTTAAGCATGAAATTAGATAACCGGTCGCGATTTGTGGCCGGTTATGTGTTTTATTACCAGCATGAAAATCCATCTCACCAGCCAGGTGGTTTCCTGTAATACACCCGCCTTTTTCCCACACAGTGCACACTTTGTACCGTATAAAACGTTTTCACGGAACCAAACGCCTCTGAAAACCCATTTGGTGCAACTTAAAACGTTTATTCGGAACAAAATCGTGTCAGGCCGGAGGGCGAGGTTACGACTATCAGCCTTTCTGCCCGGAACCTGGCTAATGCTACACCATCGAACACGGCGGATACAGGATTGTTGCTGCTCCCCGCGCCGTTTACATCGACGGTATCTGGAATTAAGAGGATGCCGACAAGTGGCTCACCATCATCCAGGCGCCTGTAGAAAAGGCATAATGAAAAGACACGTCCTTGTGAACGGTTTCGATCACATTTGCGGCTAATAATCCGCAAAATCTGCGGGTTATTAGCCGCAAAGTGTTATATTCGCAGAAAAATTAAGCACGATGTATATTCATCAGACAGACACTTGGCCGCATTTCAATTGGGACCGGAGCCGTATAGATCCCAAACTTGCTGCCGTAAATAAAGCCACCGGTTATCTGGAGGGGATACTGTCCTCCATTGGTTTCTACGTAAAGGAGCGTGCAGCAGTGGAAGCTTACACGCATGATATCGTCGCGTCCTCAGAGATTGAAGGCCTGTTGCTGAATCCAGACCAGGTACGTTCTTCCATAGCCAGGAGGATGGGTGTCCAAATTACAGGTGAGGTCCCTTACGGCCATTACGTAGAGGGAATCGTGCAAATGATGATGGATGCTGTCCAAGGTTACGACAAGCCTCTCACCGATGACCGGCTATTCGGATGGCATTGCGCTCTTTTCCCGAATGGCAGGAACGGTTACGAGGAAATCAACGTGGGGAAATACCGCGGAGATGAAATGAACGTCATTTCTGGTGCTCTGGGAAGGGAAAAGGTCCATTACCACGCTCCCGCACCGGAGAGAGTTCCGGAAGAAATGAACATATTTCTAAAATGGTTCAATGACCCTTCTACCCCCAGAGATTACGTCAAATCAGCCATTGCTCACTTCTGGTTCGTCTGTATCCACCCCTTTGACGATGGCAACGGTCGTATCGGCAGGGCCATTGCAGACATGGCGCTGAGCCAGGCTGACAACTCGACGCTGCGATACTTCAGTATGTCCCGCCAGATAGGACAGGAGAAGAACAAGTATTACGACATGCTAGAGCGTTGCCAGAAAGGCACAACTGACATCAGTGCCTGGATTGAGTGGTACCTGGATTGTATGCTGCGGGCAATCAAGGGGGCGGAAGAGATGCTGTCTTCCATTCTGGACAAACCCGTCTTTTGGCAGAACCACTCCCAAGCTGATATCAACGAGCGTCAACGCACGGTTCTCAACATCTTCCTGGACGGTAACAAGGGTAAACTTACTGCCAAGCGCTGGGCAAAACTCGCCAAGGTTTCTCCAGATACCGCAGTTCGTGATGTACAGCACCTAGCAGAGATAGGCATCCTGATTCCTGAGGAGGGTAAAGTTCGCAATATTGCTTACGGAATAAAGATTTCCGACAAGAAAACTTTGATTCCCGGACCGATAGAGGAGGAGTAATTAGAAAGCTAGACAGACTATTATCCTATTTACTGTTTCCTTAATTGGAGGCAGATCATTCTCACCCGCCAGGTGGTTGGTTTATATTATACCCACGCCTTTTTCTAACACAGTGCGCATTTTGTACCGCATAAAACGTTCTCACGGAACCAAACGCCTCTGAAAACCCATTTGGTGCAACTTAAAACGTTTATTTGGAACGAAATTGTGTTAGAACGAAGGAAACAGCTGAGAGCATCATCGCTCCGAGCGCAATACAGACTAATAGTGAAAATTTTCACATTTTAGTGTAAGTATTATTGGTCAATAATTGTTTCTACTGACGAGTGTCCTGCATCTTCCCTGATGATAAGTAAGTTCTAAGATCGATGCAAAACTGCTACGTGCCGTAGCATAATTTCATTATGATCCATGGTTCCTGTAATGATGTTTGCAAATTTAAACATTTTAAGAAATTTCAGCTGGCAGTTATTATCCTTTTAGTAAAATAGTGTATATTTGTGATGTTCAGCTAGCCCGGCATTCAAAACAGTGCATCTGGTTGTTTATCTTGATGCTGCTGGTTTGACTACAGGGATGGGTGGGCAGACATATTAAGACGTTACTTGACGTTTTTCTTCTATCATCAAACTTGGCAATTTGATTAATCGTAAAGAAGAAACGGCAACGGGAGCGTCCACTTATGATGACAATTCGGTCATCCACGTCTTCGTATAGGCGTGGTGTTGTACTGCATATCATCCTGACGTGGGCTAGCTGCAGTTGCTTATCCTTTACGATTGGCAGCCAAGGCCAGATGATGGGATGAGCAAAAGTATGACTCCCACGTCTTTTTTTTGTGCCCGTTCTGCAAGGGGAGTGGCAGGATACAAATTATGTTATCATGACACAAGAACAAGTTAAAACAATGCTGCGAGAACTCATTGAGAGGGGTACTTACTTCATTTTAGAGGTCTCTGAGATTTCTTCATTTGACGGGAGCGTTTCCAATCGTGAAATTGCAATGGTTTGGAATGATTCCTTGGGGAAAATCCTTCGTGTGCAACTATCAAATGCTTCGATGATGCCTGGTGAGGTACGTTTCTTTTATAATGATGGCATTCATCTGCCATATTATCGTAGTGTGTTTTTCAAAGAAGAAAAGGATGATTCAAATGAATACCTTACGCTTCCTTCAGATGTGCTTGCCTATGTCAAGGAACATGATATTCTCTCCCTTCAAGGTGCGATGATAGACGAGCTGAAGATAAAGATAGTAGACCTTTTCAATGGTGATAATTGGAAAGTTATGGATCCATTTGTCAAATAATCAGTTATGAGAACGATATCTTTACAAAGAACTTTATGGCCAGTGCTTCTTTCTTTTCTTTTTTCTGGATGTGCAAAGGAGATTGAACAGCAACAGCCTCAAGAAGGGTTACACGAAGTTGTTTTTCATGCTGGTTGGGAACCAGAGACAAAAACAGTCCTTCAGGAAGACGGCAGCGTCTGGTGGTCGCCTGGGGATGAGATTGGGATAGTTCCTTTTTGGCAAAAACTTGATGGTAGCATTGATTATGATGCTTGGGCATCACGCTTTGTTTCAGTAAATTCAGATTATTCTTCAGAAACAGATTTTGTATGTCACAACTTTACAGATATGGATGATGCAACGAAATATGTAGCGGTTTATCCATATAAGTCTATTTATTTAATTCGGCCAGAAAGTTTTATTGTTACAATTCCAACTATACAGACAGCAACCGGTGATTCATTTGATCGAAATGCATTTGTTAGTGTTGCTGTTAGTGATGACAAAAATCTTAATTTTAAAAATATTTGTGGCGGAATAAAGTTTTCAGTTTCACAAGAGGGGATAAATGAAGTGTCATTTAAGTATCTTAATGGTGACGCTATGTCTGGGAGACTACTTCTGTCATACGATATAAATGAGAACAAAAATAAACAGTGTGTTCCAGAAAACGGAGAGATATCAGAGGTGATCGTTCGTGCACCAGATAATTCACATTTTGAGGTTGGTAAGTATTATTATGTGTCAATGTTTCCTTCTGAAAATAATCGTCCTATACGAGTTACCTTAAAAAAAGATTCTGAAATTGCGACATTTCTTACAAAAGGGAAAACATCAATTAAAAGGTCTGTTTTTAAGCGATTGTACAGTATGGATAGTGGCTTAATATTCAAACCATATAAAAATGGCGCCACGATGCTGCGGATGTTTCCTGATGGCGTAGAGAAAGATAAAATAACAGAGGTGTATTTTCATCCTTCAAGTAATAAAGTAACTAATATAAATTGTGGGACTGAAGATGAACCGGTGTATTTTGAACAAAAAGGGACAATTATTCATTATTATACTGAAAAAGAGTATTTCAATCTAAAACATGTCACATCCGGAATGTTCAGTGGATGTAAATCATTGGTTAAAGTTGATTTTGAGGGGATTGATACTATTGAGGCTGAAAGTTTTGAGAGCTGCTTTGCAGAATGCCGTTCGTTGAAACAAGTGGATCTTAGTAATTTTAATACATCAAATTCTGAATCCATGGCAAGAATGTTTTGTGGTTGCCGTAGTCTTGAGTATTTGGACTTATCGTCTTTTTGCACGGAAACAGTCGTTGATATGGAAGCAATGTTTGCATATTGTCTCAAATTAAAGCATTTGGATTTAAGTTCATTTAATACAAGTGCTTGTTATAACATGGAGAATTTTTTTGGAGAGTGTTTGAGTCTTCAGGAATTGGATATTGCGCATTTTAATTTTTCTTCTTACGTGGAAAGTTCCTTAGGTATGTTTTGCCATGCCATTGGTGCTCATAGCAAATACTGTGTGATAAGGGCTCCAGAAGATGTAAAAGAACGAATGATTCAAAGTATCAATGTGTATTCGAGTTATGCAAATTCCTATATTCAATGGGTTGATCCAGGAATGCCATTCCCTACATATAGTGATCCATATGCTGAATTATATAAAAGTTCGGATTTTAGTAAAGATGGTACTTATAAACAAATTCAAAAGGCAACGAAAGGAAAAGGAATCGACATCGTTTTAATGGGAGAGGCATATTCGGATAGGCTAATTAATGATGGGAAATATGATGACGATCTTAATCGTGCTGTTAATCTTTTGTTTTCAGAAGCTCCATTATGTGGATTAAAGGAGTTCTTTAATATTTACATAATGTATGCAGTATCTGAAAATGAGTCGCGTGCAGGCATTACGGCTTTTGATACTGGAATTAGTTCGAAAATTGTTGAAAACTGGATGGATCGTCGGATGTATTGGTATTTGCGTCCATCATATAATCTGGAAAATTATTTAACGATACTTTATCCTAATTGGCCTTGGATTCAAAATAGAGTCTTTCAAATAGTTATAATGAAAGATGACGGAGACTTTACTATATCTAGCCAAATTGATATGTACAAAGAAGCTGAGGTGTTGTATTGTTATCCATTTGAGGATGATAATCAATTTTATATGGAATTGAATTATGTGTTCGGTCAGTTTTTTGGGCTAGCTCCAGAAATAGAAGGAGAGTGGACTGAGAGTGATTATCAAAATGCTATCTCAAAAGGCAATGGACAAAATATTGATTTAACAGATGATTCAAATGAGGTGAAATGGAGTCATTTTTTGAATAATAAAAATTATTCAAATGAGAATTTAGGTGTTTTTAAATTTGGCGATTGGACAAAATCGACAGAGAGTAGTACAATGAGCAAAGACTCTATAGGATTTAATGCACCATGTAGGGAAGCCATTTACAAAAGAGTCCATGAGATGGCTTATGACAATTGGAAGTATAATTTTGATGAGTTTGTAACCTTTGATAAGAATGTAAAGCCAAAAACTAAAGGGAGTGATACAAAGATAACGCATTTTATGAAAAGGGTGAATCCGATTGTGTTGGAATGGCCTAGGAGAAAAGATGACGAGCACATTATGTGTCTCTAAAATAATTATTACTGATATGAATTATACAATAAACTAGAATAAATGTCAATTATGGAAAAGAAAAATAATTATATTGCCCCGAATGCTGAGATAATAGACATTGAGGTTGAGGGTGGCTTTTGCAAAGGCAGTGGTGTGGCTACCCACGAGGGAACAACCGAAGAAGACTGGGATGAGCCTCTCCCGTAGGATTTTTGTTCCGCATAAAACGTTTTCGCGGAACAAAACGCCTTTTGAAACCCATTTGGTGCAACTTAAAACGTTTATTTGGAACGAAATGGTAAGAATACTTGTGGGGCAGGTGTAAAAACTGACCGCCGGATGGGGAATCGCTCCTGATCCGGCGGCCATGATTTTCCCATTTGTGTGGGAATCAATATGTAAACCTAATGCTTTACCACATTTTTAGTCTTGCTGTTTACTGATTTGGGATTTCCGTAGTAATCTATGTGGGAATTCCCGGACGTCTCGGTCTCGAGCTTTTGGGTGACTGTGACTGTGGCACCGGACACGCCGGACAGATTGACGGAAGCATCCTTCACGGTAAAACTCTTGCCGTTGAAAGTCGCAGTTCCGGAGGCGGTGACACTCATTTTATCTCCGTCTCCCTGGAGAGACAGCGACGACGCTCCGTCCAATTCCACAGAAACAATTCCGATTTTTCCGGAAAAAGTCACAGATGAAGCACCGGAAAGATTTGCCAGCAATTCATTGGCATTGACCTCCAGAGTCTTGATCTTGCCGACGCCGCTTGCGGTGGCATTGATGATTCCGGAACGGATGTTCTCGAATTTGATCGCGGTCGCGCCTGACATTGACAGCTGGACCTTGTCGGAATTTATGGAAGAAATGCCGGCTATCTCGGAAGCACCGCTGCATGTGATGAAACATGCCCCGGACTTCAGCGTCAGGTTGTCAATGCGTGAGGAACCGCTCAGTGTGAAATTGGTCTTGTTCCACGTCCCGGAAAGCCCGTCAAGTTTCGCCGTTCCGGACAATGTTACCGCCAGATTATCCCCCGAGAAAGCCCCGCCTGATACGCTCATGCGGCTGGTTCCGTTTAATGTAACGCTCGGAAAATCAGGCGTATAAATTGTCACGGTCGCACATGGGGTGCTGATATTCGAACTGCGGTACGGATATTTTTTTATATCCGTCACCAGCTCCAGGACGCCACCCGACTTTCTGATTTCGAACAAGTCGATATCATCCTTGTCCCACACCTCCATGACGACTTTATAATGATCCGACTTGACCAATGAAATCTTATAAGAAGTGGAAACGAATTTGCCACGTCCGGAAACTGACTGGGTTCTGGACACGGTGCGGATAGCGTTGAAAGACTTGAAATCATATTCCCGTCTCATGGCAGGATTCACACCCGCATTGACCTGAATCACGGACATCGCGCAAAGCAAGATCAGCAAAAAAAGATTCTTTTTCATAACATTGAAAATTTAATTATCATGCACGTCCGCCGTCCCGATGAAATAAGCCCGGCAACATTCGCCGTATAATATTCTGATTTCGTCAAGGCTGCGGCTGCAATATTTTTTCGTAACTTCCAGTTTTTCAGTATCTTCCAATCCTTCGGCAAGATCCTCCGGGCAATACAGCAGGCTCTCGATGACTGACGACAGGCCCATCTCCCGGCACAGCTCCGACGCCGTTTCCATCTCCCTCACCTCCGAAAGCAGCGGCGCCACGCCCTCCCGATAATTCGCCACATACACCTCCGCCGGATCAATCCGTGTTTCGCGCCCCGGCAAAATGCTGACGACCATCAATGCTGCCGCCATCCCTATTAAGGTCAATGCGAGTGTGCGTCTGCGGAAGCGCTTCCTTGCACGCTCCTCATGAAGCCTCCCGAGAAACGCCTGCTCCGTCACCGACGGACAGCTTTCCAGCTCTTCGGCCAGACCCCTATACTTCTCGAAATATTTCTCCATATCATTCATAATCATTGACTTTCAACTTTTCTTTCAGTTTTTCCGCAAGTTTTTTGCGTCCTCTCATGTATTGGCTGCGGACGCTGGATTCGCTGATTCCCAACATTGATGCAATCTCTTTATAATCAATGTCTTCTATAAGTTTCAATGTCAATATCGTCCGGTAGCCGTCGGGCATTGACTTCAGCGCTTCCATCACCATCGGGAACACTTTTCCGTCCAATGAAGACCAGACATCTTCGTTGCCGTCGGCAAGAACGGGTTCCGCAGAAGTGAAGGCGTCGTCAATGTTCACGAACCGCTTTTCGCGGCGCAGGAAGTCAATCGACTTGTTTATGCAGATCCGCTTCAGCCACGCCCATTCGTCGTCAGGCCTCCTGCTGCCCGTAATGAACCGGATCAATGTCTCCTGCATAATTTCTTCCGCTTCGACTGATGACAAAGTGATGCGCAAGGCCGTGTTGTACAGTCTCTTGCCGTATTGCCGGAAAAGTTCCGCCGCTTTTTTGTCATCAATGTCCATTTCTTCGTCCGACGTTCTATACCCTAGACGGGCAATGATAGATTTTGTTGCATGAATTCTTTAAAAATAGTAATTTTCGGAATCATTGATAATAAAACATTGACCTGAATTATGAGAAATTTCTTGAAGACACTGGTGACGATGGCATTGTCACTTGGATGCATTGCGGTAGCGAATGCGGAGCCAGGATTGAGGGCGGAGTGCCCTCGGGGGAAGTATAAGGTGGCGAAGGGTGCGGACCTGCGCATCTTGGACGACAACATCTGGGATTACAGCAAGGACACGATTCCGCCGGCTTGGCGGAAACTTGGGGAGGACCCTCGCGACAGTGTCAGGGGGCCGCAGTTCGCGCGGTTGATTTCGGATTACGCACCGGATGTGTTCGCATTGCAGGAATATTCGAAACACATGCACGACGTGTTCTATCCGTTGGTGCAGAAAAAGGGATATCAGATCGCTTATGAGTCCGGGAAGAACTGGAACAATACACCTATATTCTATAAGCCGGATGAATTGGAGCTTCTTTATGTGAAGTTCAATCTTTATACGCCGTCGGAATGGTGCAACCATGGCTCCAAGTCTTATACGTCAGCTGTGTTCAAGCGCAAGAAGGACGGAAAGATTTTCGCATTGGTCGGAACGCATCTGTGGTGGAAGAGCGACAAGGCAAAGGCGGGAAGCACGCAGGCGAGGGCTTCGCAGGTGCGTCTGATTATGGCTGAGGTGGAGGGTATTCTTGCCAAGTACAAGGACATTCCGGTGTTTGTCGTGGGGGATATGAATTGCGAGGAGAATACTGTTCCGATGCAGCAGTTTATACAGGCGGGCTATGTCCCTTGCTATAAAGCTGCTACTGTTTACGGGGATAACCATAACGGTCATCATATATGCAGTCCGGCCGACGGATATTCTATGGCAAGCAGAAGGAAGGCGGACACCAGGGAAGGTGGCGCCATCGACCATCTGTTCATTTATGATCCTGCCGGAACTGCCGAGGTGAAGGTTTTCGACTGCATCATGGAAGAGTACACCGTAAAGCTTACCGACCACTATCCGAATATCATTGACGTGAGACTGTAGTCCGCGAGCATCCTCTTATTGAATAATTACTGATGCAAATGTTCAAATCCATCAAAGACCAGACGGACGAAGTCATTCTCGTGAAATTGAAGCGTGGCAATATCCGCAGTTTCGAGGCGATATATGACCGCTACGCTCCGATGGTATTGAATTTTGTCCGCAAGATGATCAAGGATCAGATGCGTGCGGAAGATATTACCCAGAACATATTCATGCGGCTTTATGTCTCACGGAACAGCCTGGAGCCGGGGCTCTCGCTAAAGAACTGGCTGTTCGTGTGCGCCAGGAACGAGGCGTCGGATGTTCTCAGGTCCAAATGGGCGAAGGATGTGGCGAAGGTCCAGGAGATACAGGAGATAATGGAAGATGCCCAGGTTTCTGTTCCGGAAGACGAGATGATACGGAGAGAATCCGCCGCGCAACTGCGTACTATGGTGGACGACCTTCCGGACCAGCGCGCCAAGATATTGAAGATGAGTAAGCTGGATGAGCTTTCAAATAGAGAGATAGCCGAGAGGCTGGGGCTCTCCGTACGCACAGTGGAGAAGCATCTGGAACTCGCCCTGAAAGATCTTCGTGGAAAGTTGAATTGACATTTTATGGCATTGACATAAAAAATCAAAAATTTTTCCTAAGCCGTTACGTAAATTTTCCGAGTCGTACGTTCTTATGGTGAAAGGCAGTGAAAGATTGCCACAGAAATACGTTTGGAGGGACGTTGGAGTGGGATTGACTGTGCGGAAATTAAAGCAAAATGTACAGAATATGAACTGGATTCAAATAATATCACTAAAATTAAGACATTTAACGGAGTGCCACATGAAGCAGTTGTTTTATAATAAGAATCTAAAGAGATTGCTTGTATGCCTATTTGTTATGCTTGTATCTTGTTCCGCATTGTTTGGACGCAACCCTATAAAGGGTAGTAGATGCGATACTGAGTTTTTGCGGATTGTAGAAAGTATAAAACCGGGAGCAAGCAGAGATTTCGTAAAAAAACGTTTAGGAGAACCGTATAAAGTTGCATTTGCTCAGATTGCAGATAGTTGTTTATATGAACAGATGTCTTATCTCATCAATGTGAGAGCACGTGATTGCTCTGGTGGGATATCAATTCCGATGACAATTGAATATCACTTTATATTTAAAGATGGGGCTCTTATAGGTGTCTTTGAAAATGAGCTGGTCTCAAATAGTGCTAGAAAACAGAAAGAAAACCATTTGACGATAGATATGTTTGGTAAATTAAAGAAACAATAAGAATCATGAATAGATATTACTGATTACAGCATTGCTGCTTGGGGGTGCCGTTGTGGGAGCCTGCAAGGACAATGAATATGATTTCAGCGTCTGCAGCATGGCTGTGGACAGGGAAGCCATCGTGGATGTCGCGGCGCAGAACCCTGGGCAGGAAGCCGTGGTGCTCACCACGACAGCCCCTTACTGGATAGTCCAGACTCCTTACTGGATTACGCCTGACGCCACCACAGGCCACGGTGAGCAGTCCATCGTGACATTCACCATTGCGTCCAACTTCAAGGACGAGAACACCGACGTAGCTGCCAGAAGCGGCGAAATCAAGTTCTCCGGCTGAATGACATCCCTCACTATTCCGGTGAACCAGCTGGGCTGCAAGGCTCCGGTGAATCCAGACGCCAGCATCGGCGGTATCACGGATATGGACGAGTTCAAGGATTTCATCTCTGCCGTCAACAATGGCAGGAGTCTCTCCAGATGGTTCAATGAGGCAGGCGTGGCGCCGACCGTGAGACCGGAGCGATAGACCACTGTCTCATATATGACCCGTCCAAGTCTGTCGAGGTGAAGGTGTTCGACTGCATCATGGAAGAGTACACCGTAAAGCTTACCGACCACTATCCGAATATCATTGACGTGAGACTGTAGTCCGCGCAATCCTTTCTGCCAGAATATGTTGACAATAAGTAAAATTCAAGTATTTTATTGTCAATTAAAAAATTATGTGTAAATTTGTAGCCCCAAAATTTGGGGAGAGTAACATAAATTAAAGATTTACAATCATTTATGCCAACAATTCAACAATTAGTTCGCAAAGGACGCGAGACAATCGCTGTGAAGAGCAAGTCTCGTGCGCTGGATGCTTGCCCTCAGAAGAGAGGTGTTTGCGTACGTGTGTATACTACTACACCTAAGAAACCTAACTCAGCAATGCGTAAGGTTGCCCGTGTACGTCTCACCAACACTAAAGAGGTCAACGCATACATCCCGGGCGAGGGTCACAACCTTCAGGAGCACTCAATCGTGCTCGTTAGAGGTGGTCGTGTAAAGGACCTCCCTGGTGTACGTTACCACATCCTTAGAGGAGCTTTGGATACCGCTGGCGTAGAAGGCAGGACACAGTCCCGTTCTCTCTACGGAGCCAAGAGACCAAAGAAATCTAAGAAGTAATTTTTTTACCAATTTTCACTTTAATTTTTCACAAAAATGAGAAAATCGAAGCCTAGAAAGAGGATTCTACTTCCTGATCCTAAGTTTCACGATGCAAACGTAACACGTTTCGTGAATAATCTTATGTTGCAGGGGAAGAAGAGTATCGCGTATTCTATTTTTTACGATGCCATTGACATGGTAGGCGAGAAGATGAAAGATTCTGACAAGGCTCCTCTAGATATCTGGAGGAAAGCTCTCGAAAATGTGACCCCGCAGATTGAGGTCAAGAGCCGCAGGGTCGGTGGAGCTAACTTCCAGGTGCCAACAGAGTTGAGACCGGAGAGAAAGATTTCACTTTCGATGAAGAACCTGATTCTTTTTGCACGTAAACGTTCCGGCCACTCTATGGCAGAAAAACTTTGTGCAGAGATTGTAGCCGCTTACAACAATGAGGGTGGCGCATACAAGAGAAAAGAAGATATGCACAAAATGGCAGAGGCCAACAAGGCATTTGCTCACTTCCGTTTCTAATTCCCGCAGACGATGGCAAAAAGAGATCTTAGATTTACCAGAAACATCGGTATCATGGCTCACATTGATGCCGGTAAGACGACCACTTCAGAGCGTATCCTTTTCTACACCGGTAAGACACACAAGATCGGTGAGGTACACGATGGTGGTGCTACAATGGACTGGATGGTTCAGGAGCAGGAGCGTGGTATTACCATTACCTCTGCTGCGACCACAGCCTTCTGGCATTATGACGGGAATGTTTATCAGCTGAACCTTATCGATACCCCGGGCCACGTGGACTTCACCGTTGAGGTAGAGCGTTCACTCCGTGTGCTTGACGGAACTATCGCTACATTCGATGCAGTAGGTAAAGTTCAGCCACAGTCCGAGACCGTATGGCGTCAGGCAGACAAATTCGGTGTTCCGAAGATTGCCTATGTCAACAAGATGGACCGTGTAGGTGCCGACTTCCTCGGTTGCGTCAAGGATATCAAGGACAAACTCGGAGCTACCGCAGTTCCTATTGCACTTCCTATCGGCGCTGAGGACAAGTTCGTCGGTATCATTGACCTTATCGACAGAAAAGCTATCGAGTACGAGGCAGACAACACCAAGCTTGTAAACTATCACGAGATTCCTATCCCTGAAGATATGAAGGGTGAGGTTGAGCTCTGGAGAGACAGGCTTATCGAGGCTGCTGCAGAGTGCGACGATGCTCTTATGGAGAAATACTTCGAGGATCCGGAGTCAGTTACCAAGGACGAAATCATTGCAGCTATCCGTAAGGGTACTATCGCGATGAAGATTGTTCCTGCTACTTGCGGTTCTTCATATAAGGACAAGGGCGTGCAGTTCCTTCTTGACGCTGTCATCCGCTACCTGCCTTCACCTATCGACGTAGGTGCCGTCAAGGGTACAGATCCTAAGACCGGAGAAGAGGTTAAGGTTGAGCCTACAGCAGCCAAGCCGTTTGCAGGCCTTGTATTCAAGATTGCAACAGACCCGTTTGTAGGTCGTCTTGCATATATCAGAGCTTATCAGGGACATCTCGATGCCGGTTCATACGTGCTCAACACACGTACAGGCAAGAAAGAGAGAGTTGCCCGTCTCTACCAGATGCACTCGAATCACCAGAACCCTATCGAATTCGTAGAGGCAGGTGACATCTGTGCAGCAGTAGGTTTCAAAGACCTTCGTACCGGTGATACAATCTGTGCTGAGGATCATCCAGTTGTCCTTGAGGCAATGGAGTTCCCGGATCCGGTTATCGGTATCGCAGTAGAGCCTAAGACTCAGTCTGACCTTGAGAAACTCGGTGTTGCTCTCGGCAAGCTTGCTGAAGAGGACCCTACTTTCACAGTCAAGTCAGACCACGAGACAGGCCAGACCGTCATCAGCGGTATGGGTGAGCTTCACCTTGATATCATCGTTGACCGTCTCCGTCGTGAGTTCGGTGTGGAGATTAACCAGGGTGCACCTCAGGTTAACTACAAAGAGGCTATCACAACTACAGTTCAGCATCGTGAGCTCTTCAAGAAGCAGACCGGTGGTCGTGGTAAGTTCGCAGATATCATCGTTGAAATCGGCCCTGCAGACGAGGGAGTTACCGGACTTCAGTTCGATAACCAGGTTAAGGGCGGTAACGTTCCTAAGGAGTACGTTCCTTGCGTACAGAAAGGTTTCGAGTCAGCAATGGCAAATGGTGTTCTTGCAGGCTACGAGGTTCCTTCTCTCAAGGTTACTCTCCTCGACGGTTCTTACCATCCGGTCGATTCAGACCAGCTCTCATTCGAGATCTGCGCCCGCAATGCATTCCGTCACGCTTGCCCTAAGGCACATCCGGTTCTCCTTGAGCCTATCATGAGCCTTGAGGTAGTGACCCCAGAAGAATACATGGGTGATATCGTCGGCGACCTTAACCGTCGTAGAGGACAGATCAATGCTATGGATTCCACCGCCAACGGCGCAAGAATCATCAAGGCATACGTTCCTCTTTCAGAGCAGTTCGGTTATGTGACTGTCCTCAGAACCCTTTCTTCCGGCCGTGCTACCAGCACAATGACCTTCGACCACTATTCAGAGGTTCCGGCTAACTTGGCTAAGGAGGTTATCGAGAAGAGCGGTTACAAGGCATCCGATGACGACGAATAATTATTAACGGTAAAAAGGAGTATTTTGACATGGGTCAGAAAATCAGAATAAAGCTCAAATCATTCGATCATATGCTGCTTGACAAGTCAGCTAAAAAGATCGCTGAAACAGTGTCTTCTACCGGTGCTAAGGTTTGTGGTCCTATTCCACTTCCTACCAGTACCAAGATTTTCACTGTGAACCGCTCTACCTTCGTTAACAAGAAGTCACGTGAGCAGTTCGAACTCAATTCTTATTGCAGACTTCTGGATATCGACGAGTCTAATGCTAAGACAGTTGATTCTCTTATGAAGCTTGAGCTGCCTTCAGGAGTTGAGGTTGAAATCAAAGTCTGATAGAAATCAGCATCCTGTAGTGCTGAATTGTTTCGGAACTCAGGAAAAATAATTATATTTGCAAGACCGGTTCTTGCGGCCGGTCCTGCAATATTGGTCCCATAGCTCAGTTGGTTAGTAGCATCTGACTCATAATCAGAGGGTCACAGGTTCAAGCCCTGTTGGGACCACAAAAGAAAAAGAGGCTGACCCAAAAGGGTTGGTCTCTTTTTTATATA
>ULSH01053312.1_pt1 | contig 15853 bp, 15 predicted proteins | sample 1956151 | NCBI WGS metagenome assembly ULSH01 (sample SAMEA4835702, study PRJEB28245) | human gut metagenome | biome: gut microbiome; material: fecal sample | place: Denmark | collected 2008 | reverse complement strand
GCCGATCCCTCACTGGTTGGCATAGCGGGGCTTGCCGTCCGCATCCATACCGACGAACACCACATTGTGATAGGGATAGCTCTCGTAAAGGCGGCCGGTCTTGATGCAGAAGTCGATCAACTCATAATCGATGCCCCTGCGGTGCAGGTATTCGACGGCATGGGTGGCGCTGCGGTTGACCTGTGGCAGAAGTAGCACTTTTTCTTTCGGCGCTTTCGAAGCCGGGGCAAAGGCAGGCGGTGCCGCTGACAGATTCCCCATAATGGTTTCGACTGCCTGCGTAAAGGGCATCTCTTTGACCTTAACGAGATAGTCCAGCGCAGAATAGCCGCCGATTCCGCGGGAAAACCAGCACCATTTGCCGTTGGAGATCTTCAAACTGTCGTGCTCACGGGTACAGTAGGTGCCGCCTCCGAAATGCACCAGCTCCTGCGGCTCATAAGTCCGCAGATAGGTCAGCAGATCCATCTCACGGGCTCTCGCCACCACCTCCGGCGGGATATATGGCATATGTTTCGCCTCCGTTCTGACATAAAAATAGCCGAGGGGCTTTCAACATGAAAACCTCTCGGCTATGTAAGTTTTTGAATATATAATCAGATGATTTTGGAATTGGGACAGTTATCGCATTTACTTTTTTCGGGACAACTATCACATGGAATCCAATTCAGTTTATCTGAGAACAAGCTTCGGTTTGTTGTAAACTGTCGATGAACTTCTTGCCTTATTCTCTCAGATAAATTACCGGAAAATCGTGGACCAGCCACAATTTCCATGGAATCTATAAGATCATCTGGTAGCCCAATTGCCAATCTATCGCACCTTATATTTTTGTCCATTGTAGCAAGCACTCTAACTTCATGCTCATATTCCCAAGCTAGGTCTTTAACATAACCTACCAAATCGGGTAGATGAGGAGTGCTTTTTAATTGCTTATTCTCTGCTTTTCCACATATCAGGATTTCCTCTGATTTATATTGCACAGAATCGGCATTGGTATATGCAACACGCACAACAGATAATTGTTCGTATGGAATAGCCGATTTATCTAATGCCGGATTTTGATTTTTCGGACAAAATACCGGATAAATAGTTTTAGTGTTTCTTATCCATTTCTTGAACACCTCGACGGGTATGCGGATAAACACACCATCTTCCCATGGCTGAGCATACATTGACCACATAGCAATGCTCTCATTTGAATCGTACATAAAACTCGCAAAGAACACAGCGCTGCGTTGTTCAAATTCTGAAATATTTTGAAATTCAAGTCCATCATTCATGGCCTTAGGGGAATTTAACCACCAAGATCTGCTGTTAATTATTGATACGACATTGGATAACTTCGTATAATGATATACATATTGAGCGGTCTTGTTTTTTGTATTTTCTAACCGATTGGCACTATCGCTGAGATAAGCAATCAAATCTTGTGGTGAATTTATTTCGCTAAAATTTGTTACTGACGCTTTTTTCTCCATTTTGATTATATCTCCTAATTCTTTGAGATTTAATAATCTTCACTTAGCAAGAAATCCGCCAGATGCACGATTTTGACACCATTGATATTGCCTGCGGCCAGTTCGTCCAGCGTTACGACATATTTCGGGTAATGGTCTTTGATCTCCAGCAGGTTGGCAACCTCCCGGTCGGATTCCTCCGGCAGATTGCGGCATACCTGCACATAGATCCGCTCGTCCCGTCGCACAGCCACGAAGTCGATCTCCTTGGTGGCGTTTTTGCCGATATACACATCATAGCCCTTCCGCCGAAGCTCAAAGTACACAATGTTCTCCAGCATGGCGGCAACGGATTTTGGGTTGAAGCCCATCATGCAGTATTTGAGAGAAGCGTCCGCAAGATAGAATTTCTCCTGCGTTTTCAGGACGGTCTTGCCCTGCATATCGTACCGCTGACAACGATAGATCACGAAAGCTTTTTCCAGCCATTCCAGATAATTATAGACCGCTTCCACGGAGAGGGAGCGTCCTTCGCCTTTCATGAATTTCACGATGGCGTTGGCAGAAAAAGTCTTGCCTACATTCTCTACAACATACTTTACTACACGGTTGAACAGGTCAAAGTTTGTGATATTGTGCCGCTTGGTGATGTCGCTGGTGATAACGGAATTGTAGATACCCTCGACGATTTGATAGGACGAACGCTCATCGAAATTTCCGAGCGCAACGATAGGAAAGCCGCCCATGCGGATATACTCGTTCAAAAGTTCTTTCGGTGTGCGGCCGCTGTCCTTCTTGAACTCCAGATATTCAGCAAAGGACAGCGTAAAAACAGGGATGGAGATATAGCGCCCCGTCAGATAGGTGGAGATCTCACTGGACATCAGCTTGGAGTTGGAGCCGGTCACATAAATGTCTGTATTGGAATCCTCCAGCAGACTGTTGACTGCTTTTTCCCAGCCATCCACCTCCTGCACTTCATCCAGTAGAAGATAGTAGCGTTCATTGTCGGTTATTTTCTCTTTTATATCCCGGTACATTTGCTTGGCGGTTATGCTGTTGTCCAGCTCCTCCGAAGTGTAGCGCAACTGGATCACATGGTCTGCCGCAATGTCACTGTCGATCAGGTCGTCTTTCAACATATCCAAAATGGTCGATTTTCCGCAGCGACGGATCCCGGCAAGGATCTTCACCAGCGGAACATCCCGATAGGTTTTCAGCATATCCAAATAGTATGGCCTAATGATCATGGTATCGCCTCCTTACTATTAGTATAGCCAAAAACATCAACTCGGTCAACAGTCTTTGCTGAAATTTAAGAAAAACTTTTTAAGCAAAATAAGTTTTTTGCCTGTTATGCGTTTTTGCCAACAAAAAGTGTAGTTAATTTTTCTGCACAACCTCTGTCGCCCAATTCATTTATATCGCTTTGGCCTTTGAGAGAGATAAGTCCGGTATCGGTATGTCTGCGGAAGTAAATGTGCTGCCGCTCCATGTCATTAATTGGACGGGCAAGGTTCGGAAGCCCGCCGCTCTCCTATGGCCATGCGAATCCTGTCGTTGTCAAAAATGCGTATATTGGTTTTTATACTTTCAGGAAAAACAATAAAAGGATCGTAAAAGCAGTGCAAAAGAATCAGAGATTTGCGTAAAAGCGAATTTCGTATTTTGTTTAAAAATGTTGAAATTTTTTATTTTTTGATACACTCAACTAAATTGACAAATCTTTTTTTCAGCAGAGTTTGACGCGTTTTGATTTTCGTGCAATACATTGCATTGTGCCTACTTTGAATAATATTTTGAAGATTAAACTCGTAAGAAATCTGCGAAGGTGTTCAAAAAGGACTGGTGAAAATGCATAATTGTACTTAAATATATTGCCAAAATTGCCGTATCGATTTATGACATGGGGAACAAAAATAAAATGTGAAATGTGCACAACTTGTCGAATGATAGTTTGTGCATATTTTTTTGTAACCAAAGACGGTTTTAAGACACTATAAAAATGTATTGAACTGATAGATTTTATCAGTTGGGAGAGACGATATAAAACCATTTGGAAATGAGGTGAGAGCGTAGGGTTAATAGTAAGTGTGATGTAGTGAATGCTGTAAAAAGAGAGGAGATTTGGTAATGAAAAAGTCAAAAGTCGTAACAAAACTGATAGCCATAATTTTGTCAATACTTGTGGTTGTTCAAGTTGCCCCAATGTCAACTTTTGCCGAAACAATTGAAACAGAAAGTGAAAAGTTTGAGGAAAGCGGGTATTCTACTGAAGTATCTCAGGAAGAGGAAGACCCAATAGTAATAGGAGAAGATGTAGATCGTCGTGACAGCAGTAACACCAAGTATTTTAAGATGAGCGATGGAACAATAAAGGCTGCTGTGTACAAAGATCCTGTTCTTTATCAGGATAGCGCTGGTAAGTGGCAGGAGATAGATAATACACTTGAAACATCAGACAATGAGAATGATGAGCTTTCAAACTTTAATGGATATGCAACCAAAAGCAATAAGTTTAGGGTGAAGTTTGCAAAGAATTCAAACCAGAAAAAACTTGTCAGCATAAAAATGGGCGATTACTCGGTCAGCCTTTCTTTGCTTAACAAAACGAAGAAGAACAACTCGTCAATGAAGCAGGAGAAGAAAGCTAAAATCGAGGACTTAACCGCAGCTAGCAAGGCCAGTCAAAAGATATATTATGAAAACATTCTTCCCGATACAAATATAGAGTACATAGTTAATGGATCGGGAGTCAAGGAAAATATTGTAAATATAACAAAGATGATGAAAGCAAAACGCCGTGCGTCGTGCTGACCTGCGACAACGGCTATGTCATCGAATACAGCGCGGCCAAGTTCTCCGTAAAACAGGGCGAATACGTCTCCCGCGGAGATGATATGGGCTTTATCGGCAAATACGGAACCGGCCCCCACCTGAACATTTCAGCCACAAAGGATGGCGTAAGTATTGATCCCGCAACGATCATAAAGCCCTGAGCGGGGTGATCCTATGCTCAGAAAGGATGTTAAAAGCCAGCTTTTTTCAACCGGGATGTTGATATCCCTGCTGCTCGGACTTGTTCTTCTTGTCGAGCCGCAGTATCAGTATTTTCTGTATTTTGCGCGGTGGGATAACAAGGCGGATTATATCAATTTCTTCTTCTCGTCCCTCGCACTCGGCGGATATCTTATCTTTACGCCGATTATAACCGTTATGCCCGGCGTGTTCCGCTTTTGCGATGAGTATAACAGCGGATACCTGCGCTTTATGCTCGTGCGCTCGAAGAGCCGCAGAAAGTATATGTTCACAAGGCTTTTTTCAAACGCTGTCTGCGGCGGCGCGGCGAACGCTCTGCCGCTTGCGGTGTTTGCGCTGATAATGCTCATATTCTGCGCACCGTATACTCCGAACGGACACTCGAAAACTCCGCTTGACGGAAGTATATTGCAGCCGTTCGAAAACGTCGCGGGCGGGCTCGGCTTGGTCGGAGTGATAATCCTGCTCGCGTTCCTCTTTGGCGTCGTGTGGGGAGTTATCGGCACGGCTCTGTCCGCCGCGGTGCCCAACAGATATGTAGCTCTCTGCGGTCCGTTCGTGCTGTTCTTCCTGATGCATCTCATCACGAGTGCGCTGCAAAAAGAAAAATTCAGCCCGACCAATACCATCCTGCCCGATATTCTGCCGTCGTTCGGCTTTCTGTTTTTGTATCAGGCGGTGCTCTTGGTGCTCGGCTGCGCGGCGTTCATCTTCTTTGCGCGAAGGAGGCTGCTGCAATGAAACAGTGTCTCTCTGTGATGCGCCGGCAGTTCGGCACATGGCTCGGCAGTGCGCGGACCATTACGGCTTTTCTCGTCTGCGCCGCCGCTTCGCTGCTCGATTCCGTGAATCTTATGCAGTTCGCCCGGGCGAGCGGAGATCCGCTTAACATATTCGAGCCGTTTATATATAACAGCTCAACGCTCCATATCGCGACATTGATGTTCCTCGGGCTTATGCTCCTGTTCGCCGACGCGCCTTTTACCGAGCAGAGCGCGATGTATTCGCTCGTGCGCTGTTCGCGGGTGCAGTGGGTAGTCGGAAAGCTCATGTATATCCTGCTCTCCTGCGCCGTGTATTATATATTTTCGCTCGCGGTGACCGTGCTAGTCTTCTCGCCCAACGCCTTTGCGGGCAATGTGTGGAGCGCGCCGTTTTATGAGCTCGTCATGCGCGATGCGGCGGCTTCGTCTTATCATATCACAGTCGATCCGAAGCTTTTTATGCCGGCTGTTACGCCGTATCTCGCGGCGTTCTATGCCTTGGTGCTGAATCTCGGCTACGGCTTTTTCTGCGGCTCGCTTCTGTTTTTGATAAATTTAAGCGGCAGCCGCGTGCTGGGCTTCGCCGTGCTCTCGGCTCAGCATATCATTTCATATCTGATTAGGTTTAAGTACCTCCCGTTTTTTATCTCCGTATTTTCGAATCACGGCTTCTCAGAGGATGCCGGTCTGCCGTCGGTCGGCTTTTCGTGCGCGTATTTCTGCCTGCTCGCGGCGATTATCGTTGCGTGTATTCTTCGCGCCGTTCGGCATGTCGATCTCAAAGTAACAGTGGGGACTCGAATATGAAGATAACTTTTTTTGCGGGATTGCGGCATCGGCTTTTCAATATGCTGCCGTATCTCGCTGTGTCTCTGCTCATATGGACGGCCTGCGTGCTCTCGTCTTTCGGCGGCGAGCGGGAAACATTTTTCTCTGTTTTCACCGAAGCCGTCGGCGGCGTTGAACACAGCGGGCAGTTTGACCTCTTCGGCTTCTTCCGCTATTTCGGAACATTTTTTGCGGGACTCTTTCTCGGTATGGCGGGCTCGGTTTCCGATTCCGAGGCAATGCCGTATTTCGTCCTGCCGCGCTCGAAGGGCTTTTTCAAATGGTGGATAAAAACCGTTTCGTCCGCGCTTCTCTGGTGCGTGCTCTATTGCCTTATCGGCATAGCCGTCTTCGCAGCGGCAGCGGAAAAAGTCGGAACGCTTTCAGCCTTTGAGCTTATGCGCATGGCGGCATATCCGCTTGCGCTCGGTGCGGCAATGTGCGTGCTGTGCCTTCTGCGTTTTCTTCTCGGGCAGAAGCCTGCGGCGGCAATTGTAATTGCGGTTGTCGGCACAACGGGGCTAATATGCGGGAAGCTGAAAGGCTTCAGCTTCGCCATGCTCGGCGCATACGGCATGGCAAAACAGCTGACCGATGTCAAAACGGCTGCGGCGGTACTCTTTGCAGACGCGGCGGTGATGATCCTTGTCTTTTTCTGCTCCGGCGCAGTGAAGAGAAGGGTTTTGAAAGGAGGACATTATTTTGACTGATGTTATAGTTATAGATAAGCTGACAAAAAGCTTCAAAGGGAAAACGGTTCTCGAAGATGTCAATATGCGGCTGCAAGAGGGCGGGATATATGGCATCGTCGGCGACAACGGCAGCGGCAAGACTGTACTTTTGAAGCTCATTTGCGGATTCATGAAGCCCGACAGCGGCACGGTCACCGTCAACGGCAAGGTGATAGGCAAAGACGCGGACTTCCCGGAGAACACGGGAATTATAATTGAAGCGCCCGGCTTTCTGCCCAATTACAGCGGCATGAAAAATCTTGAATATCTCGCCTCGATACGCGGCAAGATCGGCAAAGAGCAGATAGAGTCCGCCATGAAAACGGTCGGTCTTGATCCGTCGTCAAAGCTGCGTGTCGGCAAATATTCGCTCGGCATGAAACAGCGCCTCGGCATAGCGCAGGCGATAATGGAGGATCAGCAATTATTGATTCTCGACGAGCCGATGAACGCGCTCGATAAGGATGCAGTCAAGGAGATGCGAAGGCTCTTCCTGAGCTTTAAAGCGAGCGGAAAAACTATGCTCATAGTCTCGCACAACGAGGGCGATATCTCGACCCTCTGCGACGAGGTTTATGAATTTGACGGTGCAAAGATAAAAAACCGCGAGAGCCGATAATACTATGCTAAAGGCAATCGCCGCAAATTAACCCCGCAGATTACAAAACAAAATCTGCGGGGCGTTTTATCGGACACTGATTTTTTGATTTTAATAATTTATTGCTTTTAATAATAGCATCTGATATACTGAATATGACATTATGGGACAAAAACGGCGGCAAAAATTTTGAATAAAAAGGGCAAAAAAATAAAGGACTTCACCTGAGAAGTCCTCTGCGCACACACTGTGCAGTCGGTCAAAGCCGACGGTCTGAGTAAACTTTTATTTGAACTCAACAGCGTAATTCCATAGGGGTCTACAAAACTACAATGCTATATTAGCACAGCGAAAGGCGGTTGTCAATATGAAAAATAAAAAATACTATCTCGGCCTTGACATCGGCTCCGATTCCGTGGGCTATGCGGTGACCGATGAGGAGTATAATCTCCTGAAGTTTCACGGCGAGCCCGCATGGGGAGCTACTCTCTTTGATGCGCCGGCGTCAAAAGCCGAAAGGAGAGGTTATCGTACCGCGAGACGCAGACTCGAGCGCCGCAAGCAAAGGGTTCAGCTTGTGCGCGAGCTGTTTGCCGAAGAGATAGCGAAGGTAGACGGGCGGTTCTACATCCGACAGCAGGAGTCGGCTCTTTTCCGCGAGGACGCAGGCGATGCGTACAGTATCTTCAACGACCCCGACTACACGGACAGGGAGTATTATGCGGAATACCCGACGATACATCATCTGATTTTCGAGCTTATGAAAAATCCCGCGCCGCACGATGTGAGACTTGTCTATCTTGCGTGTGCGTGGCTCGTTGCGCACCGCGGGCATTTTCTGAGCAATATAAGCAAGGATAATATGGATTCCTTCAGGAATTTCAATCTGGTGTATAAGTCGTTCATTTCATTTTTTACCGATAACGGATATGATGTGCCGTGGAATGAATGCGACGAAAAAGAGCTCGGCAATATCCTGAAAAAGAAAATAAGGGTAACGGATAAAAAGAAGGAGCTGACAGACTTGCTTTACAGCGGGAAAAAACCCTCAAGCGAGGCAACTGAGGACTTCCCGTTCAGCCGCGCGGCGATAATCGGTCTTTTTGCCGGCAGCAAGGTGCGGCCCAAGGATTTGTTCCAAAACAGCGACTATGAGAATCTCGAAGGGATAACGCTCGACATGGACGATGAAAAATTCATCAACCTTTCGACGGAGCTCGGGGATGATTACGAGCTTATTGCTGATATGCGAGCGGTTTACGACTGGACCGTGCTTGCGGATATTCTGGGGAACTATTCGTGCATATCGGAGGCAAAGGCTGCGGTTTATGAGCAGCACAGGAAGGATCTTCGCTTCCTCAAAGACGTTATAGCAAAATACAGACCCGAAAAATACAGCGAGGTTTTTCGCGCTGCCGACAAGGACAACTACGTTGCATATGCTTATCACACAGATGAGGTTTCCGGTTCAATTTTAAAGAGAAAGGATAAGGAGGCGTTCTCAAAATACATTCTCGGTATAGTTAAAAATATATCTCCCGACGCTTCGGACAAGCAGAACTTCGACGATATGATAACGCGCCTCGAGGATCGGACTTTCATGCCCAAGCAAAAAGACGGCGACAACCGTGTCATTCCTCAGCAGCTCTACGCCTATGAGCTTGATGCGATTTTGAAAAATGCGGCGCAGTATCTTCTGTTTCTTAACGAGACCGATGAGGACGGCTTGAGCGTCGCGGATAAAATAAGCTCTGTCTTTTCTTTCCGCGTGCCGTATTTTGTGGGGCCGCTCAATTCAAATTCGCCCAGGGCGTGGCTTGCGAGAAAGAGCGGGAAAATATATCCATGGAACTTCGAAAAGATGGTTGATCTCGATGCCAGTGAGCAGAATTTTATCGAGCAGCTGACGAATACCTGCACATATATTCCGGGAGAGCCGGTTCTGCCGAAGGATTCGCTGCTGTATCACAAATTTTCCGTGCTCAACGAGATAAACAACCTGTGCATAAACGAAAAGAGGATATCCGTAGAGCTAAAGCAGGAAATATATAATAATGTCTTTATGTGCAGAAGAAAGGTCACGCGCAAACAGCTCATATCGTATCTTGTTGCCAACGGCTATGTTGAAAAGGGCAAAGAGAACACCGTGACGGGAGTCGATATCAACATCAACTCGAATCTCGCACCGCAGATATCCTTCAAAAGGCTGATTGAGTCCCGCGTTTTGTCGGAGCAGGATGTTGAAAGGATAATTGAAAGAGCATCATACTCCGAGGATAAAACGAGGCTTGCCGCATGGCTGAAGCGCGAATATCCCAACGTGAACGATGCCGACCGCAAATATATCTGTTCGCTGAGAATACATGATTTCGGCAGGCTTTCGCGCAGATTCCTCTCCGGCGTGGAGGGCGTCAGAAAAGAGACCGGCGAAGTGATGACGGTTATCTCCGCCCTTTGGGAGACGCAGTATAACCTCATGGAAATTGTGGCGGACGCCGACAGGTTCACCTTTAAGGACGAGCTCAAAACAATCAGGGACGACTACTATTCTGAGCATCCGCAGACCCTGGACAGCCATCTTGACGATATGTATGTTTCCGATGCAGTGCGCAGACCGATACACAGAACGCTTGACATAATCAAAGATGTTGTAAAAGCGTTCGGAGAGCCGGAAAAAATATTTGTCGAGACGACGAGAGACGCCTCCGGCAAGAAAAAAGGCGAGCGGACTACATCGAGAAAAGAGCAAATTCTCGAGCTCTATAAAAAGTGCGGCAGCGAGGATGTGCGTCTGCTTCAGGAGCAGCTCGAAGCGATGGGCGAAGCGGCTAACACAAAGCTGCAAAGCGAAAAGCTTTTCCTCTACTATATGCAGCTTGGCAGATGCATGTATACGAATCAGCCGATAAAGCTGGAGGCGCTTGGAACTAAGCTCTATGATATCGATCATATCTATCCGCAGTGTTTCGTCAAGGATGACAGCATAATCAACAACAAGGTGCTTGTCCTCAGCGAGGCCAACGGCGCAAAGGGCAATGTGTATCCGATAAACAGCGATATACGTAAAAAAATGCACGGCATCTGGGAGTCCTACAAGGCTCACGGATTGATAAGCGAAGAAAAATTCAAGCGACTTACCCGCACGACCCCGTTCACGGAAGAGGAGAAGTATAACTTTATTAACCGCCAGCTGACCGAAACCTCGCAGTCCACAAAAGCGGTTGCGACGCTGCTCAATGAATTCTATCCCGATACGGAGATAGTGTATTCAAAAGCGGGACCGGTTTCGGATTTTCGCAAGGAGTTTGAAATTTACAAATCGAGGCTGTTTAACGATTTGCACCACGCGGTTGACGCATATCTCAATATCGTGGTCGGAAATGTGTATCACATGAAGTTTACGCGCAGATGGTTTAATGTGAATTCCAACTACAGTATGAAAGCAAAAACCATATTCACCCACCCGGTCATCTGCGGAGGACAAACGGTCTGGGACGGCGCGCATATGCTCGAAAAGGTAAAGACGACTGCCGCTAAGAATAACGCTCATATCACGAAGTTTGCAACCTTTAAAAACGGCGGCCTTTTTGACCAAAACCCCATATCGGCAAAAGAAGGGCTGACGCCGCTGAAAAAAGGCTTGCCGACCGAAAAATACGGCGGCTACAACAAGGCGGGCTCTATGTTCTTCATTCCTGTCCGATACAGGGTCGGCAAAAAAACGGATATAATCATAATGCCCGTAGAATTGCTTTACGGTAAAAAATTCCTTGAGGACGCGGCTTTTGCCAAAGAGTATACCTTCGACAGATTGGGACGCCTTCTCAAAAAGACCGTTGATGAGGTTTCGTTCCCGCTCGGCATGAGACCGTGGAAGGTAAACACGATGCTGTCGCTTGACGGATTCAGAGTGTGTATAACCGGAGGCGCAAATGGCGGGAAAAGCATTATAACACAAACGCTGACACAGTTTGCGGCAAGCAAAGATTGGGCGTTCTATCTGAAAAAGCTTGAGGAATTCAACAAGAAGAACTCCAAAAATCCCAATTATATCTATGATGAAAAATATGATAAAATCTCCGCAGAAAAGAATCTGGAGCTCTACGATCTCTATATCGACAAGCTCGAAAATTCAATATTCTCAAAGCGCGTGAATTGCCCGACAGAGATATTGAAAAAAGGAAGAGATAAATTTATCGCCCTCGGTATAAAAGAGCAGGCGCAAGCTCTGCTCAATATACATCAGGTATTCGGCAGAATATCGAGCGGATGTGACTTGAGTGCAGTTGGCGGTACATCGAGATCGGCGGCAACAGTCAGCTTCAGCTCAACGGTGTCCAACTGGAAAAAGAGATACAAAGATGTTCGCATAATCGATTCCTCGGCATCCGGACTTTGGGAAAAGCGTTCGTGCAACCTCCTTGATTTGCTATGAGCTGGAGAACGGTTATAATATCCGGGCAGGCGAAGCTCGATTATAAAATGGGGCTTATGGTTGTGCGCGGAGAGGAGACAAAGCGCGTAGTCATAGATGAAATAGCGATTCTTGTTATTGAGAATCCCGCCGTTTCTCTGACGGGCTGCCTGATAGAGGCTCTTATCGAAAAGAAAGTGAAGGTCATATTCTGCGACTCGAAGCGAAGTCCGACGGCGGAGCTTGTCGCGCATCACGGCAGCCATGACAGCGCGGCGAAGATTCGCACGCAGATAACATGGAGCGACGAGATAAAGGCCGTGATATGGCGCGAGATAATCACGGAGAAGATAAGAAAACAGGCGGAGTTCCTCTATGATCTCGGCAAGGACAAAGAGGCGGATCTTATCACGACGTATATAGGCAATGTCGAATTGCTCGACGCAAGCAACCGCGAGGGCCATGCGGCAAAGGTCTATTTCAACGCGCTTTTCGGCATGGATTTCACCCGAAGCGCGGACAATGCAGTGAACGCGGCGCTGAACTACGGTTACAGTCTCATACTCTCCTCCTTTAACCGCGAGGTCAGCGCCAACGGATATCTGACTCAGCTCGGAATTTTTCACAACAATATGTTCAATCATTTTAATTTGAGCTGTGATTTGATGGAGCCGTTTCGCATAATAGTCGACCGCTTTGTGTTTGAACTCAGGCCCGAGACTTTCGACAAGGACGAAAAGCACGCCATGTGGCATATTTTGGAGCAAAGGGTTAGAATCGACAGCACATACCGCAGCGTATCCGATGCGATAAAAATTTATACGCGCAGCGTCTTTGAGGCGATAAACGACGGCGACGCTTCGCAGATAAAAAACTATCTCATCGACGCGGAGAGCGACTATATTGTTGACATATGAGCAGCTTTAGATTTATGAGGATAATAGTATTTTTTGATCTTCCGACCGAAACAAACGAGGATAAACGGGCATACCGCCACTTCCGCAAGGCTCTTATCAAGGACGGCTTTATCATGATGCAGGAGTCCGTTTATACCAAGCTGATGACGACCCCGTCTGTTGAAAACTCCGTCAAAAACCTTATCCGTAAAAATAAGCCGGAAAAGGGAATAGTCCAGACGCTCACCGTGACGGAAAAGCAGTTTTCAAAGATGGAGTTCGTTGTCGGCGAATATCACTCCGATATCATAGACTCGGAGGAACGGCTGGTGATACTTTGAAATTTGTTTTTCCCGAAATAGACTTTATTTTTGATACGGAATGTGATAAAATTAATACGCTGATAATAGAAAACCCGGTTCTTTTCCGCAGCCTGCTTCAGGATATCACCGATCAGCTCTCCGGCCTTGACGGAAAGGCGGTGCTCTCGGAAAACAGCAAGCTTTTGAACATAGCCAAAAAGCTCGAGCTTTTGGACAGATTTATTCCTTTCGATTTGAATTCAAAGGCGATAAATTCAAAAATCGTTGCCGACCTTGAGCTGAAAGCCGTTTCGGATGAGTTCTATTCCGCTACGGTTGAGACCGTCGGGCGCATGGAGACGCTGCTCAACAATCTGGCGTTTGACTATATGTGCGATATCGATTTCACAAAAGTGAGCATAGGCTCGTTCATTAAAGCCGCCGGAGTTGAAGTGCGCAGCGCGCAGAGCGGACTTGCGGAAAAAATCATTGATTATTTCGAGCTGGTCACGGAATTTATCGGCCCCAAAATGTTTGTAACGGTTAATCTCCGTTGCTATATATCCGATAAGGACGCAGAGCTGTTTATAAAAACCGCGATTTCGCACGGCTATCATCTTTTGATGATAGAGAGCTTTGAGCACGAGAGGCTTTCGTGCGAAAAGCGACTGGTTGTAGACAGCGATCTGTGCCTTATCTGCTGAGCGTTTTGCGACCCCTTTTAACCTCATCTCAGACAATTGCAGGTTGTTTTCGGGATTTTGATTCCGAATTTGAGATTTGAGGTTTGAGAGCAGTGTAATTCCATAGGGGTCTCAAACAAAGCGGCAATAAGAAAGACCAGCCAGCAAGGTTTGAGAGCAGTGTAATTCCATAGGGGTCTCAAACTATTACTAGAATCTTCGGCGGAAACTGGTGTTTGAGAGCAGTGTAATTCCATAGGGGTCTCAAACACGCTTGAAGCGGAAGACCAAATAGGCGCGTTTGAGAGCAGTGTAATTCCATAGGGGTCTCAAACGAATTGCATTGCTGATTTGATATCAGTTGTGTTTGAGAGCAGTGTAATTCCATAGGGGTCTCAAACTGCTCGTTCTTTCACTCTGTAAACCGTGGAGTTTGAGAGCAGTGTAATTCCATAGGGGTCTCAAACTCTGCTGATAGAGACCGTATTTATCGACACGTTTGAGAGCAGTGTAATTCCATAGGGGTCTCAAACGGTGCGGCAAAAGGCAACTTCACCATGATGGTTTGAGAGCAGTGTAATTCCATAGGGGTCTCAAACATAATTAAGCGCCGCGTGCATATCACCGTGTTTGAGAGCAGTGTAATTCCATAGGGGTCTCAAACGCTGATTTGGCGCAGTATGAATTAGATTATGTTTGAGAGCAGTGTAATTCCATAGGGGTCTCAAACACGGTGTGACAGTTGCAGAAGCGTTAATAAGTTTGAGAGCAGTGTAATTCCATAGGGGTCTCAAACGAACAAGAAATAAACGCATTGAGAATAGTTGTTTGAGAGCAGTGTAATTCCATAGGGGTCTCAAACGAGTGCACCGAGTGTGAAGTGACGGAAGAGGTTTGAGAGCAGTGTAATTCCATAGGGGTCTCAAACAAAGCCGACACTTGGTACACCCTCAAAAACGTTTGAGAGCAGTGTAATTCCATAGGGGTCTCAAACTATGCTTCGTCGTTCCAAACGCCGCACTCGTTTGAGAGCAGTGTAATTCCATAGGGGTCTCAAACCGTGCGGCTTACGGTCTTGCGGATGCTTCTGTTTGAGAGCAGTGTAATTCCATAGGGGTCTCAAACGTTAAGTACGACGCAATCAAGGAAGAGTACGTTTGAGAGCAGTGTAATTCCATAGGGGTCTCAAACAACTGCGTAGTAGTGCAAACAACATACAGAGTTTGAGAGCAGTGTAATTCCATAGGGGTCTCAAACACAAACAACGTTGCAAAGGTGCAAACTCGAGTTTGAGAGCAGTGTAATTCCATAGGGGTCTCAAACACATTGAAAGTTATATGGGGTATAGACAAAGTTTGAGAGCAGTGTAATTCCATAGGGGTCTCAAACGCGAAGCAGCGGATTAATGCCGCTATTTGTGTTTGAGAGCAGTGTAATTCCATAGGGGTCTCAAACACGGTCAACATGGGCATAACTGCTATAGTGGTTTGAGAGCAGTGTAATTCCATAGGGGTCTCAAACAGCAGTGTTCGCGCCTTGTGTGTTGGTGGAGTTTGAGAGCAGTGTAATTCCATAGGGGTCTCAAACGGGGAGCGAGGTCTACTATAAGCACAAGAGGTTTGAGAGCAGTGTAATTCCATAGGGGTCTCAAACTTCGCTCCCGAGACTGGCATGCTTGAGGCAGTTTGAGAGCAGTGTAATTCCATAGGGGTCTCAAACGGGGAGCGAGGTCTACTATAAGCACAAGAGGTTTGAGAGCAGTGTAATTCCATAGGGGTCTCAAACTTGACAAGCCAGTAATCAAATCATCATCTCCGTTTGAGAGCAGTGTAATTCCATAGGGGTCTCAAACCAATCGCACCGCTTCGGATTGCGTACCAATGTTTGAGAGCAGTGTAATTCCATAGGGGTCTCAAACGTGCCGCGTCAATGTCGTCAACCTGGAAGTGTTTGAGAGCAGTGTAATTCCATAGGGGTCTCAAACAGAGGAGAATTAAATGAAATGATGCTCTTGGTTTGAGAGCAGTGTAATTCCATAGGGGTCTCAAACCAATGTAGAAAATAAGTCGCACGACAGCAGTTTGAGAGCAGTGTAATTCCATAGGGGTCTCAAACAGAGGAGAATTAAATGAAATGAT
>ULSH01025686.1_pt1 | contig 16111 bp, 16 predicted proteins | sample 1956151 | NCBI WGS metagenome assembly ULSH01 (sample SAMEA4835702, study PRJEB28245) | human gut metagenome | biome: gut microbiome; material: fecal sample | place: Denmark | collected 2008 | reverse complement strand
CTTTCGGCTTTTGAAATTTTCGGAGTTGCCAAGCTTGCCCTTGCAACTTGTGCATACTGCACGGGTGTGTTAAGCGGTTCAACCGCATTTGCAGAAACTGCCGAAACCACAATCGCAGACATCGACATTACCGCCGCCATGGCTATAGGTAAAAACTTTTTCATAGTTATCCCTCACTTTGTAAATATTCTACGCATTATTAAAAACTTTCACTAAATTTTTATGCAAGTTAATTGTAACATTAAATGATATAAAAAGCAATACATCTTGATAAACTATCACAAATTTTTAAGCTAAAATAAACCGTTCACAAAAGCGAGAACGGTTTATTTTATATATTCTGTTGATGTTTTGAATTATTTAAAATAATTTCTGCGTTTTGCAAAAATTACTGCACAACCTGCAAGCATTGCAACAAGAAGAATTACAGCAACGCTGTTCTGTCCTGTCTGTACAGCACCGCTGTTGTTCTGTGAATTGTTCGGTGTGTCATTTGTAGCTGTGTCGCTTGTTGAAACAGGCTTAGTTGCCGAAGTTGTATCGGGTACTGTTACAGATTCGTCAACTGTTGCAACCGAAGTTGTAGGCTCAGTAGGAACAGTTGTATTCGGTTTATTAGATTCCAAACCAAAATTCATTTTTGACAATTCTTCAAGAATACTATCGTCAATAACTCCGCTTTCATAAGCCTCTTTAATTGAGTAAACATTGCCATTCTTATAAAGCATAACATCATCGCCATGGTTGTAATAATAAGTATAGTCACCAATTGTTTGTTCAATCATAACGCCTAAACTCATAAAGGGTATATTTCTAAAACATACTGTTTCATCACTTGTAGAACCAACAATTTCGACATTCAAATATTCAGGTGCTTTGCCATTGTAATATTTATTTATAATTACACGCTTTATTTCTGAAAGGAGAGCTCTATCTTCGCCCTTTTGGATGATATCCATCTTTCCCCAAAGATTTCCCCAAGTGTATAATTCATAGAGCATATCATCATCAATCGCACCTGTTTCATAGGCATCAGACAATGTATATACTTTATTATTTTTATATAACATAACAGGACAATCGCTCGGATAAGAAATAGTATAATCACCTATATCGAATTCCACTTCATCTGTCCAGTGTGTAAAACTATCCATAAAATCGAAATACACGCCACCGTCACTGGCTGTACCATATATTCTTACTTCAATAAAATCAGGCTTTTCATCGCCATAATATGTATCTAACATAGCCTGTTTAATATCTGAAATCAAGTCTGGATCAGAAGTTTCATCAGGTGTAGCAGCAAAAGCTGTTGTTACAACCGAAAAGCACATTACAAATGCTATCAATGCTGTTAAAAGTTTTTTCATTTTTATTTCCTCATCTTTTATTTATTCTATCTGTAATAATGGTATACGCAACAGATATTCAATTTACTTCATTATACCGCTTAATTATATGTAATGCAATATAGTTGCTAAAAATTCACATAAAATAATCAGCAAAATAAAAACCGTTCTCAATAACGAGAACGGCTTTTACAGGGATTATTTAATTTGTAAATTACTCAAAATGATTTCTGCGTTTTGCAAAAATTACTGCACAACCTGCAAGCATTGCAACAAGAAGAATTACAGCAACGCTGTTCTGTCCTGTTTGAACTGCACCGCCGTTGCTCTGTGAATTGCTCAGTGTGTCATTTGTTGCTGTGTCGCTTGTTGAAACAGGCTTAGTTGCCGAAGTTACAGAAGTTGTATCGGGTACTGATACAGGTTCGTCAACTGTTGCAACCGAAGTTGTAGGCTCAGTAGGAACAGTTGTATTCGGTTTATTAGATTCCAAACCAAAATTCATTTTTGACAATTCTTCAAGAATACTATCGTCAATAACTCCGCTTTCATAAGCCTCTTTAATTGAGTAAACATTGCCATTCTTATAAAGCATAACATCATCGTTATGGTTGTAATGATAAGTATAGTCACCAATTGTTTCTTCAATTGAATAATCAAGGCTAAAGCCTTCATTGTGCATAAAATATACTCCGCCGTCACTTGTTGAACCAACAATTTCAATGTTGAGATACTCAGGCTCTTTACCACCGTAATATGTATCTATCATCACCTGTCTGATTTCTGATGCAACATCCGATTCTGATATTTCATCAGGTGTAGCCGCAAAAGCTGTTGTTACAACCGAAAAGCACATTACAAATGCTATCAATGCTGTTAAAAATTTTTTCATTTTTATTTCCTCACCTTTTATTTATTCTATCTGTAATAATGGTATACGCAACAGATATTCAATTTACTTCATTATACCGCTTAATTATATGTAATGCAATATAGTTGCTAAAAATTCACATAAAATAATTCTGCTCAAATGAAAATGCCACTTTCACAGCGAAAGTGGCATAAATGTTAATTTTAGTTGTCAAATCAAACTGGGTGAACCATATTTTTCTTGTCAAGCTTGTCGCCGTTGATGCCAACCTTGGCATTTCTTCTCTTTTCAAAGAAGTCGAGAGCAACCTTCGGGAACTGTGCATAAGAAAGAACATCCTCAGGCTGTTCAATCCACTGTTCAATCTCGCCACGGAGCTTATCAAGCTCAGGCTTAAGCTGATCTGCAGGACGACCTTTGATAATCTTCTTGTCACCGATAATCTTCTTCTGAAACTGAGGATCAATCGGCATTGGAGTTGTACCATACTCACCAGCAACAAGTCCCTTGAACTCGTTTGTGCACATTGAGTAGCGCTTGCCTGTGATTACATTGAATACAGCCTGTGTGCCGACAATCTGTGATGTCGGAGTAACAAGCGGAGGATAACCTGAATCCTTACGAACACGGGGTACTTCTGCAAGAACTTCGTCAAGCTTGTCTTCCTTACCGGCCTGCTTGAGCTGTGAAAGAAGGTTGGAAAGCATACCGCCGGGAACCTGATAGATAAGAGCGTTAGCGTCAGTTGCGAGCATCTTAGGATCAAGAAGTCCTGACTTGATGTACTTCTCACGGAGAGTCATGAAGTAAGCACGGATGTCAGAGAACTGTTTAAGGTCAAGACCTGTGTCGAACTCTGTGCCTGAAAGAGCGGCAACCATTGACTCTGTAGGTGCGTGTGATGTACCGAGAGCGAGTGGGCTGATTGCTGTGTCAATGCCGTCGGCACCTGCCTCAACACCCTTTAAAAGACACATTGATGCAAGACCTGATGTGTAGTGGGTGTGGAGCTGAAGCGGAAGCTCCGGAACAGCGGCTTTGATAGCCTTTACAAGGCTTTCGGTTCTTGTCGGAGTAAGAAGAGCAGCCATATCCTTGATACAGATTGAATCTGCACCTGCGTCTGCAATTCTCTTAGCATACTCAACATAGTATTCATCTGTGAATACAGGACCTGTTGTGTAGCTGATAGCAACCTGTGCATGACCGCCTTCTTTGTTAGCGGCCTTGATAGCTGTTTTAAGATTCTTGATGTCGTTAAGAGCATCAAAAATACGGATAATGTCAATACCGTTTGCGATTGAACGCTGAACAAGGTACTCAACGCAGTCATCGGCATAGTGACGATAACCGAGCATATTCTGTCCTCTGAAAAGCATCTGGAGCTTTGTGTTAGGGCAATGCTCTCTGATTGTGCGGAGTCTGTCCCACGGATCTTCGTTTAAGAATCTGAGGCATGAGTCATATGTTGCACCGCCCCAGCATTCGAGTGAGTAATAACCGATTTTATCGAGTTTGTCAAGAACAGGGAGCATTTCCTCTGTTGTCATTCTTGTTGCAATGAGTGACTGATGAGCGTCACGCAGAGCAGTTTCGGTAACTCTGATTTTTTTTGCCATTTTACAGCATCCCTTTCTCCGAATTATTGATTAGTTAAGTGTTACGAGAACCTTACCTGAGTCAACTGACTCACCCTTTGCAACATCAACTGTTGCAACTGTGCCATCCTGCGGAGCCTTAACGGGAGTTTCCATCTTCATAGCCTCGATGAATACGAGGTCATCTCCGGCCTTAACAGCCTGTCCTGCCGAAACAACAACATTAACAACTGTACCGGGCATAGGAGCCTTTATAACAACAGAACCCTGAGCGCCTGCGGGAGCTGCCGGCTTTGCTGCAGGAGCGGGAGCGGCTGCCGGAGCAGGAGCGGCTGCTGCGGGAGCTGAAGAGCCACCGAGTTCTTCAACCTGAACATCGTATGCTGTGCCGTTAACTGTAATTCTTAAATTCTTCATTTTTAGTATCCCCTTTTATTTTAACAAGTAATCATTTATCAGATAGTTGAATGCTTCTTTGAAAGTGTTGAAACACGCTTGCCCGAGAGCATATCAAGAGCAGAAATAAGAGTCTGACGGAGCTGAGCTTCTTCAACAATACCGTCAACATAGCCGTTCTGAGCGGCATTGTAAGCAGAAAGATTCTCGTCAGCAAACTTCTGAGCAACCTCAGCCTGCTTATCTGTGGCAACATTCATAACTTCGGGAGCCATAATGAATGCGGCAGCCTCAACATTAACAGGTGAAATAACTGCATCGGGAAGTGCGTAAACAACATCTGCATTAGCGCCTGTGCCTGCAAGAGCAACATAGCCTGAACCGATTGCCTTGCCTGTAACAACAGAAATCTTAACTGTTGTTGCCTCAGCATAAGCAGCTGACGCCTTTGTTGCCGACTTGATTGACTCAAAGCCCGGGCAGTTTACGAATGTTACAACAGGGAGTGAGAAAGCGTCGCAGAAACGAACAAACTTTGCTACCTTGTTTGCAGACTTGCAACCAAGCTCCTTGCCCTTTGTAACAACAATACCTACAACCTGACCGCCGAGTCTTGCAAAACGAACATTTGCTTCCTTGCCGTAATCATTGAAGAGCTTTACAATGCTGTTGCCGTCAACAGTTCTGCTGACTACACAACCGCAACCGTCCTCTGCCGGAGCTTCTTCAAATGACTGAGGAGCCATTGTGAGGTTATTTGACGGAAGATAAAGGATAAGTTCCTTTGCAGCCTTGATTGCCTTGTCTGCGTCGTCACAAACGATTGAGGCAATACCGTTTTCAGCATTGTAAGCGGCATCGGAATGCTTGCCTGTTACCGAAAGTGAAAGCTGTGCGTCTTTGCTCATGATAACGATGTCTGCGCTTGCGGCGTTAAGAGCGTTTGTTCCGAGGCAAGTGCCGAGAACAACCGAAATCTGCGGTACAACACCCGAAAGTGACGCAGCCGCATTGAGAACATCACCGCAACCTGCGAGAAGCTCTGTACCCTGATTAAGTCTGCCGCCAACGCTGTCATAGAAACCTACAACAGGAGCGCCTGTCTTGAGTGCAAGACCATACAGCTTTTTAAGCTTGGCAGCCTGTGCCTTACTCATGGCACCGCCGCAAATGTCGCTGTTCTGTGCAAACGCATAAACAGGCATACCTTCTACTGTTCCAAAGCCTGCAACAACCTCGGCAAAACCTTCACCGGATTTTGCAAAGGCATCAATTTCACAAAAGCTGTCTGCATCAAAAAACGCCGTAATTGTCTTATAAGCGGAAGTTGCGGCAATTTCAGCCTTTGCCTGATTGATCTTTTCAATACTCATCTTAAAATCCTCCAATACCATGTATTGAATATGCACGAAAACTGAGCGTGCATACTAATTTTCTACACATACATTATACTCTATAATCTTCAAAAGTACAAGAAAAACACGCTGTACTATTTCAATTTTGAACACATTTAATAGTTATTCCGTGAAAACCTTTAATTTATTGTCGAATTAACAAATAGTTTGATTGACCGTTTCGGAAGTATTTTTCAAAAACGGAAAATTAAAGCTGTTTGCCGTTTAAAAACGGGTTTGCAAGCAGTTTTTTAACCTCTTGTTCGGTCAAATCTCTCCAGTCGCCCTGTTTGAGCATACCCATTTTTACTCCGCCGATCTGGGTGCGTTTGAGTCTTGCAACCTCAAGCCCGACAGCCTCGCACATTCTTCTGATTTCACGGTTCTTACCCTCGTGAAGAATCATTTCAAGAACTACTCTGCCCTGCTCCTTGTGAATTACACGGACATATGCAGGAGCGGTTTTCCTGCCGTCAAGCTCAACGCCTGTTTCAAGCTTTACAAGCTGATCCTCGTCAATTGACGGTCGAACGGTTACTCTGTAAATCTTATAAACATTGTTTTTTGGGTGCATAACCTTGTTTGCAAAGTCACCGTCATTTGTAAAAACAAGCATACCCTCGCTGTCTTTGTCAAGTCTGCCTATCGGATAAACTCGCTCGCCGACATTCTCAACAAGCTGTGCAACACACTTTCTGCCACGCTCATCATTCATTGTGGTAATGAATCCACGGGGCTTGTTGAGCATAATATATCGGTAATTACCACCCTTCGGCACAACAATCCTCTTGCCTCTTACAAACACCTTGTCTGTAGGAAGAACCTTATCGCCGAGAATTGCGGTTTTGCCGTTCACCTTGACATGACCGCCGAGAATAAGCTCCTCGGCCTTTCGCCTTGACGCAATACCGCATTGCGCTATGAATTTCTGAAGTCTTATAGGTTCAATTTTAGCCATATGTAAATTCCTTTTTATTAAAATTTTCTGTATATTTAAGCTGTCACGAAAACAGATTTCCTATTGCCGAAAATATTGACACACTCTTTTTATCCGATTTAATCTTTTCGCCTGCAACAATGTTGCATTTATAAAGCAACTTTCCGCCGAGTGTGTATTCAATTCTGCCGACCGATTCGTTCTTTTCAATCGGAGCATACAAAAAGCTGTCTATGAAGATTTTTTTCTTGATTTTATCGCAGTCCTCACGCTTTAAAACGATTGTGTTGTTCTTCTCACCTGTAACCGTTACGCTGTCCTTATCACCGCCCACGCACGGAATATCGGCACAAAAGTCAGCGTCCTTGCAATCAACTCCCCTGTACTTTTCAAAAGCGTAATCATAAAGAGAAATATGGTCATTCCAATCGTTGCGGTCATTCAGAGTGACGCACACAAGCGTTACGCCGTCTTTTTTTGCAGAGGAAACAAGGCACCGCCCTGCCACCGTTGTATAGCCTGTTTTTCCGCCTGTACAGTAGGGATAAAGCGACAAAAGCCTGTTATGATTCGCATATGCGGTTTTCTTTGATTTCGGTTCAAGAAATTCAACGGTCACGCTCTTCTTAGCCGTAAGATTTGCAAAATCGTCATTTTCAAGTGCATATGACATAAGCAGAGCCATATCCTTTGCACTTGAGTAATGGTTGTCATCGTCAAGTCCGCTCGGCGTTACAAAATTGGTATTCGTCATACCGATTTGCTTTGCCTTTTCATTCATTCGTTGTGAAAACTTTTCGGGACTGCCCGAAATCGTATATGCCGCCGCATTCGCCGCATCATTACCCGACGCCATCATCATTCCTGACGCAAGGTCCGAAAGTCGGACTTTTTCACCGACTTTAAGATACATCGAACTGCCCTCGGCAACCATTTCCTGTTTGAAGGTAACTTCACTGTCGCAGGAAGCCGCCTCCTCAAGCGTTATGAGCGAAGTCATAATCTTTGTGGTGCTCGCAGGCTTCATTCTTTCATCTGCATTTTTTGAACAGATAACCGTGTTGTTATCGGGACAATAAAGGACAAATGCCTGTGCAGGAGTTGTGGGAGGAGTATCCTCCGCAGTTTTTGCGCCCATAAGCACAAACGGCATAACAAAGCACACCGCAAGCGAGATTATTTTTTTCATAAGGACACCCCCTGCATAAATCTATGCCGAGGGGTGTTGCAATATTACGAATCAGCCGTCAATATCGTCCTGTGTGATTTCGGAAAAATCGTCTGCGGATTCGCTCTTATCCTTTTTGAAAACTCCCTTTACTTTTTTGAGAACATCGGGAATCATATTAACGAGCTTGTCGGCTGTACCTTCTTCCCTGTCAACGGAAACAAGCCTTACATCGCCCTGATAAACGGTAAGAAATGCAACAGGCTGAATTGTCACACCTGCACCGCTGCCGCCGCCAAAGCAGTCTTTGTTTTCCTTTTTGGTAGGCAGATCCGAACCGCCTGCCGCAAAGCCATAGCTTACCTTTGAAACAGGAATGATAAGTGTGCCGTCAGGCGAAGTTATAGGCTCGCCGATAATAGTATTGACATCAATCATTTCCTTGATTTTTTCCATTGTGGTATCCATTAAACTGCCGATAGGATGTTCCATAGCCATTCTCCTTTTTCAACAATATTTATATCAATCATTTTTAACTTCTGCAAGAAGTTTAATCCCCTTGATTCCGTGCTTAACGGCAAGACCGATAAGTCGGAATGCAAAAATTCTTGCGGCAAAGTCAAAGTTAATTTCTGTTTCTGCTTTTTCCGAAAAATTCGGATTTATGTCAACTCCGTAGCCTTTGCATTTTACAACACGGACAATTGTACCTACTGCCGGATAAACAACGGCACAGTATTTGCCGTATTTTATAGCCGTGTCAGCCGCATCGTCACCTGCAACGCTGATACTCAGCGACAATTTTTTAACCAGTATGTGGCTGAAAAAATCCTGTAATGCAGATACTGCAAGCTCTGCAACTTTTTTTATCAGGTTCAAAAGCCACTCAATACCGTATTTTTTTATAAGGCTCGGCTTTTTTTCTGTCGCTTTTTTAGGCTGTTCGGTTTTCTGAGTTTGTTTTTTTGCTTTTTTCTTCTTCTTTTCCTTTTTGGGTTTTGCCGGCACAAGCTGAAGCTTTACAAATCCGATATACACGGCACACCAAAACTCCTCTTTATATGATGCACGCAAAGTAATCGGAATAAACATCACAAGCGCAATAAACAGCACAATTCCGAGTAGGATATATAGCCAAAGCAAAGGGAATTCCCCCTAAATTTTACTGCCTGTCAACAGGCTGATCGGCAAACAAATCAATCTGCTCATTGCCGTTTTCAGTCTTTTCCTGTTCTTCACCATTTTCTTCGGACTCCTTGTCCTCATCACTCTCGGGGAGCGGAGGAAGTTCGTCAAGACTTGAAATGTTAAAGCAACGCAAAAAGTTTTCGGTTGTGCCGTAAAGCAACGGTCTGCCGGGTAGCTCAAGTCTGCCCTTTTCTTCAACAAGTCCCTTTGTTGTCAAACTGCCGATTACACCACTGCAGTCAACACCACGCACCTGCTCGACAAAAGCCTTTGTAACAGGCTGATTGTACGCAACAACTGCAAGAACCTCAAGAGCCGCCTGTGAAAGCGGAGTGTTTCTTCTCAAATCCATAACGGTGCGAATCTGCGGAGCAAATTCCTTTTTTGAAACCATCTGACAGGAATTGTCAAGCAATATTATAGTTATGCCCCGTCCTGACGCCTCATAATCATCAATCAGTGCAGAAATATGCTCTTTAACCTTTTTTTCGGAAATTTCAAGTGCCTGCGCTATTCGGGAAAATTCAACCGACGCACCGTTTGCGAATAAAATCGCCTCAATCGCACCACGAATATTTTCAACAGCCATTACTGCACCTCCTCATTTTCATTGTTTTCGTCCTCGTCAACCTGCGGCAAAGGCATTGCGTTTTTATCCTCAATCATATGAACAACGGCATTTTCACCGCTGCCCTCAATTCTGATACGCTTACCCTTTACAAGCTCCAGCGTTGCAAGAAATGTTGCCACAAGGTCGCTTTTGCCCTCGCATACCTCAAAAATTTCGTGATATTCAAGCCTTTTGCCGTGCCAGAGCCTTCTCATAAGATGGATAATCTTACTGTTTACCGACACGATTTTATGCGACACAATACCCGAAAATGCATCTTTTGACGGCGGAAGCTTACGCTTGCCCCGTCCGACTGCGCTGACATATGCCTTTGCGATATCCTCACTCGGATGAATACGGTTGTAAGTCAAGTCAAATTCAACAGGAGATGCATCTCGGTAAAAGCTGTCAAAGTCATAAATATCGCCGAGTTTTGCCGCCATTTCACGGCAAACGGCATACTCAAGAAGCTGTCCCGAAAGTTCTTTCTTGAGCTCTTCAGCCTCTTCCTCATATTTTGGCAGGAGCATTACAGACTTGATATAAACAAGCCTTGATGCCATTGTCAGAAATTCCGATGCGATATCCATCTGATTTTCCTGCATCATATTAATCTGCTCCATGTACTGGTCGAGCAATTCGGAAATGCTGATGTCGTAAATATCTATTTTGTTTTTAGAAATCAGCGTCAGCAAAAGGTCAAGAGGGCCTTCAAATGCCGACAGCTTATATTGAAGTTGTTGTGTTTCCATAAATAAGTTTCAGTTATGATTTGATGTTACGAATGATTTTGAAATCAACCGACAAACGGCATATACGGCAGGCTTGCAAGCCAGCTGATGAAGTTGAGAATCTGATTGCTGAGCCAGTTAATCGGAGTGTTGAGAATTCCCACATACAAGAGAACAAAAAGACCGATAAAAAAGTACATCTGATATCTGTAAAAGAATTCAACAGCCTTGTCGGGTAAAAATACGAACAGAACCTTCGAGCCGTCAAGAGGCGGAATCGGAATAAGGTTGAACACTGCAAGTCCGACATTGCACGAAATATAGAAACTTAAAAACTGAACAATGTAATCGCCGATTGTTGAAAGCGGAAAAGCACCCGTAAAAAGGATAATCGGATAATAAATGAGAAGTCCGACAAAAGCCGCAACGATATTTGCAATCGGACCCATAATTGCGGTGATTGCCATACCGACCTTTGGATTTTTAAAATTTCTCGGATCAATCGGAACAGGCTTAGCCCAACCGAATCCGAACAAAAGCATACACAAAGCACCCATAGGGTCAATGTGGCTGAGCGGATTAATCGAAAGTCTGCCTCTGCCCTTTACCGCCTTATCACCGAGAAGTGACGCAGTAAAAGCGTGCGCCCATTCATGGAACGGGAGAATTAAAAATATAATAACGAGTACAGCCAATATTTCGGCAATTACCGAGCCGAAATCAAGGTTGCCGTTTCTGATGCCGTTAAGTAATAATGAGAGCATAAGAGCCTCCTGAAATCTGAATTTTTAGGTAACAATCGTGTAACTATATTTATTCCTAATTATATAATATATCGTCAAAAATTACAAGAGCAAAAAACAAGTTAAGAAATTTTCAAAAAACACTTGCATTTTCTCTCATTTTCTGTTATTATAACAAAGTTAGAAATAGAATTAGTTTTCTTTAAGGAGGTGCAGACGCATGGCAAAATGTGAATTCTGCGGTAAGGATGTAAAGTTCGGTATTAAGGTATCTCACTCACACAGAAGATCAAACAGAACATGGAAGCCCAACGTACAGCGTGTTAAGGCTATTGTTGACGGTTCACCAAAGCGTGTATATGCTTGCACCCGTTGTTTGCGTTCAGGTAAGGTTACCAGAGCTAACTGATTTTACAGATTACGAAACAGCTCCACTATTTACGGTGGAGCTGTTTTTTTGTATTTTTATCAGAATTTTAAACCTCACTCACAGCACAGAAAGAGGGCTGACCTTTGTTTGGTCAGCCCTCTTAATTATTAGTCTTTATCAGCCGTTAAAGGATTTCTTCCTTCTTACGAAGAACGAACATTACACAAGTTGAGCCGATGAGAAGTATAAGAATTACAACAGCCAGAGGAGCTTCACCTGTCTGGACAGCAGCATTTGCATTGTTATTGTTGCCGTTGTCAGATGTATCCGGAGTGTCGGATGTTGAGCTGATTTTCTTTGTTACAGGCTGTGTTACAGATGTTGCTTCCTCGGTAGAAGGCTCTGCGGTTGAAGGCTCGGCAGTCGTGTCTAATGTTGTAGATTCCTCGGTTGTAGGCTCGGCTGTTGTCGGTTCTGCATAGGTTGAAGGAGTAAGCTCAGTTGAAAGACCATTTTTTGCTGCCACAGCAACAGGATCTTTCTTAACTACTTCTTTATCAACAAGAATAACTTCTTTTGAACCGTCAGTCATTTCTGTGTCCGGATTTACTTCCGAAACACGAAGCACCTCAACAACAAGGTCAACCGTCGTCGAAACCGGTGCAACCTTTGAAATGTCTTTAACATCAAAAACAACTGTTGCAAAAAGCGTCTTTTCGCTAAAGTCATAAAGACCGAGATTACTTGCACCGAATCTTACATAACCAACGCCTTCCGACTTATTCTTGAAGTTTACATATACACCTCTGCCGTCCATTGTCGGGCAAACCGACTTAGCAGTATTCACATCAGCAACCGAAAGGATTGAAGGGTCATAAGAAATGTGCCACTGCGTGTCAAGCACATTCTTTGGAGACTGCATAATATATGTAACCGTTACCTGATTTGTAACTGCATTATACTTTGCACTTGCCATTGGGAAGTAATTAGATGTTGCATTTACTGTAAGAGCAAGCGAAGATTCAGCAGATGATGTTGTACCCTCTGTTGCAGCAGCACCATCAGTTGCAGACTCGGTTGTTTCCGATTCTGTTACAACCTCTGTTGTTGATTCGGCTGTTGTTTCCTCACCCGATGGATTGTACTCTGTCGGGAACACACCGTCTTTGCCGTAATAATCACCGGCCTTGAGGTCTTCCTTTTTAGGAGCATTGCCGTATTCACCGTTACCGTAGTAGTAGAACCACTCACCGGCAAAAATCAATTCATCCTTATCGTTCTCGGAAGTAAATTCAGGATTGATAATATAAATCATATTATCAAAGCTTTCAACACCGTTGGGATAATAATCAGACTCGCCTTTTTCATAACCTTTAAAATTAATATCGGTTGTTCGATAAGCAAGTTTATATTCAGGATTTGTAGGATCGTCTGTACCTTTAAGAGCGTTGTTCCAGATTACTTTATCAACATCGGTCGGTACATCAGAACAGTAAACATTTTTGATATCAGCATTGCGAGCTGAATAACCCGGCCACGCTGAAGGAGTATCCGAACCGTTTTCCCAATAAACACCTGCATCAGATGTATATTTGTTTTCCCAGTCATCAGGCTTGCAGAAATATATATGGTAGGTTTCAGTGCCCTCAGAAGGCACATAACTGCCTTCATCGTCCGTATCGGCAGAAACGCTTATTGCAGCAACCACTATCATTGCCGCTGTGAGCATAACAGCCAATAAAAGACTGATAACTTTTTTGGACATTTGTATTTCCTCCTTATGAATTTCCGACACCATACTTGCATCTGTATGATTATTATAGTATAAAACGCAGTAAAAATCAAGTGTTACAGGGAATTTTGAGCCTTAATCTCAATGTAATAACAACCAAATTTTTGTGTTAAATTCCACCAAATTTGCATTTTACGGAATTTTGGCATATTTTCAACCGTAATTTCCGCTTATTCAGTCATACATAAGAGAACAAATAATAAACAGTAATGCAAAAATGCCCTCCAAAGCGGAGGGCATCAAATAATTATGTATAATTATTTAAGATTATTCAAATCTCTTGCGTGTGTAAAGAACTGCACCGCCTGCAACGAGGAGAACTGCGAGAACTGCAGCTGCTGTTGTAGCACCTGTCTGAACTGCGCTGTTGTCTGTGCTATTTGCTGTGTCAGCAGTTGAAACTGCGTTTGCAGAAGATGTTGGGTTCTGACCTGCAGTGGGAACTGTGTTCTTTGTAGGATCTGTCTTGTTGTCACCTGACGGAGCTGTTGTTGCAGCCTGATCAGGAGTAGCAGGTTTTGCATTCTTGTCTACTGTCTGAACAAGACCTGCTTCCTTAGCCATATCATAGTTAGGAAGTGAACCGTACTCGTACTTGCCTGTTTCTTCGTTAAGACCATAGTAGAAGTAGAACTCACCGGCATATGTTTCCTTACCTGTTACGCTTACAGAAGTGTTGGTAGGGTCTATAACATAAATCATGTTGGTGAGGTACATTGAGATACCCCAGTCAGGATCCTCAAAGAAGTTGTCAGCAAATTTACCGAGGAATGTCTTGTCATCACCGTCAAATGCTTCCTGAGCCTTTGCCCAGAATTCGCCGTCAAGCAAACTGTCATAATATTCATTGTCGCCTTCCGAATAGTACTGACAAGAAACATCGGCAGTCTGCTTAGCAGCCTTAAACTGATCCTCAGTAAACTCGTAAGTTACTTTACCTGTTGCGGCATCTTCTGTCCTTTGACCGCCGTTAAGGTAGTTGTTGAAATCAAGATTAGGAACATCTGTAGGAAGGTCAAGATAGAAGATGTTATTTTCAGCATTTTCAACCTGCATCTTATAACCCGGCCAAGCAGGACCTACTGACGTACCGTCAAGAGAGCCGCATGGATCTGAACCGTTCCACCAGTATGCACCTGCATCATGAGCATTGTACTTTTCACTCTTCCATGACTCAGGCATAAGGAAGTAAACTTTGTGTGTTTCTTTTACGCCCTCACTTGGGACATAACGACCGTCTGTATCAATAGCTGCGGAAACGCCGATTACACCTACAAGAGCAAGTGAAAGAACGAGAGCGCATGACACTATGATACTAATAAGTTTTTTTGACATTTGAATCTCCTCCAAAAAAATTTCCGATTTCTATCGGTATGGAATCATTATATAACAAAATTTTCAAAATTGCAATCTTTTTCAAAAAGCTTAAAACAAAAAAATACACAAAATTGCAATCACAATTTTGTGTATTTAGCTTGTATTATAAAAAATTTTCCTATAAAAGATATTTATCTGTTTTATTTATCCGCATCTGCGTCGTCCGACATTGCATTATTGTCCGCCACTTTGTTCTTTTTTTCGTCCTTTTTCTTTACGAAAATAATTGCACCTGCGGCAATCAAAACAACAACAATTGCAATTATAATAATTAATGTCGTATTTGAACCTGAACCGTTTGCAGAACTCTCAACAACCTTTGTAACATCTACAACCTGACTATTCTGCTGAGTTGAGATGTACTTTTTCTCAACAACTACCGACTTATGGTCGTCTTTGTTAGGTGAGTTTTCCTCGCCCATTCCGTCAATGTAGTTTACAAAATCGCCCTGAATTTTTTCGGAATTTGCCGTATCATTATTTACTATCGGAACGGCACTATCCTCTACCTCTTTACCGTTCACCCAAAGCTTGCAGGTGATTTTATATGATTTGAGATATGTCATATCATCGCCGTACATATCCGAGATGAAATATGAAAGATCGGTTTTGCCACCCTTGAGTACCTTGAATTCAGCAGAAACGAGAGCCTTGTCACCGTTAAGCTTTACGGGAGCTTGAACATCTGTCCATGTAAAGGTGTAAAAATTCTTAAGTTTAGGGTTGCCAATCGCAGTTTTAAAGCTTTCACAGTTTATTGAATCGGCATTCAACTTCAAATATTCATCGTTGTAAAAGAAACTCATTGCGGCTCCGATTACTTCTTCTTTTGTATCGGTCATATAAATAGCATACTTTACCGTATCGCCGACTTTAGCTGTTACAGAATCCTTTTCATCTGTTGAAATGCTGATTGTAAGGTCATCCTCGGCAGCACTTGCAGGAATACAGAATGCTGACACGGTAAGTACAGCCACGAAGAGAATTGAAAGCATATTTTTGATTTTTTTAGACATTTTTTTCATTCCTTTAGTTTGATATCCCTATTATATATCATTAAGTCTAAAATTTCAATCAATAATTTAACAATTCTCGGTGAAATTTATGTGAAAAGTAAATTAATTGCAGACTCGCTTTTAAAGAAATGATATTTTAGAAATTATAATTCAAACTGATTTTCACAACATTACGATATAAAAAAAACGCCCCTCGGAAAACCGAGAGGCGAAAAATTATTTTTTTAATCTGTCAACGCCGTTAACAGTCTTACAATAGGAAATTCAATTACTTATTGAATCTCTTTCTTGTGAAGTAAACAACACCTGTTGCAGAAACAAGAGCTAAGAGGATAACTACTGCCATAGAAGCATTACCTGTCTGTACTGCGTTGCTGCTTGTGCCGTTAGCCGGTGTGTCAGAAGTAGCTGTGTCAGCTGTTGACTGACCCTTTGTTGCAGCCTGTGTAGCAGATGTAGCATCAGGTGTAGTAGGAGCTACTGTAGCCGGAGCATCTGTTGCAGGAGCATCTGTAGGCTCTGTTGCAGGCTCTACTGTTGTAGGCTCTGTTGTAGGAGCGTCTGTAGGCTC
>ULSH01008129.1_pt1 | contig 16132 bp, 9 predicted proteins | sample 1956151 | NCBI WGS metagenome assembly ULSH01 (sample SAMEA4835702, study PRJEB28245) | human gut metagenome | biome: gut microbiome; material: fecal sample | place: Denmark | collected 2008 | reverse complement strand
TAGATAATTAGCTGCAATATCAGTTTTATCAGCATCATATCCAAGATAGTTAAGAACCATAGTGAGTGAAGTGACTTCACAGCCGGTAGGTAGCTCCGGTAACTGATTCAGACACGGAAAATTATCTATATATGCTTTTCTTCCGGATGCCAGTAGTTCTTTTAGTTCATTTTCAGAGTGAATTGTATTGTGAAAATCTTTATAAGAATCCTCTGAATTATTATTTTTATTATCTTCCTGTGAATTGTCAGAATTATTAACTTCCCCACGCGATAAATCATCCGATGAAATAGTCCCAACTTGTGTTATGTTAATACTTACATTATCAGGAGAAGAATTTTTCATATCAATAAGGAATGATAATATTGTAACAGATGCAGCAATAAGAGAAAGTATAAGCAGAATCTTTAAAAAAGTTTTTTTTGAACTGTGCTTTTTCATTATAACTCCTTGGTAAATATCTCTATATATAATAATGATATTTATAGCTGAATTATATAGTATGTTAAGATTCTGTTCAATAAATTTATAAATTATTTATAGAAAAAAGAAATATTGTTGTTGACATCATGTTAGGGTAGTGATATCTTAAATGTATCGATATTAGCACTCCAACTCAATGAGTGCTAACAAGATGAAAGGAGAGGATGCCATGGAGACGGATGGACGACTGGATGACCGTAAGGTTAAGATACTTAAAGCTGTTATTCAGAATTATCTTGATACCGGAGAACCGGTTGGCTCAAGAACGATTTCCAAGCTGACTGACTTACAGCTAAGTTCAGCAACTATAAGGAATGAGATGGCAGACTTAGAAGAGCTTGGCTACATTGTACAGCCACACACCTCTGCTGGAAGAATTCCAACGGATAAGGGCTATAGATTATATGTTGATGATTTAATGGCTCAGAAAGAGGAAGAGATATCCTTAAGAGAACAGCAGGTTGGTGATAAAGAGAAAGAACTTGATTCTATGAAGGATGCCTTATCAGAGAAGGTTGACAGAGTGGAAGAACTTCTTCAGAATGTAGCAAAGGTTCTGGCGAATAATACTAACTATGCCACGATGATAACAACTCCTAAGGTAACTGGCAATAAGTTAAGATTTGTTCAGCTGTCACAGCTTGAACCGAATAAGCTTCTTGCAGTTATTGTTATGGAAGGCAATCTTATAAGGAACAAGGTTATAACTATCAGCGAGGATATTTCACCAGAGAATCTTCTGAAGCTTAATCTTCTTCTTAATACAACACTCACAGGTCTTACATTGCAGGAAATGCATCTGGGACTTATATCCAAGATGGAGAGCCAGGCAGGTGAGCATATGGGTATTGTTAAAGAAGTGTTAGACGCGATTGTTGAGACTATAAGTAAGGCTGACGACCTGAAGATATACACAAGCGGCGCAACTAACATATTCAAGTATCCGGAGCTTAGTGATTCCGGGAAAGCAAGTGAGCTTATATATGCCTTGGAGGAAAAACAGGGCTTGTCTGGACTTGTTAATGACAAGGATGATTCAGATAAGACTGAAGATGATAACCACGGCATTCAGGTATATATAGGAAATGAAACACCGGTTGAGTCCATGAAGGACTGTAGTGTGGTAACAGCCACATATGAATTGCAGGATGGAATGAAGGGAACAATTGGTATTATTGGACCGAAGCGTATGGATTATGAAAAGGTTGTTGATACCTTAAAAGAGATGCAGACGCATTTGGATGATGTATTTAAGAAAACTTAGGAAAGGTTGGTATTGAAGTGTCAAAGGATGTAAAGAAAAAGAAATCAGAAGAGACAGTTCAGGATGAAGTAAAGAATCAGGAGACTGATGCTAAGAAAGAAGAAGCCTGCAACTGCGAATCAGAATGTAAGGCTGATGAAAGTCAGAATACATGTGAAGCTGATGAATCAGACAAGGCCGAGGCACAGGATGAGAGCACTGAGAGCTCTAAGAAGAAAGATCCTAAGGATGCAGTTATAGAAGAACTTCAGGACAGAGTAAAGAGGCAGATGGCTGAGTTTGATAATTTCAGAAAGAGAACAGAGAAAGAGAAATCTACTATGTTCGAGATGGGAGCCTCAGATATCATTAAGAAGCTTTTACCTATTGTTGATAATTTCGACAGAGGATTTAAGAGTGTGACAGATGAGGAACTTGAAACTCCATTCGCAAAGGGAATGGATATGGTTCACAAGCAGCTTTTAAAGATGCTTGAGGATGCAGATGTTAAGCCTATTGAAGCTTTAGGCGGTGAGTTCAATCCGGATTTCCACAATGCAGTAATGCATGTTGAGGATGATTCAGTTGGAGAGAACATCGTAGTTGAAGAGTTTGAGAAGGGCTACACATACAGAGACCAGGTTATAAGACACAGCATGGTCAAGGTTGCTAACTAGCGATAAGCCAGAAAGCATATGTAACACAAGGTATTAATCAATTTAATTATAGAAAGGACATTTTATTATGGGAAAGATTATTGGTATTGATTTAGGTACAACTAATTCTTGCGTAGCTGTAATGGAAGGTGGTAAGCCAGTTGTTATCGCTAACGCAGAAGGTTTAAGAACTACTCCTTCAGTAGTTGCATTTTCAAAGACAGGAGAGAGACTTGTAGGTGATCCTGCAAAGCGTCAGGCAGTTACTAATGCTGATAAGACAATCTCTTCTATCAAGAGACATATGGGTACAGATTACAAGGTTGAGATTGATGGAAAGAAATATACTCCACAGGAAATCTCAGCTATGATTTTACAGAAGTTAAAGTCAGATGCAGAGAATTATCTTGGTGAGAAGGTTACAGAGGCAGTTATAACAGTTCCTGCTTACTTCAACGATGCACAGCGTCAGGCTACTAAGGATGCTGGTAAGATTGCAGGTCTTGATGTAAAGCGTATTATCAACGAGCCTACAGCAGCAGCTTTAGCTTATGGTCTTGATAATGAGCATGAGCAGAAGATTATGGTTTACGATTTAGGTGGTGGTACATTCGATGTGTCTATTATCGAAATCGGTGATGGTGTAATTGAAGTTCTTGCTACAGCTGGTAATAACAAGCTTGGTGGTGATGATTTCGATAATGCTGTTACACAGTATATGTTAAATGATTTCAAGGCTAAGGAAGGCGTTGACCTTTCTAAGGATACAATGGCTCTTCAGAGACTTAAGGAAGCAGCTGAGAAGGCTAAGAAGGAACTTTCAAGCACAACTCAGACAGAAATCAATCTTCCTTACATCACAGCTACAGCTGAAGGACCAAAGCACTTTGAGATGACTCTTACAAGAGCTAAATTCGATGAATTAACACATGACCTTGTAGAAAAGACTGCAGAGCCAGTTAAGAATGCACTTTCAGATGCAGGTCTTACAGCTTCAGAGCTTTCAAAGGTATTATTAGTTGGTGGTTCTACAAGAATCCCTGCTGTGCAGGATAAGGTTAAGTCATTAACAGGACATGAGCCAAGCAAGACTCTTAACCCAGATGAGTGCGTAGCTATCGGTGCTTCTATCCAGGGTGGTAAGTTAGCTGGTGATGCAGGTGCTGGTGATATCCTTCTTCTTGATGTAACACCACTTTCACTTTCAATCGAGACAATGGGTGGTATTGCTACAAGACTTATTGAGAGAAATACAACTATTCCTACAAAGAAGAGCCAGATTTTCTCTACAGCTGCTGATAACCAGACAGCCGTTGATATCAACGTTGTACAGGGTGAAAGACAGTTTGCCAGAGATAACAAGTCACTTGGACAGTTCAGACTTGATGGTATCCCTCCAGCAAGAAGAGGTGTTCCACAGATTGAAGTTACATTTGATATCGATGCCAATGGTATTGTAAATGTATCTGCTAAGGACCTTGGAACAGGTAAGGAACAGCACATCACAATTACTGCTGGTTCTAACATGTCTGATGAAGATATCGATAAGGCAGTTAAGGAAGCTGCTGAGTTCGAGGCTCAGGATAAGAAGCGTAAGGATGCTATTGATGCACGTAACGAAGCTGATTCAATGGTATTCCAGACACAGAAGGCTATGGATGAGGCAGGCGACAAGCTTGATGCTTCTGACAAGGCTGCAGTTGAGACTGACCTTAACGCATTAAAGGCACTTGTTGATGGTTCTGACCCAGAAAACATGACAGATGCACAGGTTGATGAAATCAAGGCTGCCAAGGAAAAACTTATGGAAAGTGCGCAGAAGCTTTTCGCTAAGTTATATGAGTCACAGCAGGCTGCTGGTGGTGCAGGCCCAGACATGGGAGCAGGTGCAGGTCCTGATATGGGTGCTGGTGCTTCTAATGGTTCAGCTCCATACGGTGATGAAGTAGTTGACGGAGATTACAAAGAGGTTTAATTGTCAGCAATAACTGACTGGAATAAGGACTGCATGGGGTGTAAACTCTGTGCAGTTTCTGTTGATTAAATAAGAAAGAGGAAGCAATCATGGCAGATAAGAGAGATTATTATGAAGTCCTTGGCGTGCCTAAGGATGCCGATGACGCTGCTATTAAGAAAGCATACAGACAACTTGCAAAGAAATATCATCCTGATATGAATCCAGGGGATAAAGAAGCTGAAATAAAATTCAAAGAGGCTTCTGAAGCTTATGCGGTGTTAAGCGATGCTGAAAAGAGAAGACAGTATGACCAGTTTGGCCATGCCGCATTTGAAGGCGGAGCAGGTGGAGCTGGAGCAGGTGGCTTCGATTTCGATTTTGGTGACATGGGAGATATTTTCGGAGATCTCTTTGGCGGTATGTTCGGAGGCGGCGGAAGCAGACGAAACAGCAATGGACCAAGAAGAGGTGCTGATGTAAGAGTTAATGTAAGAATTACATTTGACGAGTCAGTAAGGGGAACAACCAAGAAGATAGATGTTACATTAAAGGATGAGTGCTCAAGCTGTCACGGTACAGGAGCTAAGCCTGGTACATCACCAGAGACCTGTAGCAAATGTGGTGGTCGTGGACAGGTGACTTTCACACAGCAGTCATTCCTTGGAATGGTAAGAAGCCAGCAGCCATGTCCTGACTGTCATGGAACTGGTAAGATAATTAAGGAGAAGTGTCCGGATTGTTACGGAACAGGCTATATAAGCAGCAAGAAGACTATCGAAGTCAATATCCCAGCAGGTATCGATAATGGTCAGTGCGTACGTATACAGGGCAAAGGTGAGCCGGGAGTTAATGGCGGACCAAGAGGTGACCTCTTAGTTGCTGTTATTATCTCAGCAAGCACAGAATTTGAAAGAGACGGATACAATATATTCTCTAATGTTGTAATAAGCTATCCAACAGCGGTACTTGGCGGTGAAATCAAGGTTAAGACTGTTGATGGAGAAGTATTGTACGAAGTTAAGCCGGGAACAGCATCAGGTACAAGAGTAAGACTTAAAGGCAAAGGTATGCCAAGTGTAAGAAATGCAGCACAGAGAGGCGATCATTATATCACTTTAATAGTTGATATTCCTACAAAGCTTAATCAGGAGCAGAAGGACGCACTTATGGCGTATGAAAAGGCGCTTACAGGCAATGAAAGACACGGTAAGAAGAAAGGTCTTTTCGGCAAATAAATACTATAGCTTACATATGTAATGTAAGTTTACACTCACCCCACAATGTGGTAAAATCCTACATTGTGGGGTATTATATTTATATGTATAATTCCTTATTGTAAAGATTGGAGATTAAAGCAGTAATATGAATTTAGAGACAAGATATAACGAACTTAATAAAGATTACGGTGCATATGAGCTTGTGAACATTGAAAAGCTTAATGACCTTAATTCTGTAGGACTTTTATTAAAGCATAAGAAATCAGGTGCGAGAGTTGCAATTATTTCTAATGATGATGATAACAAGGTATTTTCTATAGGTTTTAAGACACCACCGGATAATGACACGGGAATACAGCATATAATTGAACATTCTACCTTGTGTGGTTCAAGAAAATATCCGGTTAAAGACCCATTTGTAGAACTATGCAAGGGTTCTCTTAACACATTTCTTAATGCAATGACTTATCCGGATAAGACAGTATATCCTGTTGCAAGCTGCAATATGGCAGATTTCAAGAATATTATGGATGTCTATATGGATGCGGTATTCTATCCTGCAATGTATGAGCATGAGGAGATATTCAAGCAGGAAGGCTGGCATTATGAGCTTGAAGATGTAGATGGAGAGCTTGCTTATAACGGAGTTGTATTTAATGAGATGAAGGGTGTGTATTCTTCAGCAGATGATGTGCTTTCAAGATATACATTTGTATCACTCTTCCCTGATTCTGAATACAAGAATGAATCCGGTGGTGACCCTGAGGCTATACCACAGCTTAAGTATGAAGATTTCATTAAGTATCACAAGGAATATTATCATCCTGTGAACAGTTATATCTATCTGTACGGAGATATTGATGTTGATGAGAGGCTTGAATATCTTAATAACGAATACCTCTCAGCTTTTGATAAGAATGATGTCAATATAGATGCCGAGGTAACTTTCCAGAAAGCATTTGACGCACCTAAGTATGAGACAAGAGAGTATGCAATTACTGATGATGAGCCAGAGGAGGATAACACTTATCTTTCTTACAATGTTGTTATCGGAACATCAACAGACCCAGTAAGCTATCTTGCATTACAGATTCTTGATTATGCACTTATCATGGCACCGGGTGCTCCGCTTAAGCAGGCACTTATTGATGCCGGAATTGGAACAGATGTGTATAGTGTGTTAGAGACTTCTGTGTATCAGCCGGTGTATTCAATTATTACTAAGAATGCGAATGAAAGTGACAGAGACAGATTTGTGAGTGTTGTTGAAGACACGCTTTCTGATATTGTTAAGAACGGTCTTAGCAAGAGAATGGTTAAGGCAGGAATCAACTATTACGAATTCAAATACAGAGAAGCTGATTTTGGACCATATCCAAAGGGACTTATGTATTATCTCACAATGATGGACAGCTGGCTTTATGATGAGAACAAGCCATTTGTTCATGTTGAGGCAGGTGAGACATTTGAAATAATCAAGAAGAATTCAGAGAATGGCTTCTTTGAGAAATTCATTGAAGACAATATTATAGGTAATAACCATGAGGTAGTGTTAAGTCTTGTTCCAAAGCATGGACTTGCAGAGGAGAAGGAAGCAAAGGAAGCAGAGCAGCTTGCAAAGTATAAGGCAACACTTTCCAAGGAAGAACTGGAAGAGCTTGTTAAGCAGACAAAGGCATTAAAGGAATATCAGGATACGCCTTCAAGCCAGAAGGATCTTGAGAAGATTCCACAGCTTGAGTTAAAGGATATCACAAGAGAGCCGGCTAAGTTATATATTGACCCTAAGAAGACTGGTGGTGTTGATGTAATCCACCACAATATGTTCACTAATGGAATTGCATATATAATGATGTGCTACGACTGTAAGAATGTGCCTGATGAACTGCTTCCATATATCGGACTTTTAAGCTCGGTTCTTGGACTTATGGATACTGAAAAGTACACATATACAGAACTGACTAATGAAATCAATATTAACTGTGGTGGAATCTCAACTGATGCTGCCATATACACAGATAATAAGGATTTTGACAAATGTACTATTATGTATGAGGTTAAGGGTAAGGTTCTCTATGACAATATCCAGTTCGTCCTTGATATGATGAATGAAATTATATATAAGACAAAGTTCTCAGATTATAAGAGACTTAAAGAGATAATTGCGAAGCTTAAGTCAAGAATGGAAAGCACAATGACAAGTGCAGGACATTCAACAGCAATGCTTGCAGGTATGGCACAGTTCTCAAGAAATGCATATTATTCTAACGAGATGAGAGGATATGGGTTCTATGAGCTTATACAGAAGCTTGACTCACAGTTTGATGAGCTTAAGGAAGATATCGCAGATAAGTTAAGCAAACTTGTCGATTATATATTCCACAAAGAGAATATTATTGTCAGCTTTACTGCTGATGATAAGGGATATGATGCATTTGCACCTGCTTTCGGAAAGTATGTGGAAGAATTGAAAAAATCGGACATGCCAGCATGCGAAAGAAAGTACACACCTGCAAATGTCAAGACAGGATATACTTCAGCTTCACAGGTTCAGTATGTTGCAAGATGTGGAAATTTCAGGGATGGAGGATATGAATACACAGGAGCATTAAGAGTGCTTAAGGTTATATTCTCGTATGATTATCTCTGGATTAATGTAAGAGTTAAAGGCGGCGCATACGGCTGCATGAGCGGTTCTTACAGAAACGGTGACATGTATATGGTTTCTTACAGAGACCCTAACTTAAGAAAGACTAACGATATATATGAAAATGCAGCAGACTATCTTGAACATTTTGATGTAAGCGACAGGGATATGGTCAAGTTCATAATCGGAACAATAGGTGATATGGATACACCTATGAATCCGGCAGCAAAGGGAACAAGATCATTTGGTGCATACATCTGTAATACAGATTATGAGTCACTCAAGAAAGAAAGAGGTCAGGTTCTTGACTGTAATGTAGAAAGAATAAGAGAGCTTGCTCCACTTGTAAGATGTGCGATGGATGAGAATTATTTCTGCGTTGTGGGAAGCAGCAAGGAAATCAATAAAGAGAGTGAGCTTTTTGATAAGATACAGCCACTTATCAAGGTACAGGGATAATAGAAAGGAAGAATATATGAATTTAGATGAGATGCTTGCAGCCAGCGGAATTACCGGGGGTGCTAAGGCAGAGAACACAAGAACTAAGACAGGCTTTGTAACATTTATAGGAAGACCTAATGTTGGTAAGTCAACACTTATGAATCAGATAATCGGACAGAAGATTGCGATTACTTCTAACAAGCCTCAGACTACAAGAAACAGAATACAGACTGTATACACTGATGAGCGTGGACAGATTGTTTTCGTTGATACTCCGGGTATCCACAAGGCTAAGAACAAGCTTGGTGAATACATGGTTGGTGCGGCAGAGAAGACAATCAGTGAGGTTGACCTTATATGCTGGCTTGTTGAGCCTACAACACATCTTGGAGCTGCCGAGGAGCATATCGTTGAGAAGCTTAAAGAGTGTAAGACTCCTATAGTTCTTGTTATCAATAAGACTGACACAATTAAGAAAGAGGAGATTCTACCGGTTATTGACTGCTACAGAAAGGAACTTGATTTTGTTGATATTGTTCCTGTGTGCGCAAGAAACGGCAATAATGTTGACGACCTGCTTGATGTTATATTCTCACATCTTGATTATGGCCCGATGTACTATGATGAAGATACAGTAACAGACCAGCCAATGAAGCAGATTGTTGCAGAGCTTATAAGAGAGAAGGCACTTCATGCATTAAATGACGAGATTCCACACGGAATCGCGGTTGTTATTGACAGCTTCAAGGAAAGAAGAAATGCAAGAGGTCCTATAACAGATATCGACGCTACTATCATATGCGAAAGAGATTCTCACAAAGGAATTATTATTGGCAAGGGCGGCGAAATGCTTAAGAAAATCGGAACTAATGCAAGATATGAGATTGAGAAGCAGCTTGACATGAAGGTTAATCTTAAGCTATGGGTAAAAGTTAAGAAGGAATGGCGCGACAGTGATATTCTTCTTAAGAACTTCGGATATGACAAGAAGAAGGACAAATAATATACATGACAGGAGGGTGCGATGGCGGAGGTTACTACTGTTACAGGCATGATACTTTCCGCCATGCCTGTCGGGGAATATGACAGAAGACTGGTTATACTGACTAAGGAGTATGGCAAGATAACGGTATTTGCGAAAGGTGCGAGAAAGCCTAACAGCGCATTGATTGGTGTTACGAGAAGCTTTATATTCGGAACATTTGAGGTGTACCGTGGACGCGAATCATATACGATGTATAAAGCATCGGCGAAGGAGTACTTTGAAAATGTGGTAAATGACCTTAATGCCGTGTGCTACGCCTGCTATTTTGCTGAGATTGCAGATTATTATGGCAGGGAGAATCTTGATGCAACAGAAATGATTAATCTGCTTTATATCACTCTAAAGGCATTGGGCAGAGGTGCTGTAAGCCATGAACTTATAAGATTCATATACGAGATAAGAATGATTGCAGTCAACGGTGAATGTCCGGATTTCTTCACATGTCACGAATGCGGAAGAGAAGATAATCTGTATGTATATTCATATTCAAGAAACGGACTATGCTGTAAGAATTGTGCTGCAAATGTATATGATGGAATTACACTTTCGGGCTCAACGGTATATACACTCCAGTATATTGTCACAGCACAGCTTAACAGGCTGTATTCATTCACTGTTACCAAAGAAGTCCAGGAAGAATTAAGGCTTGTGGTAAACAGGCTGGAAAGCATTATATTCGATAAAGAATTTAAGTCGAAGGAAATGCTTAATCTGACCATATAAATATTACATAAACTGGCTATGTTATCATATGCCAGTTTTTTGTATATTAAGGGGTAAAGATTTTATGCAACATTCAGACGAAAGGAGAGACAATATGCCGGATAAAAATGTGTCTCATAATAACCAGAAGAAAATAGCAGCAATTAATGATTATTCTGGTTTTGGAAGATGTTCTATTGCAGTTGAGCTGCCTGTTATATCAGCAATGAAGATTCAGTGCTGTCCAATGCCTACGTCGATATTTTCTAATCATACAGGCTTTGACAGCTTTTATTTTAAAGATTTCACAGAGAATATGCCACCTTATATGGCAGAGTGGAAGAAGTTAAACCTTAAATTTGATGGAATTGTAACAGGATTCTTAGGTTCACATAATCAGATTGCTATTGTTGAAGAATTTTTCAAGAATTTCAAGACGGAAGATAATATTGTTGTTATCGACCCGGTTATGGGTGATTACGGAAATCTGTATCCGACATATACTGATGAGACATGCCAGGAGATGAAGAAGCTTGTAAAATATGCAGATATTCTTACACCGAACCTCACAGAAGCATGTATTTTAACTGACGAGCCATACAGACCAGATTATTCTAATGATGAGCTTAAGAAAATTGCAAAGAAACTTGTTGCAATGGGACCATCCAAGATTGTTATTACAGGAATCCAGCGGGGCCATTATATTGGTAATTACTGTTACGAAAAGAACAGGGAAGACTATCTTATTAAGACTATGAAAGTCGGAACACAGCGCTCAGGAACAGGAGATATATTTGCATCTATAATCACTGCAGACGCTGTAAATGGTGTGAATTTCCACGAGTCAGTAAGAAAGGCATCTACATTTATAAAAAAATGCATACTCAAGGCTATAGAGATGGATATTCCACTGACGGACGGTGTGCCGTTTGAGGAACTGCTGACTACGTTGAAGTAAAAAGGAGAAGAATTACAATGGAGATATTATATAAGGTTCATAATAATTTATATGTTAATTTAACTAACAAATGTCCATATTCATGTACTTTCTGTTTAAGACAGACAATGGACAGAATTGGAGAGTCAGGCAGACTCTGGCTTGAGAGAGAACCATCATATGATGAGGTTATTGCTGAATTTGAGAAGTTCAATATGGATGAGTACGAAGAAGTCGTATTCTGCGGATTCGGAGAACCGACAGAAAGATTCGATGTTCTTATCAAGGTTGCTGAGTATGTTAAGAAAACATATGGCAAAAAGACAAGAATCAATACTAACGGAGTTGGAAATCTTGTTAATGGCAGAGACATTGTGCCAGAGATGGAAGGCTTGATTGACACAATATCAATCAGTCTTAACAATCCACACAAAGATGAATACAATGCACTTGTAAGAAGTAAGTTCGGTGAAAAATCATTTGATGAAATGATAAGCTTCGCAAAGGAATGTACCAGGTATATCCCTAATGTTGTTCTTACAACAGTTGACACAACCATATCTCACGAGGAAGAGGCAGAGTGCCAGAAGCTATGTGATGAGATAGGGGCTGCTTACAGGATTCGTCCCTGGGAGGATTAATGGCAGCAGTTTTATAATGTGACGTGTACGTATATAAAAACAATTCTTTGTTAAATACATTAAAAATATTGACCTTGACATTGGTTCATACTATACAATTGCATTATGAATATTAAATAGTTTTTGAAACAAAAATTATTGATATTCATGCAAATATATAATATAGTGATGCCTTTTAATGGCAGAAAGGGAGGTCAATATGCGCAGAATAACTAAAAGACGTCTTAGCAGTCTTTTATGTGCAGTTCTTATGCTTATTACAAGCATAGATGTGGCTGCATTTGCAGCAGGATCAGATGCGTCAAAAAGAAAGATTGACGTATGGGATATGGGTGCAGTACAGGAAGCAGATACTAGTAAATATAATAATAATATCACTGCTTCTGACTGGGATAGTTGTGCCAATGTATCCCAGGCTGGAAAATTTGTTGCTGGAGAGACAACATTTGGTGATCTTACTATCAATCATATAGCTAATGACAGATTGTTCTCAACATCAAGCAAAAACTATGGAACCAATGCTTTAGCAACAACAGCATATGATGATGGATATACAGCGGGTGGTATGTATTACTGTAATGGTACAGGAGGAGAGACAAGAAGAAATGTTACCATTAACAATGTAATAGCAGGAGATAAGATAGTTGTATACATGGCATCAAGCAATGCTGCTACAGGAACACTTGTTTTTAAATATCTTGGTGAAGATAATGAACAGGTAGAAAAAGCCAGCTTTACTAACAAGGGTACTAAATATGAATTTGTGGCTAAGTATAGTGGATCATATAAGGTATATACAGATGCAGCAGCAGGAAAACCTATATATAACAGAATTGTCAGGATACCTGGAGTTGCAGTAAGTGGAACAATAGATGGCGCACAGCTAAGCGGCTATAAGGTTATGTTTAAGGATGAGGCTAATGGTATTACATATGATGCAGATATAAAGGGGAATACATTTACAGCTACACTTGCAGCAGGCTGTAATTATACTGCAGTATTATCAGGAGTAGCAGGATATGGATTTTCGAATGCTACAAAGAATATTTCGACAACAGTAGATGAAGCTCTTACAGGAAAGTCTGGAGTTACATTAAGCATAGAAGAGAAGAAAGTGTATACATACACAGGAAAGGTTACAGGCTTTGCTGCTGACTATGATACATCTAATTTATCAGTCAAACTTGTGGCTGATTCATCTTCATTAGCAGATGATGTGATTCTTAAGCTTGATTCTGAAAAGGCATTTACAGCTACACTTGAACCTGATGTCAAGTATACAGTTGAACTTATCGGAGTTAATGATTATGAAGTTTTAAGCGGAGGCGAGATAATAAGTCAGGTAAGCTATTCCAGAGATATTGAAGTTTCTGCCAGAAGGTTATATAAGGCAGCAGGAAAGTTTGCAGGACTTGATGGTAATACAGCTGTTACAGATGTTAAGTTTACGAATGTAGATGATAAGTATATATATACAGGAAAAGTAACGACAGATGGATATGAAGTTATGTTAAGAAATGGTTCATATTCAATCGAAGCTGTTGCTGATGGATATAGAACAACAACACATATAGTAGTAAGCGATGCTGATGTGACTAAAGATATTTTAATGGTATCTACCAAGGATAAAGAGCAGGTTGAAAGAGTATCTGATATATATGTTGGATATGAAGAAAAAGGAAATATTAATTTTAATACAGTAAAAGAGGCGATATCAGCAATATCGGCAATGACACCAGCTCCGGATGAAAAGAACGGAGTTACTGTACATATTGCTCCTGGTACATACAGAGAACAGGTTGTTATATCAACTCCTTATGTAAGACTTGTTAATGATGAAAAGTCATCAGGTAAAGAGGTACTTCTTACATGGTATTATGGAATTGGATATGAGTATTACAGCATAGATTCAACCGGTTATTATAATGCTGAAAATGCATATGATAAGTATGATAAAGCTGCTGCTTCAAAGTGGGGTTGTTCAGTATTGCTTAAAAATACAGCAACTGGTTTTAGTGCTGATGGAATTACATTTGAAGCTTCTTTTAACCGATATATAACAGATGAAGAAATAGAAGATGGCGTAAGTCCAACTGATACGAAGCTTCCAGAAAGAAATTACTCAACAGATGTTACATCAAAAGCAGCAACTGAAAGAGCAACAGCCATGGCTATAGAAGCTGATAAGGTAGAATTTACAGATTGTGCATTCCTTGGAAGCCAGGATACATTATATACAGGTAATTCTGCAACTAATATGTATTTTAAGAACTGTCGCATAGAAGGTAATACAGATTACATATTTGGTGATGGCAATGCAGTATTTGACGGATGTGAGCTTAGATTCTTTGGTTATAGTACAGGCTCTGTTGGCGGTTATATTACAGCACACAAGCCAACAGCAGCAACTAAGGCAGGGTATGTGTTTAGAAACTGTACAATAACAGGAAACGATGAACTTGAGGTAAATGCGGGATATCTTGGAAGACCTTGGGGACAGGATGCGAGAGTAACATTCCTTAATACTAAGATAAATGGCAGTTACATAAAAGATGAAGGATGGTTTGATATGTCTGGTAACAAACCAGAAAAAGCAAACTATAAAGAATATAATTCTGTTTACACAGATGGAACAGCAGTTGATATGTCTAAGAGAGTTACAGGAGTTGTGACAGATGACAGCGTTGCAAAGAAAGATGTTGTGAATGATTATCTTTCTGGCTGGACACCTTCGGATTATGTTGCTGATGAGAGTACAGTGATATTTGAAAAAACACCATATCTTGTTGATAATGGAGATATCAATGCACCATATCCAGGACATACTCTTACTGTAGTATACTCACTTGGCAATGCAAATGATGCATCTGATGCATCAGTAATCCGTTGGTATATTGTTGATAATGATGGAAACAGGACTCTTGTAAAAGCAACAAGCGCCAATGTAGACAATACATATAAAATCACAAAAGATGCAATTGGAAAGTATATTGAAGTTGAAGTTGTACCTGAAAACATAAGCGGAATAAAGTCTGAAGCGGTAAGTTATAAGGCAGATGCATATGTAAGGGAAGGATATGAAGATCCAACGGGTTCAACAGATATAGAACTTGGAGATGGAGTAAATGTATTTTTAGCAGGTGATTCAACAGTTAAGGATTATTCAGCATCAGGTATGTATATGAGTGGCAAGGCTCAGGCAGAAGGTTCATGGGGTGAATATTTACAGACATTCTTTGACTCTTCAAAGGTTAAGGTACAGAACTATGCTAATGGAGGAAGAAGCAGCCGTAACTTTATTAATGAAGGATCATTAGATAAGATAAAAGCCAATATTAAAGAAGGCGATTATCTGTTTATACAGTTTGGTCACAATGATTGCGCTAATGGAAAAGGATATCTTGAAGATAGATATGTACCACTTGGAGAACCAGATGCTAACGGAATATATCCGGTAACAGCAGGAACTAAAGTGGCAACACCATCATCGCTTGCTTCAAAGTATGGTGACAGCTTTTATTCGTATGATTGTGGTGGTACTTATAAGTGGTATCTTACACAGTATATCGAGACAGCGAGAGAAGTAGGAGCTATACCGGTTCTTGTAACACCAGTATCAAGACTTTATTATACAAATGATGGAACTATCAAACCACATCATGATTCAACAGATACAACAACAGGAACACTGGTAACAGAAAATAACGCCTATGTTGAGGCAGTTAAACAGCTTGCAAAGGAACAGAATGTGTTGCTTATTGATGGATTTGAGATAACAAAAAATATGTATGAGGAAGCATACAAAGCAGATGAAAAGGCAGCTAATGGCAAATCTGTTAATGGTATGCAGGTTATGTCAGCAGGAGATAGCACACATAGCAATAAGCTTGGCGGTTTTATAACAGCAGAACTTTTTGCACAACAGATTCAGAATATGAATATATCACTCTCAAAGGCTGTCAAAGCACCATCAAGGGTAGCGGGCGTTAATCCAGATGGACAGCAGGTATTTGTTGTTGATAAAAATGGAACACTTACAGCAAAAGCAGCAGATTCAGATGGCAGTTTTACAGTTGATGCAGTTTACTGGACAACAAAAGGTCAGAGTCTTTTAAGTGCTATTAGTGCAAAAAATGAAGAGCTTAATAAGAGTGATAATCCGG
>ULSH01065443.1_pt1 | contig 16165 bp, 11 predicted proteins | sample 1956151 | NCBI WGS metagenome assembly ULSH01 (sample SAMEA4835702, study PRJEB28245) | human gut metagenome | biome: gut microbiome; material: fecal sample | place: Denmark | collected 2008 | reverse complement strand
AAATCTTCCACGTTTTTTTCTTTAGTTTTAACAGGATTTAACAAAGGGAAGTGGGCTAATCATTGCAAAAAGCAAGCGCAACATGGTTCACACATCGGCTTACCGACGTGTAGCATAGCAATTTATCATAGTATTCGAAAAATCCCTTAAAGCGGCATTACATTCAAGTATGCTTCACGACCATTTTTAATGCAGAAGCCGGAAGTTGTGACGGATGCCGCGATGCAAAGATGTCAATTTTGGCGCTTGGAAGGGTTAAGGTTGGTCACACCCCAATCCTCGCGTTCGAAAGAACGCATCATACACGCACGTCCGATGTGTCGTGCATCTATCGCGTCAAGCCCCTCAAGGTCGGCAATAGTACGAGCCACGCGCAGTATACGGTCATAGGCTCTTGCCGAAAAACCATATAGACGTATCGCACGCTCGAGTATTGCCCGCCCTCGTTCGTCTATAGGGCAGAAACGACGTATCAAATTGCTGCTCATCTGAGCATTGCAGTGCACGCCCTCAATGCCGGCAAAGCGGCGACGCTGTATTTCGCGTGCCGCAATGACACGTGCGCGTATCTCGGCGCTACTTTCGGCCGGGGCGCTGTCCGCGAGGGTATTGAAGTCCACAGGCTGGACTTGAACATGAAGGTCTATGCGGTCCAATAGCGGACCTGAAATACGGTTTTTGTAGCGCAATACAGCACCGGGAGGGCAGGTACACATACGTGTAGGATGGTTATAATAACCACATGGACAAGGGTTCATAGATGCCACCAACATAAAACGCGCCGGATAAGTCACCGAGTATTTGGCACGGCTGACACAAATGTCGCCGTCCTCGAGCGGCTGACGCAGGACTTCCAGCACCTGACGGTTGAATTCCGGGAACTCATCCAAAAACAATACCCCATTGTGCGCCAGCGAAATCTCGCCGGGCATAGGATTGACGCCGCCGCCTACAAGTGCAACGGGCGAAATAGTATGGTGCGGTGCACGAAACGGGCGGCGCGTAAGTAGATGGCTACCACCGGGCAATTTACCTGCCACCGAGTGTATTCGCGTGGTTTCCAACGCCTCTTCCAGCGTCAACGGCGGCAAGATTGTGGGCAGCAACTTGGCCATCATCGATTTGCCCGACCCGGGCGAGCCGATCATCAGGATGTTATGACCGCCGGCGCAGGCAATTTCCAAAGCTTTCTTAACCTCCTCTTGACCGCGCACATCACTGAAATCTAAAGCATTGTCATTGTCCGTGGTGGCAAACAACGCATCCACATCGCTATGTGTAGGAGCAATATCTGCCACTCCGCACATCAGGTTGGCCACCTGCTTGAGATTCTCGACACCGATAACATCGATACCATCGACAACGGCAGCTTCGGCCGCATTGTCTCGCGGAAGTATTATTGCATCGAAGCCTGCATTGCGAGCCAAGATGGCCATACATAAGGCGCCACGTATGGGGCGGACGCTGCCGTCAAGCGACAATTCGCCCATAATCATAAAGCGGTCCACCGAGGGTGCCGAAATCACATCATTGGCTATGAGGTGCGCAAGGGCTATGGGCAGGTCGTATGCACTACCCTCCTTCTTGACGTCTGCCGGGGCGAGATTGATGGTTGTAATCCCGGTAGGCACAGCGTATCCACTTTCGCGTATAGCCGAGCGCACACGGTCTACAGACTCCTTGACGGCCGTGTCCGGCAGGCCTACAATAGTAATAACAGTAGACGGGTTGTGGACGGCGGTCAATTCAATATCCACGCCTATGGCATCTATGCCCTGAATGGCAGCGCCGTGTATCTTGACAAGCATACGGATGTTGTTGTTAGTGGTTACGGCCTATTTGTCTATCTTTTTGAGAGCCTGCGAGATGGACGCGCCACGATAGATCTGCGAGCCGACACTATCCGTTACGATGAAGTACGGAATCCGAGGTATGGCTAACGGCTTCAGCGCCGCCGAGGCTATTCCACCCGTTCCCCAGGCGGCATCCCATGTGGCCGTGTCGTTGCGCGTACTGCGCAGCCATGCCAGGGTGTCTGCATCCAGCGAAACATCCATAATGCCCAAGGCTTTGTCAGTGTGTGCCTTGCGAAGGCGACGCAACGCCGGGACGATACTGTCGGCGCGGCCGCTGTTTTCGTCCGAGAACACCAGAAGGCTGAGACGATGCTTACGCGGGCTGAAGGTAGTCACCGTATCTCCCTGAGCCATAAGCGTCAGCGGAGATACGCGACGTTTTGCGGCATTCGTATCCGCATACATAAGCAGCGTAGCCATGGCTTCGGTGAGCGCGGTCGGGCGAGCCTCAGGCGCGATGGAAGACAGCAGCCGCGATGCGCCTTCCGGGTCGACAGAGGCGTCATATACGGTGGTGATGATCAGTGTCGAAACTATATCTTGCGGATGAGCTTTGACATATTTAGCAGCCAAAGCATTGATAATTTTACTGTTGCGACTGTCTATCGTTTTGGCATTGGCATTGAGCCATTGCGCCCAGCGTACGGCTATATCACTGCCCTTGTTGACTTTAGCTGAGGCGGGCGATTTGGGATCTATGGTTACGTCTATTTCATCGCCATTAACGGCATAGAAGCGCCCGAGAAGCCGATAGTCGTTGTCCAAAATCTCGACAACGGCGCCCTCGGGTGCACGCCCCTTGAAGGCAAAAGAGCCGCGATCGGCCGGGAATATCGAGCTTTGGAGTGCTCCGTCGACATAGTATAATGCTCTGAGATTGATGGTTGCATCGCCTTTTACGTGGCCTTTGACTGCAAAAGAGTCCGGCCCGGAGCATCCCGACAGAATAGCCGAAAGCAGCGAGAAGAGTGTTACGAAGATAATTTTGTGCATACGTGGCTGAGTTGTGCGTGGCATGACAGCGCCTGTTGGATTAATTCTTCAGAATGTTTTGGACGCGGACAAGCCCGTCAACAAAGGCGTGCACCTCGTCCATGGTGTTATATATTGCGAATGAGGCTCGAACACATCCTTCGATGCCGAAGGCCGTCATCAGCGGCTGGGCACAATGGTGTCCGGTGCGGACGGCTATGCCAAGTTGGTCCAACAGCATCCCGGTGTCGTAATGGTGTATGCCGTCGAGAAGGAATGATATCACCGGCTCTTTGTCGGGCGTGGCGCCGAAGATGCGCACGCCGGGCAGACGGTCGAGCATCAGCCGCGTGGCCTCGTCAAGCAGCGCATGTTCGTGGACAGCCATGGCATCGATGCCGATGCTATCAATAAAGTCGAAAGCGGCATCAAAGGCGGCCACGGCAGTGAAATCGGGTGTTCCGGCCTCAAACTTGAAAGGCAAATCGGCAAAAGTTGCATGATCGATGTCCACATGCGCAATCATTTCTCCACCACCCTGATAGGGAGGCATACGGTCCAACAATTCGCGGCGTCCGTAAAGGACGCCGACACCTGTGGGCCCATACATTTTATGAGATGAAAAGGCATAAAAGTCCGCACCCAAGGCTGATACATTTATATTCATGTGCGCGGCGGCCTGAGCTCCGTCTACAAGGACGACAGCACCGGCAGCATGTGCCATATCGGCAATGCTCCGCACGGGATTGACCGTACCCAAGACATTGGAGACATGGCAGACGGCGACAAGGCGCACACGTCCTTCGCCCAGGATGGCTGACACGGTGTCAAGATCCAATGATCCGTCCGGGCGGATGCCGGCAGCACGTATTTTCAGCCCATTGCGCCGAGCTGCCAATTGCCACGGGACAATATTCGAGTGGTGTTCCATAACCGTCACGAGGATTTCATCGCCGGGTGACAGCAGTCGACAATAGGCGTCGGCCACAAGATTGACAGACTCGGTGGTGCCGCGTGTAAAGACAATTTCTTCGTCCGAGGCAGCGCCGAGGCGAAGTGCTACGCGATGGCGCACATGTTCAAGGCGGTCTGTCGCTTCCTGCGAAATACTATGGACGCCGCGGTGCACATTGGCATGATGGCAGGTATACATTTCCTCGAGGGTATCGAGGACACGTGCCGGAGTCTGGGAGGTGGCGGCATTGTCCAAGTAGACAAGCGGACGATTGTTGACCTTGCGGCTGAGTATGGCAAACTGGCCGCGTATATTTTCTATGTCTAATTTGGTGTCGGACATTGTCTTGTGATATATTATTGCGGACAAATATTGCAGTCGGCGCATCCCGAAGGCGCGACATCGCGACGTAAGCGGTTGTCGACAAGCATCTGCAGACGCAGGCGCAGAGGCTCCAGCCGTATTGCATCTAAAATGTCCGCCATAAAAGCTTGGATAAGCATCGTGCGAGCCTCGGCGGCGGGGATGCCGCGGCTTTGCATATAGAACATCTGACGCTCGTCCAGACGTCCGGTGGCGCTGCCGTGACCGCATTTGACATCGTCACAATATATTTCGAGCTGCGGCAGCGAGTGCATACGAGCACCATCGGACAGCAGAACATTGCGATTGTTTTGTTCGCCGTTAGTGTGGTGCGCCCCTTCGGCAACGTGTATCATACCCTCGAAAGAGCCGCGAGCTTGGTCATCGACTACGTAGCGGAAATTTTGCAACGTGGTGCAGCGAGGTGCCTTATGGTAAACTACCGAATTATTGTCGGCCACCATGGAGCCATCGGCCAGGGCCATGCCGTTGATGTTGCACTCGGCGCCCTTCCCCTCGAGGGACACGGCGATGTTGTTGCGACTGGTACCGCACAGCAGAGTAACCGGCGTCATGGACAGGCGTGCGCCACGGCCGGCACAAACTCCGGTACGACATAGGCGCGAGGTGTCCGAGGCTGATTCCTCGAGCGTATATAGTGACAGCGAGGCATTTTCGCCAAGGTATACCTCCGTGACCTGCGAGATGGTAGACGCGGCAGCGCCGGAGGCGGTGTGGTCGCACAACAGTAGCGATGCATCGGCGCCGGCTTCGAGGACGATGAGCATACGGCGTACAGCCAGAGTCGGTGCGGCGGCATTGAGCACCTGCACCAGCTGGATGGTACGATCGACATGTACGCCGCGTGCAACATGTACAAGGATGCCGTCCTGTGCCAAAAGTGTGTTCAGGGCCACGGCGGCACGATCGCCGTTACGCATGTCTTCAATATCTACAATGGTGCCGTAATGACGTTGCAGCACTTCGGGCATCAGAGTGGCGGCACGGCGCAGGCTGCACACGGTGACACCGGCGCCAAGGTTGGATAAGCCGGGCTGATCGTCTGCAAAAGTATCATTGGCCACGATGCCGACGGCTGTACTGATATTGGGCACACGACAACGGAAAGCATCGGCAGCGGTAGCACTGAAGGGCAAGCGCGAAATATTGACGCCTAAGTCGGGCGCAAACATCCGGCGCAGCGAGGTATACAGATAGGGCCGGCTGCCATCACGAGGCAGCTCCACGGAGGCGCACACCTCGGCGGCACGGTCGCGCAGGGCGTTCATCACCGCCGGCGAGCCGCTCTCGAGAAGGTCGCGGTGCTCGCGGGCCAGATCGATGTATTGTTGTAATGGATTGGCGTTCATGCTCTGCCCTTTCATTGGACTTCGTCCACTTGTTCCTTGATCCAGTCGTAGCCGCGCTGCTCAAGTTCGAGCGCCAACTCGGGGCCGCCGGTATAGACGATACGTCCCTTATATAATATATGTACTACGTCAGGCTTGATGTAGTCCAACAGGCGCTGGTAATGCGTAATCACTATGGTTGCGTTGCGGTCGGTACGCAGACGATTGACTCCGGAGGCAACGATGCGTAGGGCATCGATGTCGAGGCCCGAGTCCGTCTCGTCCAAAATGCTCAGTCGAGGCTCGAGCACTGCCATCTGGAAGATTTCGTTGCGCTTTTTTTCGCCGCCGGAAAAGCCTTCGTTCACCGAGCGCGAGGCCAATTTATTGTCCAACTCGACGACGGAGCGCTTTTGGCGCATCAGCTTCAGGAAGTCTGCGGCGCCCAGTGGCTCAAGGCCTTGATAACGGCGCTTGGCATTGACAGCCGCACGCATAAAGTTGACCATGCTCACCCCGGGTATTTCCACCGGGTACTGGAAGGACAGAAACAACCCCTCGTGGCTGCGATCCTCGGGCGACAGCGCCAGCAGGTCGGCATCGCCCAGGGTGGCAGTGCCGGCAGTCACCACAAAACGCGGATCGCCGGCCAGTACGCCGCTGAGTGTGCTCTTGCCCGAGCCGTTGGGCCCCATGATGGCATGCACCTCACCCGGACGGATGGTCAGGTCGATACCCTTGAGAATTTCCTTACCCTCGGTCGTAGAGGCTCGTAGCCCCTTGACTTGTAATAATATATCGTTGCTCATATGTATATGCTGTATATCCGATTTCTCAGCCGATAGACCCTTCGAGGGTGATGGAAAGCAACTTCTGTGCCTCCACGGCAAACTCCATCGGCAATTTATTCATTACTTCTTTGGCATAGCCGTTGACTATCAGTCCCACAGCCTCCTCAGTGGGGATGCCGCGCTGATTGCAGTAAAACAGCTGCTCCTCGCTGATTTTGGACGTCGTGGCCTCGTGCTCGACCACAGCGTCATCGGTGGCGACATCTATGTCAGGAAAAGTGTGCGCACCGCATCTGTCTCCAAGCAGCAGCGAGTCGCATTGCGTGTAGTTGCGCGCCCCGGCGGCTCCGGGAGCCACGCGCACCAGGCCTCGGTAGCTGTTTTGGCTGCGACCGGCACTGATGCCTTTGCTCACGATGGTCGAGCGCGTGTCACGCCCCAAATGTATCATCTTGGTGCCCGTATCGGCCTGCTGGAAATTATTGGTCACGGCCACGCTGTAAAACTCGCCCACGCTGCCGTCACCCTTGAGGATGCACCCGGGATACTTCCACGTGATGGCGCTGCCGGTCTCAACCTGCGTCCACGAGATTTTCGAGTGGTCGCCGCGACACAAACCGCGCTTGGTCACGAGGTTGTACACGCCGCCGCGGCCCTCGCGGTCGCCCGCGTACCAGTTCTGCACCGTCGAGTACTTGACCTCGGCACGCTCCTCGGCTACAATCTCGACTATGGCCGCGTGCAACTGATTTTCGTCGCGCATAGGCGCCGTACAGCCCTCAAGGTAACTCACATACGCGTCGTCGTCGGCCACAATGAGCGTACGCTCAAACTGGCCCGTGCCCGCAGCATTGATACGGAAGTACGTGGACAACTCCATCGGACAGCGCACCCCCTTGGGAATATACACAAACGACCCGTCGGAGAACACCGCACTGTTGAGCGCCGCATAAAAATTGTCCGTATACGGCACCACCTTGCCCAGGTAGCGCCGCACCAAGTCGGGATAATCGCGCACAGCCTGCGAAAACGAGCAGAAGATAATGCCCATCTCGGCCAACTTCTCCTTATGCGTTGTCTTCACCGACACGCTGTCCATAACCGCATCCACGGCCATGCCCGACAGCGCCTTCTGCTCGTCCAGCGAGATGCCCAGCCGATTGAACGTATCCAAAATTGCCGGATCCACTTCCTCCAGGCTCTTAGGCGCGTCCGACTTGCGACGCGGCGCAGCGTAATAGCTCAACGCCTGAAAATCAATATCCGGCATCTGCAAATGCCCCCACTTAGGCGGCGTCAACGTCCGCCAATGCTCGTATGCACGCAGACGGAAATCGAGCAGCCAGTCCGGCTCGCCCTTCTTTCGCGAAATCAGGCGCACGATATCCGCATTCAAGCCCTGCGGAATGATATCCGTATCGATATCACTCACAAAGCCATACTTATACTCGCCGCCCACAGCATCGCGCAAAGCCTCGCCCGAGCCGGCATCGTCCGCTCCGGCCGCCTCCGCTGCTGCAGCATACGCTTCGGCTTGTGCGGCGGCATCGGCGTTTGGTTCACGCACATCTTCGCCACGAGCATCTTTGTCCTGTAGGCTAGTGTCACGAGCTTCTTCGTCCATATTATTTGATGACAATTTATCCATTATCAAAACATTCAATACAAGGATGCGGTTTGTTCGGCCTCCATACACCCACGCGGCACGCCCCGTCCGGAGCGACCCACGAGCATACAGAACCACGTCCCGAGACGGCACACCGCCCGGACGCATCCCTTCTTATTCACCCACAAAAATACAACTTTTTTCCGTAACCGCAATCACCCCCTCCGCCGAGCAAAACTTTCCCATTCCGCATGCACAACACCAAACCCGCATAGACACAGGTATACCGCACATACCGGCATTTCACCTTTTATCGTCAGTTTTTCTCCTAATCGGTATGTCAAACATTTCCTCTGCCACATCGATCATCGTATCAAGAGCCTCTGCTCGCATCTTCTGCTCTCTAAGCTCTTTGCGTAGCCGCGTCACTTCAGCGCGCAGTTTGTCGTAATCTTCCTCGCCGGCTTCTGTTTTTTTCTTTCTCATGATTGGTATCTCCGGAAGTTCTGACGCAAAGTTACGCACAATATATTCAACTGTGCAAACTTATATCCCTTTTACCCCTTTTACTTCTGCGATTTCTCCATATCTGAGATCTGTTTCCACATAAAGTCGCAAGACTTCATCGCAAATGGCTTGCCGCTTTTGTCTCGGCAGACTCTGAAATCTTATCTTCTTTTGACTCTTTCAGAAGTCAACTTTTTTCAGAACGAGACACCCCTTGCCTTTTCCCCTAATCCGTTGACGAGAATTGACCGGGTCCTATTGACGAGAATTATCTCTCAATAGACAAATATGGCTTTATAGCATCAATACTCCACGCATAATTCAAATTAGCTTGTGATCCATCTACAAACGTTCCGGAAGTAACGCCAACCGCTTCGCCACGTTCATTTATTAATGCACCACCACTACTTCCATGGTCAATAAGGGCTGATATTTGCATTAAGTTTTCGCCCCTCCATTGAGAAACTTCTCCAGATGAAAACGTATTTTCAAGCCCACGCGGGCTACCAATTGCATAAACTTTCTCGCCAACAGCAGGCTTATATTTGGCAATGGGAATGTAATTGGCATTAGAGATATTAACCCTAAAGAGAATTAAATCTTCATCCTCACTATTTGCTATAACTTCGGTTACTTTGTACACATTATCGCTTCCGGGAAGCTTTATGCACTCGTCCCCCATACTTGTCCCTTGAAAGACATGATAATTACTTACTGCCAAACCGTTAGGGCCAATAAAGAAACCGGATCCTTGGCATATATTATATCCGTCAGAAGTAAGTACCATAAAAACAGCTGTGCCATATTTTGCGAAAATTTGAGATCCCGTCATTTTTTCGCGTGCAGGCTTGTCTGAAACTATTATTTGCGGTTCAGTTTTATTGGCCTCATTATCCGACAATTGAGCACCAATCGTAACATTTTGTTGTTTATGGCCGGACTTATGTGCGCATGAACAGATCCCCTCAATAACAATCAAGCAAACAATAAATCTAATCAGAAACTTCATCGCTGTCTATGATATTCTTTGGTAAGATATGTATCAAAAAACGTTGGTTATCCTTTTCTGTAGACTCTCTCATAGAATGTGTATCAAGGCGGCCATCACCACTTCCCGAAATCAATATTTCACAATTAGTGCCAAACTTGACATTAGCGTCTTCTATCCAAAACCGTATTAACGACAAAGCTCGTTGATAGCTTAGTTCATAATTATATTTATACGCATCTCGTGACGCCTGTCCTTCTATAATCAATACATATTTATTCTCATTGTTGGTTTTTAAAAATTTTTGTATCACCCTTCCCGCCGAAGCTAATCGTTCAAGCAGTTCTGACTTATTAGATGAAATTATATCATTTAAATCATATTTACCTTCCGGATATCGCACCTGTATTGTAAGGACATACTTCTTATAATCCGGCCGATACTGAAAATACTCCCCACTAAGGTTTTTGGTAGAGATTTCCACTTTCTTTATCTCTCTCAATTGGGCCTCCGTTGCCTCCATCCTTTTATGCAAAAGCACAATAACAAGGACGAACAGAACCAACATGACAAAGAAAAGACTAGTCATCAAGTCCGAGTAGCTAGTCCAAAAAAAAGATTCTTTTTTAGCCATAATTAGTTCTGCTTCGACACAACTACCGGATTAGACATGGTATCCTTAACCAATGTGTCCTTATCCAAATTCTCTTCTGGCGCAAAACTGTTGCTTTGCCCCTGCCTCCAGACAGACTCGTCCGGTATCTGTATTGTCGTTTGTTCCTCTGATTGAGACATATTAACACAACACGAAATAGCAATAACAACCAAAGCCGCCCATCCGGACCATATCATCCAACTTGGGGTGCTGTTTGATGTTATCGAGGATCCCATTTCCCGATCATCCCCAGGTCTGATTAATTTGTCGATTTTAGAATCAACGTCCGACTTTATACTCTTTGCCAATTTATTGTTGGATGCATCTATTCTTTCTATCAACTTGTCGATCCGTACTGGTATTTCCGTAATAGCCTCTAATTGCTTCGTTAGCTGGGGCATCAGTCTTAACTGATCACTAAATTGTGCTTTTATTTCTGACGCAGTTTTTTCAAAAAAGTCTTTTTCACCCTTTATAATCTCCTTAAACGCATTGCTCTGATCAATAAACGTTTTGTGCAGTTCGCTTACGTTTGTTTTTGTATTCTCTTGTATCTGCTTCAATGATTTGCGCAGTGTATCATCAGCGTCCGCAGTTGTTTGTGCTATCTCCGACTTATGGCGGCGGAAGAAGTCTCGAATTTCTTCAAGAACATACAATCTATCGGCTTGTGATTTGAATTGATCTTCAAACTGATGAATCGCTTCAGTGTAACCTTCTATATCGTTAAGATACTCATTAAATAGCTCAAGTTTATCTGTACATTCCTTAAGTTCCTGTAAAACGCGCACATTGGCCTTTGCCATCTTCATAACATCCATATCATGGACCGCTTTGATTATATCAGCCTGTATAGCATATGATTCATTTACAGCGCCCAACGCATGCTTAAGATTTGTGGTATTGTCCGCAAATGTTTTATTAAATCCATTTAAATTTTTTACGAGATTGTTTAACGCATCTGAAATGTCCGATGGCAATTCGGGTAATAACTCAGATTGCATCCACGCTAAAAACTCATTTTTCCCGGCTTCTTCTTCTATTTTACTTTTCTTAAACCTATATGAATTCCACGTTGTGAGCACGATTCCGGCTATAGATGCACCCATCGCCCACGCGACACCTTTCAATAATGAATTAATGCCAGATGCTGCGGACTGTACCGACGTGTCAATTTCACCGGAACCGCTACCCATAAGCGTAAGGATTGCTCCAGAATTCAACATATCAATTAAGCCAAGGATCACGCCTATCATAGTACCCGCCAATCCGCAATAAAGAGGGAATGGTGTTTGCGTGGAAATTTCATTTTCAACTGAGTCACAGTGACGATCTACAGCATCTTTCAGAAGACCAAAATCTATGACCGCACCCGTATTTGACCGTAAGTATTTGTTTATTGAGTCTTTAATGCCGTCAAATATTCCATTCCCCTCTCCTTGTATCCCATTTACAAAGCGAGTTTCAAACGAACGGCTCAACTCCCACGTTTCCGGTTTTGAGAACACATTCTTAAATTGTCGCATTCGAATCCAATTCTGTACAAAAAGCAACAACTGGACACAGACAATGAATATTATTATAAATAGGACAATGTTTTCCATCTGATTTCACTTCTTTAGTTTAAGCTTCGCTTTCTTTGTTATGTACCAACGATCATTTTTTAGTTCAGCCTCTCCCGATAACATAACATCAACATGCTTCACATCTTTGCGTGTGCACGCAGAATCATCTATGTCAACGGCCATGTCTACTACATCCGATGAAAAGAATGTATTGTCAGTCTCTATTCTATCTACCGGTCTGAACTTTGCGCAATTGTCCTTAATCTCTGCCTCAAATCTTACATCCGAGTCCCTTTTATCATATATCTTTTTGAAATAGCCACAATCATCAGGCCCTTTACTCGGTAAAGCAAAATATCCTTTTTGGCTGGCAATTTGGGAAATAATTTTCGTTTGTGAACATTGTGTATTATAGCCTGCAATAGATCTATTTTGCACTTCATCCTGCAATCTCCTTACCTTTGCATACAAATCATCAAAGGCGTTCTTCTCAACATATCGCACAGTAGAACTACTTTTTGTATGTTGAGAAGTAGACGAATTCCACTCAACAGTTTCTAACCTCTTACCTAGATCTCTTAGGCACTCACTCAGTTTTTCACAACGACGCCAAAGCCAAGCGACAAGAATAGTCATAATGATGATTGCCACCAACGATATAATAGCCATCCAAAGAAATAGGCGGATATCTCCTTTTGTATTTTTAATATCTCCTTTTGTATTTTTATTATCTTCTTTTATGTTTTCAATATCTTCTACTGATTTATTAAGTTCTTCCGTAGATTTAGACAACCGATTACTTAATGAATCGATCCTCTTGTTTAATTCTTCCTTTACAAATGATAAGTCCTCTTGTGCTTGAACCTTTGGGAGGCTCTTGACTGGGCCTTTATTCACAATAGGATTGGCCGAAGGGATCTCTGGGCTCGACACATTATAGTCAGAGTTATTACCATCAGAATTACTACAGCCAATCAGGACAAAGGGAAGAGCAATAAATATACTGCACAAAACAAAGAGAAGATTCTTATTCATTTGTTTAATTTCTAAGTGTTCCAAGAATACTATTCGAAATTGATTGAAGCGCGCCTTTTATCGGATAGAAAAAGAGTGGTTCCTCTATTTTAGCGTCACTCTCCGACTCTTTTTCACGTTGGGATATACCCTTGTCCAAGTATGTCTCAAGATCCCTGTCAGACGCCTCTTTAGCGGCCTTAAAGGAAGACGCGGTCACGCCAAAATTATCATCGAGACAAAACACATCATTCAATCCACAGAAAATCAACCCGAAGAACTTTTTGACCGATTCTATAGTTTCTTGTTTTGTATTCTCCGTTATTGATGAGTACGTATCCATATTAGTGACCAACCCATCACCGCTACTTTTCAATACTATCATTCTGTCTACATCAGAACTGTCATCAGGTCTACCGATAAGGCCGCCCTTACATGTGGACTCTTTCGGATCTTGGCCATCTTCAAGACCAATAATATCAAGATTTTTATCATATGGACGTTCCAAGACTTTCTCAAAAATGATCTTAGTGTATTTGGACAGAATGTCTAAATCCGTAGTAATTACACGAACTATTTTACTGCCATTGCCACTAAAAGATATATGACGTGGCATCTCCAGCCCAAGGGTTTTGGTTATCTCCGCTATATGATACACTATCGCAGTATAAAATATGATGAACGATATTTTAAAATCCTCATCTTGCAAAAGAATATTGTTGAAATCAATTGACTTCTCATTTATCTTTGCGCGTTTTACCATTGAATTATCCTTTAAGGAAAAAAGGAACGAAGCCATGTTTGAAGGCCGTCGATTAGACTCGCTATCGAAAACACTTATAAGTTCGTTTTGTCGTGCGAGCAACGTTTTAAAGTCATCCTTATACCTATCAATAATTCCATTCGTATCATCCAGTTTAGAGAATGAGTCTTCAAAAAGCGCATTCGTTGCAAAACGGAACGAAGTAACATAGTTTATCACTCCGTCTTTAGCAAATGCGATATCTGTCGTGCCGCCGCCTATATCTACATTGATCAAACTTGTTGTGGTAGAATACCGGCTGAAATAGTACTGAATCGGCGCCGAAGACTCGGTCATATAATTTGTTTGTTCACCGCCGAAATACTCTTTATACCATTTATTCCATACGTCTTTAAGCAGTCGTCTCCTTTTAGGAGCCATACTTATCGGATAGAACCATATTATACGTGTACGTCGAAGATTTCCTCCATTAATTAAGGCCTTGTTGCGAATAAGGAGCAATATACAACGGACATACGCATCCATAGCCGCTATATCATCTCCGATACCCCATTTTATGTCACACCGCATATCATTATAACGCAAATCTCTACGCTTGTTATATGTTAATGGAATATTAACCAACATGTAGGGATCAACCGTCTTACTCCAGTCGAGTCCTTTCGCACAGGATAAGACAGTGCGCGTCGGAAAATGGAAGTCCCCGTCTCCGACTTCGTTCGGCAGGAAATCAGCTTCAATTATTGTCCTTTCAGCCTGAAGATTCTCAAGATTCCCATTCTCATTGACCGTCGGGTTAAAAAACTCATAAGCTTGTCGGTCCTCATAGGAATATGTAAACGGCATAGAACGCTGTTCTCCTTTCTTTCTAAACTCTATATGAGTATTCGATGTGCCGAGGTCTATTGCAAACTCAAAATCGGATATATTGCTCTGTTTTAAAAACTTAGGAAGAATAATACCTTCTTCGTTATGCCTTCCTGATACCTTAATATAATCGAAGTTTTTTTGCTTTAAAAGATAGCTATCAGCCCTCTTCGATAACTCATCCCGACTTTTTTCTCTACATGTTTTTTCTGAGTATGCGACCGGATCCGCTCCCTGATAAAAAGCAAACTCTATGTCATCGTTCGCAGCCTGAATGCATGCCATGTTATAGATTGCATCCCTTTCCTCTGTAAACTTAACTAATGGCATAACGAGTCCGGTAAACCTTAACTCTGTCACACTGCCTGCGTTATTCTCAATATCAGCAGGACAGTCATTGTAGTATAGTCGCGTATATTCAATATATGTATTGCCTTCCCCACCAATAATGGGAATTCGAAGTATAACACTTACACTTCCACCGGCCAATCGAGTCATCTCAAACATTGGTTTACCATCCGGCATGTTCCCACATAAATCCTGCACGCCAAAATATTTGAACAACAGAGGCTTAATCGGTAAGAGATAAGACACCTCATCCTCCGGATTAGTGATATGACCATCAAAGTAGTTAATCGAGTTTAGTGTATATGGAACACGAATTATTGTATCTTCCAAGAAATCGCCAATTGTAAGGTACACACGCTTTGACCCATCGAATGGAAGTTTTCGATCAGAGAATGCATTCTTATCATAAAACGGCGCCTTGTTTGTCTTCCCCCACTTCCCGGTTGTATACAATAATTCACTATATCTATTCCCGGCTTCAACAGGAAGCACCAGCGGAAGGACAGCATCGTTCAATTCTGTCTTTATCTGAAAATCGCTTCGTATATTCTGAGGCCTAACAGTTTTTTTGTATAACGAATAGCCAAGCACCTCAACATTGTCACTTTGTATCACATTTGAGACATGTATAACTTCAAGGCAATCCAACTCGGCAACATTTAGATCATTTATTCGAGCTTTCTGCTCCGGGCTCAGCAGAGTATACGATCTGTTGAGATAATCGTCTATCTCCGGGAATAAGTCTGCAAAACAGTTAATACTCTTTCTTAAGGTGAAAAGATACGAGATAAATGCAAAATCTCGCTTATATAATGGCTGATAATCCTTGTCAAATGGCTTATCTACACCAAAGAAAACATCATTAACGTAACTCAAATCGTTAGCATTGCAAAAGAACAATGTTGCAGGGGATGTTGCCCCTATGATATTAAGTTCATCCGGACCATTTTTGTAGTTTAACAAATATAAGTTTTTTAACCTATCAAAATTATATGTCTTAGCATCAGATAACATATACTTTCTTAAGGCATCAGCAAAAAATCGGTGACCATCTATGGAAGAATTCTCCAGCTCATATAGCATTTGGTCCGGGTCCCACTTTATTATTTCGATTTTATCTGAAAACTTGTCTATATTAAAGAAGATTTCTGCAACATCAAGCGTATCTGACACCATTTTGTGAAAAATGGTATTACCATCAAGATCTACCTTCTGAGTCCTCTTTTCTGCTTTACAAACCTCCTTAAAGGCTGTTTTCACCAAGTCTATACGTGCAAATGGTGATGGAATCGATGTAATCTCATTGCGCGCAGACTTCCCATCCGGATCATCGATTGTATCTCTACTATTTGAATTATATGGATATGTGGGGCTACTATTCCAGTTTCTATATGTTGTTGAACCCTCTTTATATAATCGAAAAACCTTGGACATAATAATTATTTATTAAGTTTTTCAGCCACAAGCTTTTTTGTGCCAATATAAAACATCTCAACAAACCTATTCTCTGCACCCTTGCTCTTACATGCTCGAGCTGCTGTATCTAAGCGGGCTACGACTAAATCA
>ULSH01066043.1_pt1 | contig 16191 bp, 14 predicted proteins | sample 1956151 | NCBI WGS metagenome assembly ULSH01 (sample SAMEA4835702, study PRJEB28245) | human gut metagenome | biome: gut microbiome; material: fecal sample | place: Denmark | collected 2008 | reverse complement strand
TTTCATGATGAAGCCGGGATACCGGCCCGGCGAGTTCCTCTCGCTCAAGGGCGTCGACTTCGTGGGACTGGTGCTCTGGAGCGCGTTCCTTATCTCGGGCATGTGGCTGTTCACCTACGGTGAGCACTACGATTGGTGGAGGAGCCGCACGATATGGGAGGCGACGGGACTGACGGTGGTCCTCTTCCTGCTGGCACTCGGCCGGTCGAAGTTTCACGACAAGCCGTACCTGCCGCTGTCGATCTTCAAGTTCAGGGCCGTGCAGCACCTGATGGTGCTGCTGCTCGGTGTGGGCATACTGCAGTCGGCACCCAAGCTGCTGCAGTCGATCTATCTGACGTCGGTACTGAAATATGACTCGCTGAACACCATATCGCTCAACTTCCCCATCCTCTACGGCGTCGTCGTGGGATCGCTGTTGGCCTTCGCCAGCTTCGTGAAATGGCGGTGGGGATTTAAGAAATACTTCATGGTGACCTTGCTGCTGCTGACTTTCTACGAGGTGTCGATGTACTTCCTGATAGGCGGCGACACGAACAGGGAGGCCTTCTTCATTCCCCTGTTCGCTCTGGGCGTGTCGGAGGTGATGATCGGCTCGGCGTCGAACGTGTATCTGTCGCAGGCCCTCCCGTTCTCCCACTTCTTCTACGGACTGAGCGCCATCGGATATATCGACTGACTCATAATGACGGAATTAAACGATAGTCCCTAAGTAGGGATAGAGGCGTAAAATAGCCATAGCGAACTTTATCAAGAGCTCTCTATGGCTGTTCTTGTTGATGAAGCTTAGATTTCCTGATTTTTATAGTGCCATTTCACTAGTGTCCCGTTAAAACGAGACGATTTAAATATAAGTTATTAAAATAGAATGATTTAGACTCGATATTTCATGTACACGATTTGAATTGACTAACTTTGCAGTCTTTATCAAAGAAGCGTGTTACATGAATTTCGGAAAGATCGTATTCGCACAGATTATGCAGTTCATACCTCGTAGGGAATTCAATGATATTGTTGCCAAGTACAGAGGCAATTACAGGGTGAGAAACCTCACCTGTTATGACCAGTTGCTGGTTATGTGCCTGGCTCAATATGCTGATAAGAATAGTCTGCGCGATATAGAGGCAAGCCTGAATGCGTTGGCTGTTACCCATAAGCTCTATCACTGCGGTATTAGCTATGCCGTCCCTCGCAATACTTTGGCTAAGGCGAATGAGCTCAGAGATTGGCATATCTATGCGGAATTGGGGCAAGTCCTTATCAAAAAGGTGCGCCCGCTCTATGCGAAGGATAGTTTCAGACTTGACATTGACAACATGGTCTATGCGTTCGACAGCAGTACCATCAGTCTCTGTCTCAAACTCTGTCCTTGGGCAAAATTCAGAAAGAAGAAGGGTAGCATTAAACTGCATACCCAGCTTGATTTGAGAGGCAATCTCCCAGTGTTCATGCTTTTGACCAAAGCATCGGTTCACGATGTTAACGCTTTGGATGAAATCTGTGTCGAGATGGGAGCTATCTATCTGATAGACAAAGGGTATGTGGACTTCAACAGACTCTTCAATGTCATCCACAAGAATGGCGCATTCTTTGTAACAAGAGCTAAGGACAACATGCAATATGAGATTGTCAAGTCCATACCTGTTGATAAGCAGACAGGTGTTATCAGTGATGAGATTGTCAGACTTACTAAGGAAAACTCCAAGCAGAAGTACCCAAAGGAATTTCGCATGGTAGTCTATGAAGACTTTGCCACGGGAAATCTCTACCGTTTCATCACCAACCATTTGGGATACGATGCTCTTACCATCGCAGAACTCTATAGGGAGCGATGGAACGTGGAACTTTTCTTCAAATGGATAAAACAACATCTGCATATCAAATCGTTTTACGGAACCTCAGAGAATGCTGTCTATACACAAATTTGGATAGCAGTCTGTGCATTCCTGCTACTGGCTATAGCCAAGAAGCACATGCATATCGAGGAACCATCTCTGTATATGATTTCCCAAACCATAGGTACTATGTTGTTTGAGAGGATACCCATACCTGAATTGTTTAACAAATCTATTATTAACGTCCCAAAGGATGATGGTCAACTCGATTTATTTCGAGATCTAAAATCTTAACGGGACAGTAGTGTAGACATTATATAAAATAAGGTTTAAGGACACTGATAACCAACAGTTCTGTTTTTTCTATACAAACTTTATTTTTTATTTATCAATTAATCAAAATCTGTGATTGAAAGCCAATATTTTAATTCATTGTCATTTTCACACATGTTCTTAAACTCATTTATGAATTTGTATAACATGCTAGGATTTGGAGAATATGCACAGAACATATTTGCTTCAGAGTCGAAATTAATGTAATCAATTAAATCTGAAAGCTTTTCTTTCATAAATGTATGCGCAAGAGATTGCCAATCGTAACCATTGCCATCTGCGTTAGTATATGAATCAAAAAAAATTTTTTTATAATTGTTTATATACAAACAAACAGAGACTGTTGTATTATGATTTACCCACAAAAAAGGGTGTAAATCAAATTCTTTGGACTTAGCTATTCTGACTTCTCCCATGTTTTGACATTCATTAATTCATTAAATAAATTATCTGCATTTTCTCTAATACCAATACGATATTTTGCCGGTATTTTTTTTTCATTTCGTATCCACCACTCTTCAAATACTTTTTTTATTTGTGTCCGCTTTATTTTATTTAAACACATTGATGCTGTATTAGGATATTTTTTTATAAACATAATTAAGACATCAATGTGGACTAATAAAGGTTGTCTACCATCTTCGTATTTTTTTTCTAGCATAAGTGTCATTATCTCTTCTATATTTTTTATTATAAAATAGAAATAAGACATTGGAACCAGATCAGCACATGTATTTTCTTCTGGTTTTATACCATAAACTTTATTTAAAGCCATATTTGTTATTTTTTATATTTCTTTAATCCTTTTACTTCTTCTGGTTTGTCGAGTAACGAGTAATTGCCTCCCATTGTTTCAGGATTAAAAGGTCTTTTCTCAATATCTCGTCCTCTGTTTCTGTTTCTAAGCCCAGCTTTATTTAATTGCTCTTCTACTGTTGATAGATGTTGAGCATTAGCTGATACAATTGCCTCTCTTATTTTAATAGCTTCTATTGTTCTAGCTTGGTCATGATTAACATCTTTAGCTATTATTTGCATTATTTCTCCCTCTAATAGATTTTCTTTATCAATATGTTCATTCCCTCGAATTCTAGGGTCTCGTTCCGTTATACCATAGTATTTTACTTCTCCTGTTGCTTTTACTATTATTTGATATACATAATCTAATCCCCAGATGTCAACCCAAGAATTTGTATCATCAACATATGCATATATATTGGTAATACCTCCTGCCAATCCAATCGGGTCCTGCGATATATACATTCCCATGTGTGGCGAGTAATACCTGAATCGGTTGTACGCCAGCTCCGTTTCCCGGTCATAATACTGCCCCTGGAAGAGGAACGGAATCATTCCCACGTTTCCGGTCTCCTCGATGACCTCGCCGTTCATGTCCAGCACTCTGCTCCACACCTCGTTCCCCTCCGCGTCATACGCCTGCGTGGGCGTGCCCAGGTGGTCGGTCAATATAGAGTAGGCTTTTCCTTCCTTAATCATGGCCGCAGGCACGAAGGACTTCTTCTCGAAGAGCCAGAGCGTATTGTCCCTGCGTTCCTCCCCGGTCAGCCACGCATCCTTTTCCCTTGAATAGCTCCGCTTCTGTCTCCACTGGTGCAGGGGCACGTTCCCGTTCCACAGCCAGCGCGTCACGGACGTTCCGAAGCTCTTGGAGAGCCTTCTTCCCAGCGCGTCGTATTCGAACGTCACTTCCCCGCCGTCGGGCCGTATGACCTTCGCCAGCGAGCCGTCCGCGTTCCAGCGGTACCTCCAGTGCTCCTTCTTCCCGTCCAGCCATCTTCCCGTTCCGATGTAGCGTTCGGTCAGGTTCCCGTCCCTGTCGTACTCGCAGTGCCATTTCCCGTCCTGTTCCATCGCCCCGCCTTTCAGGAAGCGGCGCAACAGGCGGTCCGGGTCGGGGTAGAGGTTGCCCAGCCCGTCGCTCTTTCTCCACCGGGTTGTCCCGTCCCCGTACTCGGCCTTTTCCAGCTGTCCGTTCGGGGTGTACCCGTAGCGGACCGTCCCGTACCTGCTGTCCTCGGTTGCGAGCAGGCGGTCGGCCTTTCCCCAGCGGTAGCGGCGCAGGTGGCGTGTCTGCGCGTCCTTCCTCGTGCGCGCGTCCACCAGGCGGCCAATGTCGTCATACCCGAAACTGCGCATTACGCCTCCGGGCAGTATCCGTTCCACCTCGAAGCCCAGCGTGTCGTAGCGGTGCTGCGAGCGCCACGGCCTTTCATCGCTCCCGATGCCGTCCCCGGCCCGGAACTCCGTCAGTTCCCCGAACTCATTGCGTATGTATTCCAGGTTGGCCCCGAGCGAACTTTGCAGGGAGAGTATCTGTCCGGTCCTGTCGTAGGTACGTGTGATGGTCTCTCCGCCGGCCGTTTCCGTCACCGGCAGTCCCAGCGCGTTGTATGCGAACTCCACGCGGCTTTCACCCCTTGTGGCTTCCACGAGCCTTCCGGAGATGCCGTACCGGTAGGTCTGGTCCGGTTCGTCCGTGGTGGCATAGGAGACCCTCGTGACCCTCGACGCGGCGTCGTACTCGTATTCCCGCACGGTTCCGCCCGGCAGCCTTTCGCTTGTCACGCGCCCGGCAAGGTCGCGCCTGTATGTCCTCGTCCCCCTGTCGAAGCCCGTTTCCCGGATTACGTTTCCCACGTCGTCGAGTTCGAACTCGTAGCACTGCAGGGCCTCGTTGATGACCCTTTCCAGCCTTTCCTCCCGGTCGTAGTGGAAGGCGACCACGCCCCGGCTGTCCCTGCGGTATGCCAGCTTCCACATGCCCGTATAGGAGTACTCTACCTTCTGCAGGTCGTCCCGGTATTCCAGCAGGTTGTCTATCCCGTCGTATTTCAGGAGTATGTGGTTGCCGTCGAAGTCGTCCACCTCCGTCACACGTCCGGCGGCGTCGTAGCGGCGTGTCTGCACGGCCCCCTTGGGGTTGGTCACCTGCGTGCACCGTCCCAGCCTGTCATAGCGGTAGCACGCCGCGTTGCCCCGGCTGTCGGCCGCTTCCGTCAGGTTGCCGTCACGGTCGTAGGCCAGTTCCGTCCTCACGCCGTAGGGGTCGGTGACGGTTTCGGGCCTGCCGTTGCGGTAGTCTATGCACGTCTTTGCCCCTTCCGGGTTGGTCCTCCCGGTCACGTTGCCGCGGCCGTCGTAGTCGAAGTTCCACGTTCCCCCGTCAGCGGTGGTCACGCTCAGCGGCCGGTTGCGCAGCGGGCCCTTGCGGAAGAACACGGCCGACACGCTGCCTCCTCCCGGTTCCGAGCTGTCGGTGCAGTTGCCCCATCTGTCGTACTTGTACAGCGTGGTGTTCCCGGCCTCGTCCGTCTCCTGCAGGAGGTTCCGGTCGCTGTCGTACTTCCATCTCCGCTCGCCGCCGTTGGCGTCCACCTTCAGGTACACCAGCCCGTCCTTGTGATGGTAAACCGTCGGCTTGTCATGGCTGTCGAGCACTCTTGTCATGCCGTCCAGGAACTGCAGCTTGTGGTCGTAGATGCCTCCGTCGCCCCATGTGTGTACGCACCGTGAGCCGGTCTCCCTGCCGTCGTATTCGAAGAACCACTTGAGCCCGTTGCGCCAGGTCTCCTTCACGATCAGCCGTCCCTCGTACTCGTAGCGCATGGCGTCGCCCACCGCGTTCCGCTGGCAGACGAGGTTCCCGGCCGCGTCGTACTCGTAGGAGGCGAGCGTAATCTCTTCCTCCCTGTTTTCGGGGTGCGGCCCCCTTATCTCCGTGATGAGTCCGCTCTCCGGGTCGCATTCCACGCTCAGGTGCCTGCCCGCACTGTCGGTGATGCCTTGCAGCCGTCCCTTCCCGTCGTAGGCGAAGCGTATGGCGAAGCCGTTGGTGTCCGAGACGCTCTCCAGCAGCCGGACGGAGTCGTATTCCTTCTGTGTGAAGCGGTAATAGAGGTCCTCGGCCATGTCCCAGATGCAGTAGCCGTCCTTCTCCTTCCGTGCCTCCTTTCGTTCGGAGCGTATGAACGAGGGCTTCCTCTCCGTGGGCAGCGGGAAGGCCACGGGTATCCCGTCGGACATGCGCAGGGTGAGTATGCCGTCCTCGACCACGATTCCCATGTCGTAGGCGTGGTGCCACCCGTATCCGAGCGGTCCGCGGTAGTCGCTGCGGCTGTACCAGGTGCGTTCCCACGAGAGTGGCACCGGCCCGTCCAGCCAGAAGTCCTCCTCGTCTGTGAAGAAGGTTCCGCTGGCCACGTCCACGGGGTGTCCGGTAACGGTACAGATGACCTTGTGCAGCATGCCCTGCAGCATTCCGCTCTTTATCTTGTCGTTGACCGCGCCGTGCAGTTCGTCTGCCAGCTTCTGGGTCTTTTTCTTGTACAGCCTTCCGAAAGCTCCCATGCACTTGCGCGAGAGGGCCGCCATCGGGTTGAGTGGCACCGGCACGGGGTTGGTCAGAATCTGCCTGGCCGGAGGTATCGGGTTGATGACCCCTGTCGGCAGGAAGCGTCCCGCCACCTTGTGCACGCTCGCCATTCCCAGGTCGTTGCAGTCCAGGTGCATGTGCGCGCCTCCCCCCGAGAGTGGCAGCCCGTCGGCGAGTACGGTCAGGCTTCCCATGAAGGCGTGTCCGTTGTCCTTCGGTATGGGGAGCGAGTTGGCTGCGAATCCGGCCCCCATCGGCACGTGTGGTATGCTGCGTGTGGGCGTGGAAGCCACGGCTCTCGGTATGAACCCTCCGATCTTGACGGTGGCGCCCATCATTCCCACGGCCATCGTCAGTGCCGTGTGGCCTATCTCTGCCAGTTTAGCGGAATCCGCGTTGCCGCTTTCCTCCTCCGTGGGTGGGGAAGGGATGAATGAGGATATGGCCGCGGCCATGAAGTCCTCCGGTTTCATCAGGAATCCGACATACGGGTGGGGCATGGGCACGCTCGTTGCCGGCGGAATGTTCACCAGGTGTATGTCCATCCCGATGACCGGGTCGAGCTGTTTGGATATGGGCAGGCAGGCCTGTCCCTTCATCCCCAGCGCTCCGAGCACGGGCAGCACGGCCGCCTCGCCCAGGTTGTCTGCCAGGCTGCCGAGGGTCACGGCGGCCTTCAGGCCGGTGTCGAGGGCGTTCACGGACGGGGAGACGCCCGCCTCGGCGTTCTCGGAAACGCCCGACACCACGCCCGACATCTGCGCGCCGACAGTCATCTCGAGCTGTGCGCTCACCTGGTCGAAGTAACTCGTTTCGTTGGACATACTATGAGGGTTTTATGGGTAAATTTTAAGTCTTGAAAAATAAATAGGCTGATAGCAGGATGGCTATGACGACAATCACTCCCATCCAGAATCGGAAGCCGTTGGGTCCCAGCAGTTCAAGCCAGAAATTTCCGCCCCAACTGCCTGGACGGGCATACGTCCATTTCCAATCCAGTATCAGGCCGATAAGCCAAACCAGTAGGATGAATATGACAATAAGATAACCCGATTTGGGGTTTTCCTTGACATATTCGGGGCCTTCACTGAATATCTGTTGCAGGGTCGTCCATATTTTGTTGAGCCATTCCATGATATTTTCCTAAATTTCGTTTGTACTGATACAAGAAGTTTTCCCAATCCTTACCGATTACGCGGGTTAAAACCTGGTCTATCTCGTCATTGCTGACAAAAGACTGGCGTTTGGAGCTTTCAAGCAGTTTAAGCAGCAATAAGGGATAAGATGAATGTCTTATCAAATCGGAAGATAGTTTATCGGCCAGATGAAAACCTTCCACATAGCAGTGGGCTGCTTGCATGGAATCGTGTGCTTTTTCCCAGCACCATCCGCACATTCTTAAAGCCTCGGCCTGCATTAGATAATCTTTGCATTGAGAATAGGCATCCGCTCCTTTTTGGTAGGTTTCCGCCGCTTCCTGCCACTTGGAACAACGTACCTGTACGGAGGCTTTCCCAACCAAAGAACTGCCTAGCAGACGTCCGGACAGGGAGGGGTCAAGTTTGCCCGTTCCCAGTTGTGCCGCTTCGACTGCCTTGTCTGCAAAATACAGGGCCATATCCATGTCCTTTCGAGTGATTCGGTCTGTATAAAGAATGGTATAGACCGTAACGAACTGGCTCAGCCAGTTCAGGTCTTTTTTGACATTTACCAAAGCCATGTCAAGACACTTACGTGCATAAAGGTCGGTTTGCGCCGCATCCCTTTTCTTCACACTGTTCATGAGTCGAATCAGTGCCAGTCTGAATGAAGACAGGGCAGGGTCACTCCGGTCTTCATTGGCTGCTTGTTCGGCCAGTTGTTCGGCTGCTCCGTCCAAATCTATGGGAGGATGGATGGAAGTTGTTTCATTCGGATACTTTGACATGACCCTGCCGAAGTTTTCTTGACCGGCGACATCGTCTAGCCCCCAAACCATTTGGCTGTCGAAAGGTAGAGAGAGTGCTTGCTCAAACCAGCGTTGGCATTCTTTATAGTCCTGTGTACCTTCTAAGTTAAATACGAAACTGCATTTCATGTCTGTTTCGCCGACCATGACTTGTGTCAGACGGTTAAGGTTTTCCACCACCGTCTGGGCCGGGTTGTCTGTGTTTGCCGTGTCAAAATCAGGATGCCAGTCCACTTTTTCAAAAATGATGTCGTCTGGCTTCTTGGAATTGTTCCAATAATCTATCTGCTGGCTGATGTATTCCAATACCTCATGGCCGAATTTCGTAGCGGATGTGAAAGGGAGAGCAATGATGAATACCATGTCCTCTTCTTCACTGTCAATGGCAAGCATATAGTCATAAAAAGCCTCCAGCATGGTTTCATCACCCGGATTGATGACAATGCGTACCATCTTGACTGGAAGTGCTACGGCATCTTCCCAAAGGTGAAGCATTCGGTCTGCTATTTGTTGTATGGCATTGCTCATATATCAGTTCAGTTTGATGATTGTACCTGCTACGGCAGTTGTTCCATTGGAATCAATGGTCGCCTGTTGTCCTCCGGAAACTGTGGCGGATTTTTCTCCTGTGGCGGTCACCACTTTCCCGTTTATGGTATATGCTTCTACGGCACTGCTGTTTATCGTGTTGGCGGATTGGACAATACTGTTGGTTGCCTCTTCCGAGATTTGGGAAGTGGCTTTGGATTTTATATTGCCGTCACTGTCCAACTCGAAACTGTTATCACCGACCGTTAGCTTGATGGATTTGGAAGCGGATAGGAGAATATTGCCTTTTCCGTCGGACATGTAACTGTTTCCTTCTTTGTCTTTCATGGTGATGCTGCCTTCATCATCATCGATGACGATGGTACATCCGCTTCGTGTGGTCAGGCTTTTTTTCTTGTTCCCGCTGTCGCCGCCGGCTCCTGTCTTTCCATTAAATAGACTTCCCATGACAAAAGGCCGGTTGGGGTCATTGTATCGGAATCCGACCATTACAATATCATCCTTTTCAGGGATAAAGACAAATCCTCTATTGGTGGTCTTCTTGTCGCTTTTCCCGGCATCAGGAGCCATCACACGTATCCACGAGGTTCTCATATTTGGGTTCTGCCAGTTCATTATTACCTGTACGCGTCCCTTTTTTTGAGGGTCTTCGTTGCTGAAGACTACAGCCTGTTGGGGCTGTGCTACAGGCAACGGTACATCGGGTGCAGGAAGGTAGTTTACCTTTGAACTGAGAGCTGTAAATGTATTGTTATAACCGTCCCCTGTTCCGATGATATGGGTAATCTCTGTAATGAAATATTCACCCAGTGTTTTTTCGGAAAAATCAAACTGGAAATTTTGGATGGCAGTCTTAATTTCTACTACACTGCCTATGGTAATATGGTTGCAGTCCGTTTCACATCTAATATAATGGGAAGCTGCTGCATCGCTCTGTTGTTTCTTCTGAAAGGATTTTTCAAGTTGGCTACCATCCGCAACTCTGATTTCTGAGTACTGGTATGCAGAAGATTTGAAGAGTTTGATGGAAGCGTCGAATGCTTTTTGTCCCAAAGCATTCAGACCTGCTGGAACATCGGGTGAAGCGGCTTTTTCCCCTCTGGCTGTATACGAATTGTATGTGCTTCCGTTGAAAGGCCTCGCGAGCGTTTGAATGCTGATGTCAAGCTCTTCAATTTCTCGTCCGTATGTCAGCGTAACGGCAGACGGCAGTTGTTTGGGCTTTCCGAAAACCAATTCTTGTCCGTTGTAATACAGCCATTCGTGATATTGCCTTGCCAGCCGTCGGATAAAGTCAAAGTCACTTTCCATATACTGACATTCATATTCTATCTCGGAGTCATATTCTGGTCTGAGTGCAGTGGCAACTCCGGCCCTGTCACAAATCTCCTTGACAATGCTGGAAAGGGTAGTCTTGGTCCACGAGGCGCAATTCAATTCCGTTTCAAGTAAAAAGGTTAATGAATAGCCCTCGATAACCAAATAGCCATGATTGCCTTTTGAGCGGTTAAGTCCTACATGAGTCACGATGCCTTTGAAAGGATTGCCGCCTATTTGGATTTCCACTTGCTTGCCTATCCAGTTTGCACTCTTGTCGAGTGTGTGCGCATCACGAAGCTCACCCGACTCAACATCCATTTGAATTTGAAAATAGTGATGGTCGTTGATGCACTGTTTCAGCATGATTTGAAAGAAAGAAGGCAAGGCGTTCCCTTCAATGCTGACTGTCGTCTTCTTCTGCTCAAGCATAATGGCAATGATTTTAATTATTAATAAATCACATTGCCGCTTGACGGAACAAGCCCATCAAGCGGCAATGTATGTTTGTTTCCCGCTTGGGGCTATTAACCCCCACAGCACTAGTTTTTCGGCCAGCGGTTGTCAAGCGCCGCGTTGCCCACAGTGAGATGTTCGGCAGAGAAGGTGAGTGCGATGGTCATCGGTATATCGTTGTTTACGTCAAGCGTTTCCTTGTAATACACGATATACGCGTTCTTGAACTCGATTTCCTTCATTTTGGCGTCTTCTTCAATCTTCTTATAGACGATTTTACCTTCCACCTGCTTGAACTGGCTGTTCAGCATGGCTTCGATGGTCGCCGTGTCGTCTGTTGATTCGATAACTACGGACACGCGTCCTCCCTGGATGTTTGAAGAAGGCTTACCCTTCGAGTCAGTTGTACGACTGAATTCATACTCAGAGTGCAGCACGTCATACTCCTTGCCTGCAAATTCCAAAGTAGCTCTAAATGATGCCATAACTAATAATTTTTAAATGTTAAACAATAATTTAGTCTCTCTGTTCCTCTTTTCTGAATCCTGACCCTTGGGGCAGAAAACAAAAAAAGAGAAAACTTCAAAAATGATCTTTTGAAATTTCCTCCGGTTCTCCCAGTCGATATCTGTTTTATTTGTGGAAAGAGAAGAAGAAAAATAAAACATCATCTTTGTCAGTCGCAAATATAGGGAAATAAAAATGAAGTTCCAAATGTTTTGCAGGTTTTTTGCAAAAAAAAAGTTTGTTTTCCCTGATTTTGGTCCATAATGCAGTGAAAAAAATCTTTGGTTGGAGGTGTATATATTCACTCTATTTTCTTTGAATACTCCTGTCCTTAGATAAATATATTAGGATATAATTGGTAATTTCATTGAAATACAGTAGATTTGCAAATAGCTAAAATTTGAAGTTGGATTATAATATGAGGTTAGATAAATCGTTTGTGGCTCTTTACGCGGAATACACACAAGGCATGATACGTTCGGTTGCTATGGTGGAGGTGGTCAATGCTGTGGTTGTGGACGAGTTCCATTCATTCGTAAAGCCGGCTACCAATAAATCCCGTGTGCTTGATGCGCTCCTTTCTGTTTTTTCGGGTAGGAAGTATGCGGATGCACCGGAATTTCCGGAAGTGTTGCATATGATGGAGGAGTTTGCAGGCCGCAGTACGATAGTAATTTATGATGAGAAAGAACAACTCGGACAGTTGTATAAGGTTTGCAAAGCCTTTGGATTGCAAGACTGCGATTTTTGGAAGCATGAGATTCTGGACATTTATCATTTACCGGGAGAGCGACTGAAGGATTCATGCGAGTATAATGGAATCAAGTTGAAGGCAGGTAGCAGTACGCTTGACAAGGCACGGGCTTGTGCAAAATTGTTTATGCAGGTGGGTAAAATGCATACTGTTTCTTCAAATGAATGGTATAATGGCTTGAAATATCTGTCGACGTGGAATAGGGATTTGTTTGATTTGCTTCCGGATGAAGAAATTGAAAACAGGAATACAATATTTTATCATAAGCGTATTTTTACTATGGGACTGTTTTCCCGGTATCCGGATATTAATGTACTGCTTTGCGAGCTACAGAAATTCGGGGCTGTTAATCGACCTTCATTTTCTTCGTCAGTCCAAATGGCCATTATCGGAGAAGGAGCTGACCCTGTTATCTTAAAGAAAATAAGACAAATAGATAATAATGTTCAGATTCTTTCAGATTTTGCATTGTATGACATCATGGACAGTATTAAAAGACAAAATAGTTAGAACTTTTAGTTCTTTATTCTTCCCTATTTTGTTCTTTCAAATAAAAATCCCGTTATTCAGACTTACCTTATAGTCTATATAATGCCGTAACGCTTTTTAGTAGCATTGTCAAATACATCTGTTTTTTTCAGAAACTCCATCACTTTTTCTCTGTCTTCGGGAGTCAGGCAGCCTTTCAGCTTTCCGTCCTTTTCCATGATTTTCAGTTTTGAAAGTTCGAATATATCCGAACAGTCCAGCCAGCTGTCATAGTCCAGAATACTGCGATAGTTGCGTACCAATAAGGGATATTGGCAGTTTAATAGTTCTTCAGATCTTTTCTTGGAAGAATCTATTTCCGAATTTATGAGCAAGGCACCGATGGCTACTCCTTCAGGGGTGAACCCGATAATTACAATGTATTTCTTACGGTCATTATATCCGTTTCTCAATATCAGTCCGTCTTCTTCATCCAGAGGAACATAAATAATGTCACCAATCTTCACTGATGACATATCTATTCGTTCTGCTTCGTCCATTGCAGCCTTCAGCTTTTCAAGTGCACCGTTTTTGTCGTCCATCTGATTTTAGGATAAAGCGTTTCTGACAATTTGTTTTTCGCGGATGTAATCTATCATTTCCTTGGTTGCCTTTCCAGCTCTTGCTATATCTATGATGGTGATGAAATTCTTTTGGGGATCATTGCGGGTCATTGCTTCTTCCCATGCCGAGTCGTGCGACAGATCCGACAAATCATAAGGGTCTGTATCCTTATATTTTTTGATAGCAGCATCAAGACAACGCTTGTCTGCACCTGAAATGTAGTCCATATCAGGTTTTGCTGAAGTATAAACCTTTTTGTCTCGTACTTCTATACCAGTAAGAAATTCATCAAAATTTCCTTCCAGTAGTTTTCCTTCTGCTATTTGCAGGGCCTTATAAGTATAGGTTGGTACAGGACCATGCTTCAATGCCCTGAAGGAGTCCTCTACAAGTACCTTGCCATATTTGACAAGATGGTCTTGTTGGGCAAAATAAAGTATCTTGAATAACTTTATATAGTCCACCCCTTGCGGAAAGCTTTGCATGATATAAAGAATCACCGCTTTTATTTTGGCTATCTGGGTAAATGTTTTCATTTTATCTTATTCAATTATTTGACAAAGATACAACTAATTTATTGAGTAATACGCATGTAACCCGTAAAATCCGATTTTGAAACCATACTATTCATATTTTCAGACCTCATTTGGTGATATGGTATTTCTCCTTTATGTGTTCGGCCACATGCTCCACTTCGGGGAACAATGTGGATTTATCAATACCGAGAGCTTCAAGCTGCTTCCTGATTTTCTTCTTTTGTGTTTTGCTGATGATATACGTTTTATAGTCGAAGTTGAGTATTGCTGGTTTGCTTTTGTCACCGTCTATTCCATAAAGGAAGAAAGCTTCCGATTCGGTCTTTCTATTTCTGCCTTTATCTTACATATGATGATGGAATTCTTGAAGTTTCTGATATTTGTGTCTTTTTTATATGCCTAACGACCTTGGATGTATTGTTCATTTTGGGAAGAAGGTGTTTTAGGTATACTGCTTCCCGTCATGACTAAGATTGAAAACTTGCGTTGGCTTCCACGCTTCTACTTCAGCTGGTAGTCCTACAGTTATCAGACACTTCGGTAGAGAAGAAGCTTTCCTCCACCCAAGCCCCTATGAAGGGTACAAAGATTGTCTAGTCGTGCTCATTACATCACGCAATTTCCCCATACTGGCTGATAACACCTGCGCTCGAGTGCATTGTATCCTCTGTAATAATATGGCATGTTTAGTTGCGGTCAGTAAAAATATAGTCGCAAACCAATCACGTACAGGTGAATGGCTATCTTGAATGACTGCGCCCGAATTGAACTACACCTGATGTTCGCTATACATGCGCATCTAAAACTTGTGGCTCGATTTCAACGTAAACTGTTACTTTAACTGTAGACACATGATGTTTATGGAAACGATGCAATGCAGCTTCGCAGAAAACCCAGTTTTGGATCTTGACAGTAAAAATCAAACAAGTACATAACATACATTTTTATTCTCCATATATTTTTGCGTGGAGCATAAATTATTCCAAGATATATCATTCGTACATCTTGACGGTTTAAACTTTGCAAATTGGGGAATATGCAGAAATTCATATTGACATTAAATAAGCTACTTTGTTTTTACTATAAGTTTAATCACAAATTATTCCTTTTAATTTTTCATTTAGAGCTAATAGAAACTCTGGAATATTAAAATCAATGAGTCGACTGCTGTATTTGGGTAAAATGATAGACATGTAGTCATAAAAATCTTTGCTTAAGTTTTTAATTATATCTTTTTCTGGTAGTTCAATGTATTTATCTAAATTAAATATTATATCCATATTCAATCGGTTATTATTTTTATCATATCTATAATATGATTTTATATTACTATCAGCAATCATCTCAGTATTAAATAATCTAATAACTATAGCTAATACTATTTGATTTTCAGAGTTTTTCCTGACTCTGTAATTAACAGTCTGTTGCCATTCATAATTTTGTATATAATTACATACACAAGATACAGAATGAACTAACTTATCATTAAGGCTTTTAGTTCCGCCCCATCGAACATCATATGTAATAATTAGAAACATAATATATAGTATTTTAGTGACATGCTTTATTTCCTGGTGGTAAAATTCCATTATGCAGTTTCTTATATCCTTCTATCAATTTCTTTTCTAATTGTTGATCGGCTTCTTTTGTACCACCAGAACTTACTATATTCATGTATAATCCTGCTGGGGTATTTTGTAATGTGATTCCTTGTGGGTCTACTGCATAAGATATAGATTTAGATTTATTTATGCGTGCTTCAATTAATCTAGGCTGAGAATACCGTCTTTTTATATTTTGAGACTCTCCAATTTTATATATATCATCCTTTTTAAGAAAAACATATGATACAGGATCAAGTTCTCCATATTTGTAGACAGGATACCATCCATCTTGAAGTGCTTTTAATTCATAAACATCCAATCCAAACAAATCCAGCCATGTATTTACATCTTTAATATATCCATACAAAGTAGGATTGTTCCCTGCTAGTCCAATAGGATCAGCAGAAATGTACATTCCCATCTGCGGTGAGTAGTAGCGGAATCTGTTGTAATACAGTTCTGTCTGTTCATCCTCATACTGCCCCTGATACCTGAATGGAATGAAGCATTTTTCACCTGCATATTCCTTCGCGTTCCCGTATACATCCAGCAGCATCTCCCAGACAAGTTTTCCCTTGCTGTCGTATGCCTGCGTGGGCGTCCCCAGATAGTCATGCACAATCGTGTATCGTTCCTGTTCCGTTACCTTGGCCACGGGGGTGAAGCTCTGTCCGTCATACACCCATGTGATGACATTTTCAAATGCCACCTCACGGTCATAGCCTTCCCGTCCCATGCCGTCCGTCACAAGCCGTGGCCGTCCGTCCTCCCTGCATTCCCACTCATGGAGCAGCACGTTGCCGTCCCAGCAGAACATCCTCGCCGTTCCGTCGGATGTCTTTGCCGTGCGCCTGCCCAGCGCGTCGT
>ULSH01018902.1_pt1 | contig 16236 bp, 14 predicted proteins | sample 1956151 | NCBI WGS metagenome assembly ULSH01 (sample SAMEA4835702, study PRJEB28245) | human gut metagenome | biome: gut microbiome; material: fecal sample | place: Denmark | collected 2008 | reverse complement strand
AGCATGTTGGCAAGTTCCATAAGATCGGCGCCGCTCTGGCTGATTTCAAGGGGGTAAAGAGAAAGCGCGCTTTCTTCTGTCTGACGGATATATTTATTCACGCCCGAAGACAACGCCAGAACAAGCGCAATACCGATAATGCCGATACTGCCCGCAAACGAAGTAAGGAAAGTGCGCCATTTTTTGCTGTAAAGGTTTTTGGCGGATATGCTTATCGTCATCGCGCTGCCCATGGAAACCTTGCGTTCTTCCCGTCTTTCGTGTCTTATCTGCTGATATGTTTTTTTGATGCGCTGACGGATTGTTTTCTTTTTGGGCAAAGGTTCGCCCGATTCGTCAAGGACGACTTCTTCTTCCTCGACGTCGTCGGGATCGATAAACGGATCGGTGTCGTCAACGACTTTTCCGTCGACGATTCTGACCGTTCTCGTGCTGTATTCCGCCGCAAGGTCGGCGTTGTGCGACACCATTATGACAAGGCGGTCTTCGGCAACTTCCTTCAAAAGGTTCATTACCATTTTGCCGCTTTCCGTGTCAAGCGCGCCCGTGGGTTCGTCCGCGAGAATTATCGCGGGATTGTTGACAAGCGCCCTTGCGATCGCAACCCTTTGCATTTGTCCGCCCGACAGCTGGTTGGGTTTTTTATACGCCTGATCTTCCAGCCCGACCTTCTTTAATGCTTCAAGAGCGATTGCCTCGCATTCTGCCTTTTTGCGCCCCGCAAGCGTCAAAGCAAGCTCGACGTTGGAAAGCACGCTGAGGTGCGGGATAAGGTTGTAACTTTGGAAAACAAAGCCGATTTGTTTATTGCGATATCTGTCCCAATCTCTGTCGTCGAAGTCCTTCGTCGACTTTCCGTTGATAATGATGTCGCCGTCGGTGTATCTGTCAAGACCGCCGATAATGTTCAGTAACGTGGTTTTGCCGCAGCCGCTTTGTCCCAGAATCGTGACAAATTCGCACTCGCGGAAGTTCAAGGTGATGCCTTTCAAAACGTGAACCGTGTTCTGTTTTGTGACGTAATCCTTGGTAATGTGTTTTAATTTAAGCATTAAACGCTCCTTTTGTAGATAAAGTATTAAAAAAATACGTATCTATTTTATCAAATATGGCGTATGGTGTCAAGAAATTACATAAAAGCGACGTTTTTGGACAAACGTATGGTTTACGCAGTCGTAATTGCTTGAAAAATACATTCCCATTATGTTATAATCATACGGTAAGAGGTTAAATTATGCTTAAAAATTCAAAAGAACGTTCGGGCTTTGCCCTTGTATGGTTTTTGTTTTCAATCGCGTACACCGTCGTGCTGCTCGGCACGGGATACAATTTTCTTGCCCCGTTTGCGGCGGCGATTGCGGCGGTTACCGCGCTTATCGTTTTTATCCGCGCGCTGTTCAACAAAAAGTTTGAGCCGCTTTTCGTCGTCTCGTACGCTTATATGATTCTTGAATTGTTCGTGTATTTTCTTTTCTGGGGCGCGGACGAGTTCGGCAAAATCGTGTGGTATAATCTTATTTTGTCCGCGTTGCCGCTTTTCTCGGGACTTATGCTTTACGCGCTTGACAAAAAACTTCCCGACGGCACTCTGAAACGCTTTGCGACGGCGGCGTTGTCCCTTGCGATGACGGCGACGTCTTTGTGCTACGTCTTTTATATGTCTTTGAGAATCCGTCCGACCGTCGAAAGTTTGCAGGCGGGACACGACGCATACCTTAAAGAACTGTCGAAAACACAAGCCGACGCCGACGCGCCCAACGTCCTTATCATACTTATGGACGATATGGCGTACTCCGACATTTCGGCGTACAGTTATCTCGGAAAAGCAAACGCCACCATTCAGACGCCCAACATCGACTCCCTTGCAGAAGGCGGAAAGTATGCGGCGGAAAGCGGAATTTTTATGGAAAACTTTTATGCTTCCGCACCCGTCTGCACCCCGTCAAGGTTCAGTCTTCTTACCGGTCGTTACGCCACGCGCGGCTATATCGACAACGTTATTTTCCCGACGCCTTGCAACAGCGATCCGTACTCAATCACCCACTTTATCAATCCATATCAGTTCTTAAACAACGTGGACGGTATTTTGGGCGACGAAATCACCATTGCCGAAGCGTTGAAAGCGGTCGGCTACGACACGTCGTGCATCGGAAAGTGGAACCTTGGCGACTATGGCGAATATCTCCCCACGAATCAGGGCTTCGATTACTTCTACGGCAGCTATTACGTCAACGATATGACGCCCTATAACTGGGTGCGCGAAGTCGGAGGGAAGGCCGAAGAAGTGCGTACTCACGCCGAAAATCTTGACCAGTCCGAATCCACAAGGCTTTTCACCGAAGAATTGAAATCCACGCTCGAAAAATCAATCGACAGCGGCAATAAGTTCTTCTCGTTTTACGCGACGCCGTGGCCGCATTACCCCATTTTCTCGGATAACAACGGCAACGGAAAAGGCGACACCACCGACGACAGTTACGTCGACTGCATCGAAGAATTCGACAAGTCGCTTGGCGAGATTTTCGATATGCTTGAAGACAAAGGCGTCTTTGACGACACGATGATCATCTTTACGTCCGACAACGGTCCGGGACGTGAAGGCGTGACGGGAAGTCTCCGCGGAAGGAAAAACACTACTTTCGACGGCGGTATGAAAGTCCCGATGATCGTGAGTTACCCGACGGGCGTAAGAAACGGCACGATAGCAAACACGACGGGCGGATATAAAATCGAATCGAGCGCAATGCTCACCGACCTGTTCCCGACGATATTGTCGTACGCGGGCGTGGACGTTCTCCCCTCGGATCGTATTATCGACGGCGTGAATCTGAAATCGCTTTGGAGCGGCGAGGTCGCCCCGGATTCCCGCGTGCACGACGCCCTTTTCTATATGAAAAAAGGCACGGTTCAGGCCGTTCAGATGCCCGTTGAAGTCGGCGGCGTAACGTACGATTTCAAGTATTATCAGAAAGTACGCACCGAGAACTCGGCGTTCATCGACCAGCAATACAAAAACTACCTTTTCAATCTCGATAAAGACCCGGCGGAAGGCTACAATATCTCGATGACCTGTCCCGACGTCGCCGATACCCTTTTACAAGCGCTTAAAGATTTCAGAAAATCGTTGAAAGAAAACCGCAGGGGGATTAAGTAATGCCGCCGATTTCGATAATGATTAAGCCCGCGTCGTCAACGTGCAATATGCGGTGTAAATACTGCTTTTACAACGACGTCGCAAAAAACCGCGAAACGCCGTCGCACGGCGCAATGAGCCTTCAAACGGCGGAAACCGTCGTCAAAAAAGCGTTTGCCTATGCCGACGGAAATCCCGTCTGGTTCAACTTTCAGGGCGGCGAACCGCTGCTTGCCGGGAAAACGTTTTTCAGGGCGACGCTTAATCTCATCTCCCGCGCAAATATCAAAAACTCGCCCGTGTTTTTGGGAATCCAGACAAACGGCACACTCATCGACGACGAATGGTGCGAGATTTTCAAAACCAACGACTTCCTTGTCGGACTTTCCCTTGACGGTGACGAAACCGCAAACGTAAACCGCGTGGACAAGGACGGCAACCCAACTTTTCAAAAGGTCGTCGCGGCGGCAAAACTTCTTCAAAAACATGACGTAAATTTCAATATCCTTACCGTTCTGACAAAGGACGTCGCGATGAGAATCGGCAAGATTTATCCGTTTTTCACGTCGCAAGGCTTCAAACGGTTGCAGTTTATCCCCTGTCTGAAACCTCTTTCCGGCGAGGTCGAAAACCCCGATTTTTACCTTGACGAAAAAAGTTACGCCCTGTTTTTACTGTCGGCGTTCGCGTTGTACCAGAAAGATATGGCAAACGGCGATTACACGTCGATACGCCAGTTTGACAACTTCGTGCGACTTGCTCACTTCGAGCGCGCCGAACAGTGCGGTATGAACGGGCATTGCACGCACCAGTTCGTGATCGAATCGGACGGCAGCGTGTATCCGTGCGACTTTTATTGCACCGACGAATATCTTCTTGGCAACATTTCGGACAAAGACTTTTTCACGCTCGAACACACGAACAAAGCCGTCGAATTCATAAAAGAAAGCCTCGTCGTGGACGAGACTTGTAAATCGTGCGAATATTATATGCTTTGCAAAGGCGGCTGCAAGCGCGAAAGGCGCGACGTTGAAAAATGCAAGGCGTACAAAACCTTTTTCAGATTCGCCCTGCCTTATCTCAAAAACATGTCATAAAGACTTGCGTTTCATCACGCACAAGGTTTCGAGTTCCGCCGTTTTCGGAAACATATTGTAAGGCGTTACCGACGCGACTTCAAAAGTATCACCAACGTACCTGACGTCGCGTTGCAAGGTTTTCGGATTGCAGGAAACGTACACGAACTTTTCGGCGCCCGACCTTATCACGGCGTCCAGCACTTCTTCGGTCGCGCCCTTTCTCGGCGGATCGATAACCACGCATATTTCGGGCTTTATGCCCGATTTTTCATTGCTTAAAATATCGTTTACGAGTTTTGGCAGCACTTTCGTTGCGTCGCCGCAAATGTTTTCGACGCGTCCCGACAGCCCGTTTTTCTTCATCAAATCGTTTGCGTTTTCAACCGCTTCTTTCACGATTTCCACGCCGTAGACTTTTGCGTTTTTATTGGCTTTTGCAAGCATCGACGTAAGGATTCCTATGCCCGAATAAACGTCGATGATTACGTCCGCGTTTTTCACCGCGGAGTTTACCCCGTCGTAAAGTTTTTGTCTGACCCCGTCGTTGACCTGCAAAAACGACTTTGGCGAAAGCGTGGTTTTTATGCCGTCGATATCGACGTCTCTTTCCGCACCATATAGTTTTTTCACGTCGTCGCCCATAATGACGTTCGTGCGTTTTTCGTTGACGGACGAATACAAAACGCATTCAAAATCTTTCGATAAAACTTCAAAAAGTTCGCGCCCGTACGGCAGTTCTTTCCCGTTTATCACAACCGTCGCGAACAGTAGCCCGTCGACGTACCTTGCGACAAAGTGCCGAAGCAACCCTTTGCCCGTCGCCTCGTCGTAAACGGAAAGTTTTTGTTTCCTTTTTTCGTCGTTTGCCCAAATTTTCACGGCGTTTATTATTTTCGTCGCGAAATCGCCGTGCAGCATACACCCGGACAGCGCGACCACGTCATGCGTGTTCCGCCTGAAAAAGCCGAGCGTGATTTCGCCGCCGTCGACGGTGAAAGGCATTTGCAGTTTGTTGCGGTATTCATACTCCTTGTCAAAAACCATGTCCGAAACCCGAACGTTTATCCCCGCCTTGTTCAGCGTGGTTTGAAGGAGTTTTCGTTTCAATTCGTTTTCGGTCGGAAAATCGACGTGCTGCAACACGCAGCCGCCGCACTCCCCGTACGTTTTGCACGGCGGAACGACGCGGCAATTTGCGGGGCGCACGATTTTCACGGCGTCCGCCTCGGCAACTCCTTTGTAAACCTTTTTGATTTTGATTTTCGCAAGGTCGCCCGCCGCCGTGTACGGCGTAAACACCGCAATATCTTCGATTTTTGAAAACCCTTTGCCGTCAAGTCCGAAGTCGGTAATTTCGGCAAGGTAAGTATCCGTAACTTTCATATCGTCAATTTTATCATACTTTTTCAAAAACGCCAACCGTTACGCGCTGCTTTAAGCGTTTTGCATTCTCGTTTCAACGCCTTTTAGTATCGTTTTGAATTCTAAATTGATGCTTATATTTGTTTTGAATTCTTTACAATATTCTATACGAGGTGTATAATATGAATATATCGGCTTTTTCTGAAAGATTAAAGGATCTGCGCATCGACGCAGGCATGACGAGCGACCAGCTCGCAAAAAAAATCGGCGTTACGAAAAGCACAATTTCGTTCTGGGAAAACGGCGTAAACGAGCCTAAGGCAAGTTACATCGTCGCGGTTGCGAAAGTGTTCAGCGTATCTTCCGACTATCTTTTGGGGCTCAAAGACACGATTTAAGAGGCAGGTATGAACAAAATCGATATAAAAACAAGAAGGACTCTTTTATGGGCGATTTTCCTTTCGGTCGGTTTCCCTTTGGGAATCGCGATGACCGTCATCGGTTTTACGAAAGGTCAGTCTTTCCGCGCGATGGGCATCGTCGGCATTATCCTTATCGTTATGGGCTTTTACGGCGCGCCGATGGTATGGATTCATTTCGGTCAGCTTAAATATTTCTCGCGTCTCAAAGCGCAGATTGTCGGCGACGGCATCAAAAGCGTGAAAATGCTTGCGGAAGTCCACAACAGGAATCCCGAAGTCGTGGCAAACGACGTCAAAACGATGGTGCAAAAAGGTTATCTTGACGGTTATCTCGTCCTCGACAACGAAAGAATCATCGACAAAACCACAATGCGCGACAAGGATTACGAAATGATGGAGGCGGAACGCGCGGGGACGCTCAATCTCGTCCACTGCCCTTTCTGCAACGCAAAGTTCGAGCTTATCAACGACGTCGGCGTTTGTCCGTACTGCAACTCGAAAATTACCAAAGAGATGCTGGACAAATCCGTGAAGGCATACAATAAATCCGATAAATAATTTCGGGACGGGGGATTTTGTGGAAACTACAAGTCAACGCAAATATTTCAAAGGGCTTCGCGCGCTTGCGCTAACGGCCCTTTTTTGTACGATTGCGCTCACCATTTTTATCTGGGGCGAGGCGTTGACGCCCGGCGATAAAAGCGCGATTCAGTCGGTGAAGGTGTCCGACAACATTCAGTCGGCAATGAAATCCGATGAGCCCGCGCCCCCTGTTTCCGCCGTTACCGGATTTGAAGTAACAAAGGTTGTCCGCGACGGAAAAGAGATTGATACCGATAAATATTACATCGGCGACAAGGTGCGCCTTTCCGTGAGCGTCCTGCCCGAAAACGCCGACACGTCCGATTTGTACTTCGTCGCGGGAAATGACGCAAAAGACTTATCCGTATCGGAAGACGGAGAGGTTGAATTCACTTCCTGGGGCTGGCGCAGAGTGCTTGTGAAATCACGCAAAAACCCGTCCGTTATCCTTTTTGACAAACAATTGAATTGCACTGGCGTCAATCCCGACGCCGTAACGTCGATTTCGGCAACGATACGAAAAGTCGGGACGGCAGAAGACACCGACGTTTTGCAAATCGGCGATGAATACGTGCTCGGAATTTTCACGGACAACGGGCTGGAAACGTCCACGACAGAAACGCGTCTTTTTATAAACGGCAAAAAAACGCGAGAAAACGAAAATCTGTACTTTTTGCCCGCCAAACAATTCTTTTATCCGCGAGCGGAAGGCACGGTACATCTTAAATTCGAGTATGCGGGGAAAACGGCAGAAAAAACCGTTACCGTCGTGTCGGGAAAAATTCCGCCCGCCGCTTTCACCTTTACAAACAGCCGAGTGACGAAAAACACAGACGGCTCGTTTTCGCTCACGATGGAAAAAGGCGAACATATTAAAAACATCATTAAGGAACTCGGGTTCAGCCCGTTGAATAAAGACGGCAAAATCGACGATAATTCCGCCGTATATTTCGACTACGAAACGTCAAACGGCAAAATCGTCAACTGCGCGGCTTATAATCTGCACGCCTATAAACCAGGCACCGCGACAATCACCTACACTTCCCTTTACGACAAAAATATTAAAGCAACGCTGCACGTCACCGTGCCCGACGTCGTGGACGGACTTACCGTCGTCGCCCCCGACAGATGCGTCAAAGGCGGCAAAATCGATCTCACCGCGTATACGGGCGGCAACGTCACGAAAAACGTGAAATGGGAAGTCGTCAAGGGCGAAGGCTCAATCGACAAAAACGGCGTGTTTACGTCCGACAAATCGGGCAAAGTCACCGTGCGCGCAACGTACGTCGGCCGCCCCGACCTTACCGTCGAAAAGACGATTACCGTGTCCGTCTTCGACACCTTCCACACGCTTATACGAAAAGGGCTCGGGCATTTCTCGCTTTTCCTTGTGCTGGGGTTCGGATTGTTCGGCACGTTCTTCCTGCTTATTAAGCCGAGATGGGTATCGCTGCCCCTTTCCTTGCTTTCGGCGTTTGTCGTCGCAGGCATTTCGGAAATGTTCCAACTGCCCGTTTTCACAAGCGGACGATACGCAACCTGGCCGGACGTCGCAATCGATTTTCTGGGCGCGCTGTCGGGCATCGGCATCGCCGTTGTCGCGGTATCGATCGTCGGGTTTATCTGGTTTAAGGCAAAACCCGAAAGTTTCAAAAATATGAAAAACGAGTTCTCGTTCCTTACGTTCAAAACCTCTTTCAAAAAGCAGGAAAAGATTTTTCCCGACGAAAAATAATCACATTCCCTCAAACCGCAAAAACAAAAGACCGACGTTTTATCGGTTTTCTCTATACAAAAAAAATGGTTCCGCGATATCACGGAACCATTTGTTAATCGTCTATCAGCTCTATCAATGCTTGTTGTTTTTCGGGATTGAGTTTCCGGAAAGAATAAATCATTTTCTTTTCCCTTTCTGTTAATATATCAATTTGTTCATCGTCCAAAAAGAATTGAGATAAAGTTATTCCGAATGCTTCGCAAATGCGTTGTAGCATTTCGAGTTTTGGTGGCGTTTGACGAGAATATAAAGTGGCAAGCGAAGATTGCGATATATCAGCAGCTTGCGCCAACTTATAGTCTGTCCAACCACGTTCCCATTGCAATTTTCTTATTTTATCTATAACGTTCATTTGCACCTCTTGTAATAGTTTACTACGCTTTTACGACATATATACTTCGCAAATACATTGACTGTATATCGTAAATGCGATATACTAATTGCAATATATAATGGGTGGTTTTCAAAAAATGAGTGCGCCATTGCACAATTCACAAATAAAATCAAAAAAGCGGGTTGCCGAGCACGGCGAAGTGTTTACTGCCGAGCGTGAAGTCAAGGCGATGTGCGATTTGGTCGCGCAAGAATGCGACCGAATAGACAGTCGATTTTTAGAGCCTGCATGCGGTGACGGCAACTTTTTGGCTGAAATATTGACGCGCAAACTTACCACTGTAAAAAAACTGTATAAATCAAACCCGTATGATTTTGAAAGATATTCCGTGCTTGCAATAACAAGCCTTTACGGCGTGGATATTATGCAAGACAACGTTGCAGAATGTCGCGCACGGCTTTTCAAGTTGTGGGATAAAGAATATAAATCTGCTTGTAAAAAGGCGGTAAGTGATGAAACGCGCGAAGCCGTGAAATATATCCTTTCCAAAAACATTTTATGTGGCAACGCTTTGACGCTTATGTGCGTGGATGAAAATCAAAACGACACAGATACGCCGATTATTTTCCCCGAATGGAGTCTTATGCTCGGCACAAAGTTAAAACGTCGTGATTTCCGTCTTGACGTGATGCTCAAAGCCAACGACAAACCAAAAAGCGAGCAACTATCCCTTCTCGACGTTCCCGAAGACATACGGAAATATTTGTCTATCAACCCCACAACAAAAGAATATATGGCAGAGCCGATATGCGAATATCCGCCCGTGCATTATAGGAAGGTGCAAGAAAATGGCTGAAACCTTTTTTGACAAAATCTACAAAAACAAGACTTTGCACACACCCGACGTTTTGTCGTGTCTTGCGAATTTAAGTAACGACGAAGTTTTTACCCCGCCCGACGTGGTAAATCAAATGCTCGATTTACTGCCGCAGGAATTGTTTTCCGATCCAAACACTACGTTTTTAGATCCGGCTTGCAAAACCGGAGTTTTTCTTAGAGAAATTGCAAAACGCTTGCTTGTAGGGTTGCAAGACAAAATCCCCGATTTGCAAGAACGTATCGACCATATCTTCCACAAGCAACTTTACGGCATTGCAATCACGGAACTCACAAGTCTGTTATCTCGTCGTAGCCTGTATTGCTCCAAGTATCCAAACGGCGAATACTCGATTTCTCATTTCGACACCGCCGAAGGCAATATACGATTTCGCAGAGTGAATCACGTTTGGGCAAATGGGAAATGCAAATATTGCGGTGCGTCAGAAACGCAATGGAAACGAGAAGAAGGCAAAGAAACTCACGCATACGAATTTATACACACAGAAAATCCGGAGAAAATTTTTAATATGAAATTCGACGTAATTATATCCAACCCTCCATATCAATTATCAGACGGCGGAAGTGCAAACGGAATGAGTGCTAAACCTATTTATCAGCATTTTATTGAAATGGCAAAAAAACTTTGCCCTAGATACATCACTATGATTATTCCTTCAAGGTGGTTTTCAGGCGGTAAAGGGTTAGACTCTTTTAGAGATGAGATGTTGAACGATTCAAGGATTAGAGTTTTATGTGATTATGAAAATTTCAAAGATGTTTTCCCGGGAGTAGACTTAGCAGGTGGTGCTTGTTATTTTCTTTGGGATAGGGACAACAAAGGAATTTGTAAAGTCAAAAATTACATAGGTAAAGAATTTTCCGAAAGTTACAGATATTTAAATCAGTTTGATACTTTTATTCGCTCTAATATTTCTATTGAAATCGTTGAAAAAATCACTTCTAAGTATGAGAAGTTTTTAAATGAACGAGTTTCGATTAGATTACCGTTTGGTATTCCGACAACTTATCAACCATTAAGCAGCGGAGTTCCTTGCTATTTCACTCAAAAAATAGGGTTAAAATACGTTGATAAAAACGACGTGAAAGACGTATTAAACGTTATCGAAAAATGGAAATTTCTTGTACCGAAAGCACCGATTGCAGGACAAACCGACTTTTCAAAACCTGTCGGATTCTATTATGACGGAAATACAAGAATTGCGAAACCCGGTGAAATATGTTCTGAATCGTGGCTTATTGCCGGCGCATTTGACAGCGAACAAGAAACTTTGTATTTTAAGTCGTATATTTTAACGAAAACAGTTCGGTTTTTATTGTTGCAAACGGTTGTATCACAAAATATTACGAGAAAAAATTTTTGCTTCATACCTGAGTTAAAAAATTATACTCAAATTTATTCTGATGCCTATTTAAGAAAATTATGGGATATTAACGACGATGAATGGAGTTTAATTAAATCTAAAATCGGCGAAATCGGCGGTGAAGAATAATGGCGAATAATATCAGTCTTTCCGAAATTTTACATAACCGTCCTGACGTTGTGCCGACAATTTACGGATATATTCTGCCCGACGTAAAAGACCACGACGGATATATCAAAATCGGCTACACTGACAGAAAAGACACAGAAACGCGTATCCGCGAACAACTGCATACGGCGGCAATAAATTTCAAAATTCTGTTCAAAGAATCGGCAATGCGTGCCGACGGCACTTGCTTTACCGACAAGGACATACACCGTTTGTTAAAGCACAAAGGATTTATCAGACTTAACGAAGGCGCGGATAAAAACGAGTGGTTCAAATGCACGCTTTCGGACGCATTGACGGCGATTGAAGAAGTCCGCACCGAAACACGTTTTGAAGGCAATCGCACGTGGAATTTTTCTATGCGTGGCGAACAACAACAAGCCGTCAATATGACAAAATCGTATTTTGAGCAATCAAAAGTTGATGATCCCACTCGCCCGCCAAAGTTTTTGTGGAATGCGAAAATGCGTTTTGGCAAGACTTTTGCAACATACGAATTGTGCAAGGCGATGGGGTTCAATAAAATCCTTGTGCTTACGTTTAAGCCTGCCGTTGAATCCGCTTGGCAAGAAGACTTGACTCATCACGTTGATTTCAAAGGCTGGCAGTTTGTGAGCAACAAAGAGGCAAAGTTCGACGCAAAAAAACTTGACGAACAATTTGACGCTTGCGACAAAACAAAACCTATCGTTGTTTTCGGCTCTTTTCAGGATTTGCTTGGCACGAACGAGGCAGGCGGAATAAAGGCGAAAAACGAATTTATACATACAACAAACTGGGATATTATCGTTTTTGACGAATATCACTTTGGCGCTTGGCGTGAAAATGCAAAAAATTTGTTTGAAAAATACGACGAAGAAGACGACGATTTTGACCTTGAAAAATATCAGAAAGAAGAAGCAGGCAACGCCATAAATGAAACGTTTTTGCCTATCACTTCTTTGCATTATCTGTATTTATCGGGTACGCCGTTCCGCGCGCTTAATTCGGGCGAATTTTTGGAAGACCAAGTGTTCAACTGGACATATTCGGACGAACAAGCGGCAAAAGAAAACTGGGACAAGTCTTTGGGTGAAAATCCTTATGCGGCACTACCAAAAATGGTTATGCTCACCTACAAAGTGCCCGATTCCATTACGGCGAACGTTGCGATAAACGAAGGCTATGACGAATTCGATATAAACGAATTTTTTAAGGCTCAACCGCTTGAAAAAGGAAAAATCGAAACGTCCAGATTTGTGTATGAAGAAGACGTGCAAAAGTGGGTAAAAATGATACAAGGTGGTTATATGCCCGTGGACGGTTTGAAACTTGGCGCAGAACGTCCGCCTATGCCGTTTTCGGACACCACTCTTTTGAACGTGCTGTCGCATACGTTTTGGTATTTGCCCAACGTTGCAAGTTGCTATGCAATGTATAATTTATTGCGTCAAAAGCAAAACAACTTTTTTGACGACTACAAAATTATCGTGTGTGCAGGAACAAAAGTCGGCATCGGTTTGGACGCGCTTAAACCTGTTTTGTCGGCAATGGGAGATCCTCTTGAAACGAAAACAATCACTCTGTCGTGCGGGAAACTCAATACCGGCGTCACCGTAAGACCGTGGGCAGGCGTGTTTATGCTTAGGAACTTAAAATCGCCCGAAACATATTTCCAGACGGCTTTCAGAGTGCAATCACCTTGGGAAATAGTGAACGACCACGGCGATAAGGAAATTATCAAGCAAGAGTGTTATATTTTCGACTTTGCATTAGAGCGTGCGTTGCATCAGATTTCCGACTATTCGTGCAGATTGAAAGTTGACGAAACAAGCCCCGAACAAAAAGTGAGAGATTTCATTTCTTTCTTGCCTGTGCTTGCGTTTGACGGCTCGTCAATGAATCGTATCGACGCACAGGACATTTTGGATATTACTTATGCAGGAACGTCTGCAACCTTGCTTGCAAAGCGTTGGCAAACCGCCCTTTTGGTGCACGTTGACAACGACACTCTCAAAAAATTGCAGAACAATCAGGACGCTTTGGATGCACTTATGCGTATCGAAGGTTTTCGTTCGCTAAACGCCGAGATTCAGACGATTATAAACCGCTCTGAAAAGGTTAAAAAACTCAAAAAGGAGAAAGGTGACGATTTAACGCCAACCGAGAAAAAAGAACTTACCGAAGACGAAAAGAAGGCAAAATCTTTGCGTAAACAGGTACAGGAAAACCTTTTGAAACTTGCAGCGCGAATTCCTGCATTTATGTATCTCACCGATTATCGCGAACAGACGATAAAGGACGTTATTACGCAAATCGAACCCGAACTTTTCCAAAAGGTTACGGGGCTTACGGTAAAAGATTTTGACGTGCTGTGTTCTATCGGCTTGTTTGATTCCGAAAAGATGAATCAAGGCATTTTCGGATTTAGAAAATACGAGAATTCGAGCTTATCGTATACAGGTATCGACAAACACGAAGGCGAAGCAATCGGCGGTTGGGATACGGTACTCCGCCGCGAAGAATACGAGGCATTATACAGCAAACAACAGGCTACTATGACCGACTTTGAAAATATTCTTATCCCCGAAAAATATCGTGCGGATAAAGATAACGCTGACGGCGAGACGGCAAAAACTAAAAATGTCGCAAACGGAACGAATGCCGTTGCCGACACCGTGCCTGTTGAACACGGTTCCGCCCAAAAAGCGTTGGAAGAACTGCTTGCAAAAGTCAAGGTGGGCATAACTGTATCGCACAAAAAATTTGGCGACGGAACAGTTTCTTGGATGTCAAATGACGGCAAGTATATCAGAATAAAATTTGCTGTTGGAGAAAAGCAATTTGTATTCCCCGATTCGTTTGTTTTAGGTTTTTTAAAATTACAAAAACAGGACTTGTAGTGAGCGAAGCGAGCGTAATAGCATAAGCGAGCAAGTTTACTTGCAAAGCGTTGCGCCAGCTGCACAGCGTGCAGGAGCAAACAAACGCAGTGCCGTTTGCCGACAAAACGTAGTTTTGTTTCAAGTCCGCTGTCGCATGAAAAAAGACAACCCTTTAGGATTGTCTTTTTTTGGCTATCACATACGAAATAGCTACACTTTCATTCCCTTTTACAGCCCCTCATTTTTGAATGCCACCTGCCATTCATCTACTATTTTATTAAATTCACTGTTCCGATACGCTTTAGGAACATAAAGATATTTGACTTCGCCATACTTGTACATCATTACGGCATACGCATACGCAAAGGCATCCATCTCCATATCTTGCAAGAAATAGCCCGTATTCTCTTTACCTTCTTTATTCAAAGCGGTTACATAGCTATTCTCTTCCTCCGACCACTTCTTTGCCAACTCCTCATTATTACACTTTGTCGGATCTTTTCGATAATCTTCAATTTCTAAATGTTGATAGATATGACGTATTTCGTGTAGAAGAAAATATTCAATATGTAACGGTTCATTTTGCTGAAAAGAGAAATCAACAGCAGCAATATTCACGGTAACAATATTAGTCTTTTTGTCACAGCACGCAAAAATTGCAATAGGTTTTATACGCCATCTCAAATAAATTTATGCAATCTCATATTTTATCAATGCGATTGCATATTTCCAAAAGCCATGTCCTATGAGTTTATTCAATAATTTATCATTCTCTTTGCGATTGATAAAATAACTGTTATTACAACTGTCGGAACGCCAAGATAAAGCGCAATCATACCCGCCGGGGTGAAATAACCCGCAATTTTCTTTATCTCAAGGATTGCAGGAAGGTTTTCCCATATTGCTGTTCCTATGGCCGTAAACATTCCCCAAATGGTTTTCCAAAGGATTGTAATTACTTCTATAAATATTGACATTTGACCTCCTTATAAGATTATACCGACCACTATGCCTACAATTCCTATCAAAGTTCCGACTCCAAACGAAACCCAAGCGAATATCTTGTTACGCCGAGTTTCCTTTTTCGCCTCTATTGCATCGAGTCTTGCCTGTTCACTTTGCTGGCATAGCAATCTATTCTGTGTTTTTAATTCTGTTAGTTGATTCTGTAATAATTTGTTTTGCTCCTGTACTGCCCTTGCGGCACTTTCCATCGTTGTTTCGTGCCGTTCCTTTTCATTCCGGGCCACATCCTCTTGCTCACATTGCAAATGGTATGCGTATGCAGAGCATGGCATTTCCGTCATATTAGTTTTCTCCATTATTATTTGTCATTTTTTGTTTATACCGCCTCAGTTCCAGTTTCCTCTTTAATACTGACATCATGTGTATTTGGGTTTACTGAAATCTTCAAATGCGGCTTTTTTCTCATTTCTTCGTGATATTTCCCATACCAATAATCTTGAATAGCGTTTCTTTGCTTATATTCATCGCTGTTCGTATAATTAGCATCTTTCCCAAGCCTTGCCTTTGGTAAGAAATACTCACCGTAACTTTCCAAATAAGCAGTATAATCGCAAGTCCCGGCACACCATATTATATTTTTTGATATCTTTTGCTCACTGCCCAGTCTTAACCGCAACTCCCTTACAGCAAGTTTTTTGAATCCCTTTTCGAAGAATATGTAATTCGTCTTTGTTCGGTCAATTTCTGACTCGTAAGCCAAGCAATCCGGATTCTCTTGCCTGATTTGTTGAACGAGCGACTTTTCCCCTTTCGTCAACTCTTTTCCGTTTTCTATTTTTAGCAGTATTTCTAAAAAACCGAAATGGATGCCGTCAATTATTACCAGTAAATCTCGCTCCTTTGATAGTGTTGGAAAAGACGCAGTCGCATCGTCATAAGCGAAAAAAGTCAAGAGATTGCTATTTGCCCCATGTTTTTTCACCTCCGCCCTTGCCATTTCACGGTCGCTTGCCCAGTATGAAATTTTTTCTCCCGGAAAGATATTTGAATATCTTCCTTGGCTCATTCGTAGATTCCCGGCATGCAACTCGCTAACAGTTTTTCCATAAAAACTATCTTGGAATGGAACGCATCGGAAAAAGTCGAACTCTCCAGTTTCGACAATCGGTAATGATTTGTGCTTATATATTGGCACACTTAAATAATGATTGCTATAGAAATTACTCATTGGGAATAATACAACCTCTCCTCTTCATTTTTACGTACTACCGACTTCCTTTTCTATGCA
>ULSH01057419.1_pt1 | contig 16486 bp, 10 predicted proteins | sample 1956151 | NCBI WGS metagenome assembly ULSH01 (sample SAMEA4835702, study PRJEB28245) | human gut metagenome | biome: gut microbiome; material: fecal sample | place: Denmark | collected 2008 | reverse complement strand
CGGGTCAAGGGCAGCGCCCTTGCGTCACTCCACCGTCACCGATTTTGCCAGATTGCGCGGCTTGTCAACGTCGCAGCCGCGGCTGACCGCCATGTAGTAGGCGAACAGCTGCACGGGGATAATCGCCAGCAGCGGCAGCAAGTCCGACGCAGCGTCCGGGATGACCCAGAGTTCGTCCGCATCCTTCGCGGCGCGGTCGCGCAGGGCTTCCGGGCAGACGATGAGGACTTTCGCGCCGCGGCTCTTTACTTCGCGCACGTTCGACAGCGTTTTATCTGCCAGATGCTCCTGCGTCAGCAGCGCGCAGACCAGCGTGCCCTGTTCAATCAGCGCGATTGTGCCGTGCTTCAGTTCGCCCGCCGCATACGCTTCGGACATGATGTAGCTGACTTCCTTCAGTTTCAGCGACGCTTCCATTGCCAGCGCGTTGTCCAGCCCGCGCCCGATGTAGAACACATGCTGCCGGTCGTGGTACAGGCTGGAGAAGCGCTGCACCGCGGGTTCGAGCGCCATCACCTGCTCCGCCAGTGCGGGAATGTCCGCCATCTGCCGCAGAAGCTCCGATGCTACGCTCTCCGTCAGATGTCCGCGCTTCACGCCGAGATCAATCGCCAGCAGCACCATCATTTCCACTTGCGTGATGTATGCTTTTGTGCTTGCGACGGCGATTTCCGGCCCGGCGTAGGTGTACATGACGCAATCCCCAGCGGTGCGGGCAATCGACGAGCCGACGACGTTCGTCAGCGCCATCACTTTTGCGCCCAGCCGCTCCGCCTCACGCATGGCGGCCAGCGTGTCCGCCGTTTCGCCGCTCTGCGAAATGGCAAGGAAGCAGTCGCCTGTGCCCAGAATCGGGTTGCGATAGCGGAACTCGGATGCTACATCCACCACCACGGGCAGCCGCGCCAGCTTCTCGATTACATACTTGCCGACGACACCCGCGTGGTACGCTGTGCCGCAGGCGACAATCGTCAGCGTGCGCAGGGAATTTGCTTCTTCCGCCGAAATCGGGAACGCGCCGGGGCGAATCGCCATTTTTTCTGCGTCGACGTGGGCGGAAAACGTCTTTTTCAGCGCGGCGGGCTCTTCGTGAATCTCCTTGAGCATGAAGTGCGCATAGCCGCCTTTTTCCGCCGCTTCCACGTCCCAATCAACGTGAATGGGCTTGAGCGCACGTTCGTTGCCGAAATGGTCGTATACGCGTACACCGCTCCGGGTCAGCACGGCGACTTCGCGTTCATCAAGCAGCTCCACCGTCCGCGTGTGGCGAATCAGCGCAGGAATGTCGCTGCCGACGTACTGTGCGCCGTCGGACAGCCCGACGACAAGCGGGGAATCCTTGCGCGTGCAGTAGAGCGTATCCGGCGCTTCGGCGTTCAGGACGCACAATGCGTAGCTGCCTTCGAGCATTGTCTGCGCGCGCAGAATGGTCGAGAGCATGTCGCCGTCGTAAAGCGTATGCAGCAGATGGGCGATTACCTCCGTGTCCGTTTCGGATACGAACACGCAGCCTTTCGCCTTCAGCTGAGCGCGCAGCTCCTCGTAGTTCTCGATGATGCCGTTGTGGACGACGGCGATATGCCCCTTCATGTCCGTGTGCGGATGGGCGTTGATGTCGTTTGGTTCGCCGTGGGTTGCCCAGCGCGTGTGACCGATGCCGATGGTGCCGGGCAGGGGATTTGATGCCACCCGCGCGGCGAGATTCGCCAGCCGTCCCTTCGCCTTGCTCAGCCGGATGATGCCGCCGTCCATGACCGCAATGCCCGCGCTGTCATAGCCGCGGTACTCCAGCCGGGAAAGTCCGTCCAATAAAATATCCTGCGCCTGCTGCGCGCCAATATAGCCAACGATGCCGCACATAGGGAATCGCTCCTTCCAAGTCGAATAAGACGTTATAATACAAGTCTAACCTGCTGTATTATACGCCGATTTCAATGAAAATGCAACACCCATGTGCGTCTTTTTTTACGGGTCAGGAAAAACGCCGTTTTGCAGCACTTTTTCGGGGTCAACCGCCGTATCGCCGACGATGATCCGCAGGTGCAGGTGTGCGGGCAGGTCACATTCCTCCGGCATCGTGCGCCCGATGAAGCCAATCGTCTGCCCGGCGCGAACCGGATCACCCGCGCGAATCGCGTAGAGCATCGACAGGTTCGCATAGCGCACGAGGACGCCGCCGTGGTCGATTTCCGCATACGCGCCGAAAATGCCGCAGTCCGCACAATTGATGACGGTGCCGTCCGCCATGGCGCTGACTTTTGCGCCCTCCGCCCCGGCGTAATCCGCCGCATCGTGCAGCGCCCACAAGCCCGTGGCGCTGCTTTGCCGCATCCGTGTGTTGTCGAAGGGACGCAGCAGCGTCATGCTTTCGAGCGGCGTGGTAACGCTGCGGACGGTGGGGGAGACTGTCGGCGCGGGCGTGGCGGTCTGCGCACTGTCAAGCGACTGCTGAAGCAGCTGCGCAGCGGATATGTCGCCGGAGATGGGCGGGGTCGGCGTGACGCGTGCGAATTCCGCCTGCCGCGTCCACAGTGCCGTGCCGACAATCACAGAGACGCACAGCAGCGCCATCAGCAGAAATGTCCACTGCTCCCGGCGCAGATGCAGCGCGCGGAAAAGTGAACGAAAATGACGGTCAGCCATGAGAAAATCACCTCAACCATGCCGTGTAGGGCGTTTTCTCCTATTATGAGCCGGAAAAACCTGTTTTATCCATCCGCGTCAGCTGCGTGCCGGGGTAGTAGTGCGCCAAAATCTCCGCAAAATCCGCGCCGCCCGCCGCCATCGCCTGTGCGCCTGCCTGCGATAAGCCGACGCCGTGCCCGTATCCGACGGTGTGGAAAACGATGCGGTCGCCATCCGCCTCCCAAGTGAAGTAGGTGCTTCGCAAGGAGAGCGCTTTGCGGAAATCAGCGCCGCGGACAGTTTGACTGCCGACCAGCAGCGTCGCGACGCGCCCGGAAGCAGTCGTGGATTGCAGACGAATCGCGCTGGGCAGCGTGTCCGCCGTCACGCCGCAGCCGGGAAAGGCGCGCAGAAGCAGATCTGCCGCTTCCTCGCAGGAGAAGGACGTGTCAGCGCGGAATCCGGCGTACCCCTCTTCGCCGGGACTGTCTACGCTGACCAGATACGGCTTGGCGGATGCGAACACGGCGGCGGCATCTTCGGTTTTTCCGCCGGAACAGGCGTGGTACAGCACTTCGATGGGCAAGCCGCCGCTGGTGAGCAGCAAGCCGTCTGTTGCGCGGACCGCGCGGTCAATGCGCGCGCGGAGGACGACGTACTCGCTGCCCCAGCGGGCGTGCAGCTGCGCATCCGTCTGGTATGCCTGACAGCACGCGCTGTCCGTGCAGATATCGCAGTCCGGGTGGCGGACGCACCCATTTCCGCCGAACGCATGGCTCTGCGCGACGGCACGCGTACGGGCGGCAACTGCTTGGCATTTGAGCGCTTCCGGCGCGTAATTCGCGGGCATCTCTGCCGCCAATGCGCCGAAAACGTAGTCTTCCAGCGGCAGCAGACGGATTTCCTCCGCATCGGCGAAGTAGACCCGGAGTGTTAAGCCGCTGTCAAGCGCGGAATCGGTCGGCGCGGCACAGGAAGAAAGCATCAGGATACACACAAGAAACGACAACAGTTGTTTTTGTTTCATGGGCACACAACCTTTTCGCAGAAATTTCGGGAAATGTTCGGATTGCACAAATCGCCGCACGAGGGAAACAGTTTTTGCTCCGACGGCGCAAAACCAGTTTATGCGCGGAAAATTTCGTGCATGAGCAGGAATTTATGTCGGCAATGGCGAAATACTTACCGCATCGTCTACGGTCAAAATGAACGCACTTTCCGAAAATCACAAAAAATGCAGGAGAAAATGCTGAATATGACTTGACGAAAATGCATAAAAGTGATTCAATAGTAAGTGAAAAGAGTGAAGAACGCAAACGCGGCTCTCCGCGATTGCAGGCGGAGGAACGCAACGCAAGCAAAGGCAGGTGTAACTATGCGCTACAACGGCCCGACCGCCGCGGTGCGGGACCAGTTCCATCAGGGAACGAACCGCAGAGCCTATGAGATGCTCGGCGCGCACCCGGTGACGCAGGACGGACAGGAAATGTGGCATTTCGCTGTCTGGGCGCCGAACGCGCGGGCGGTTTCTCTCATTGGCGAATTCAACCAGTGGGACAGGGAAAAAACGCCCATGCAGAAGGTCTACGACGGTACATGGGAAGTGCGGCTGCCCGCGAAAACCTTCGACGTGAAGAGTGACCCGAAACGCTATGATTATCCCGACGCTGCAAAGAAACTGACAACCTACAAATATTGCATTCAGGCGCAGGACGGAACGTGGCAGGACAAGGCTGACCCCTATGGGTTCGCCATGCAGATGCGCCCCGACACTGCCAGCCGCATTTACGACCTGAGCGGCTACCGCTGGGGCGACGCGGACTGGATGGAGGCACGCAAGTCCTACGACCCGTACCACAGTCCGGTGAACATCTACGAGATGCACCTTGGCTCGTGGCGGCGGCACAAGGATGGCACGTTCCTGACGTACACGGAAATTGCCGAACAGCTCGTGCCGTACCTCAAAGAAATGGGCTACACGCATGTGGAGTTCATGCCGGTGATGGAGCATCCGCTGGATATGTCGTGGGGCTATCAGGTGTCCGGCTACTATGCGGCGACGGCGCGCTTCGGCGAACCGAAGGAGCTGATGGCGCTCATTGACGCGCTGCATCAGGCGGGCATCGGCGTGCTGCTGGACTGGGTTCCCGCGCATTTCCCGCGTGACGCAATGGGACTGCGCCGCTTCGACGGTACGCCCTGCTACGAGCATCCCGATCCCCGGCGCGGCGATATGCCGCAGTGGGGGACGCACATGTTCGACTATGCGCGCGGCGAGGTCAACTCGTTCATGCTCTCCAACGCCTGCTTCTGGCTGGAGTGGTATCACGCCGACGGGCTGCGCGTGGATGCGGTCACGTCCATGCTGATGTACGACTTCTGCCGTGAGCCGGGGCAATGGCTGCCCAACAAGTACGGCGGACACGAGAATCTTGATGCGATTGCCTTCCTGCGGCGGATGAATGAAACCGTCTACCGTGATTTTCCCGGTGTGATGATGGTGGCGGAGGAATCCAGCGCCTACCCGATGGTAACGCGCCCGATTTATCTGGGCGGGCTGGGCTTCGGGTTCAAGTGGAACATGGGCTGGATGAATGATATGCTGGCGTATATCAAGCTCGACCCGGTCTACCGCAAGTATCACCACGACAAGCTGACGTTCTCGCTGATGTACGCCTTCTCGGAGAACTACATCCTGCCGTTTAGCCACGACGAGGTGGTACACGGCAAGCACTCGATGCTGGACAAGCAGCCGGGCGACTTGTGGAAGAAGTTCGCGGGACTTCGCGCGCTGTATGGCTACACGATGGCGCATCCGGGCAAGAAGCTGCTGTTCATGGGCGGCGAGTTTGGGCACTTCATCGAGTGGAAGTATGATGACCAGCTGGACTGGTTCTTGCTGCTGTACGAGAATCATCCGCAGGTGCAGCAGTGCTGCAAGCGCCTGAACGAAATCTACCGCACGACGCCCGCGCTCTACCAGATTGATGACAGCTGGGACGGCTTCCAGTGGATTCAGGCGAACGACAGCGATAACTCCATCGTTGCGTTCCTGCGCACGGATAAGCGGGGCAACTCGCTCCTGTGCGTGACGAACTTCACGCCTGTGTTCCATCCGCAGTACCGCATCGGGCTGCCGCAGATGGGTACGCTGACGGAGTGCTTTAACACCGACCGCAAGGAATACGGCGGCTCGAATCAGTACAACAACTGGGCGATTCGCACGGAAGAAGAGCGGCTTCAGGATTTCCAATACAGTTGCGATATCTGCGTGCCGCCGCTCGCGACGGTCTACTTCACCTACCAGCGCGACCCGCTGCCGGAGAAGGCGAAGAAAGCGCGCGTTATCCCGGAAATCGCGGATGTGCCGCCAAAAAAAGCATCCCAAACGGCAAAGAAACCGCAGCCCCTGCCGGAAAAGTCCGCCGGCAAAGCCAATTCCATTTCCATCGGCTGAATCGGCGCTCGCCGCAATCGGGGGAGGAGCGAAAGCGCTGTTTCACATACATCACCGTGCCACCTGGTGCACCGAGGGCGGCGCGAATCCTGCACGGTCGGTGCGCTTCGCAAGAAACAAGGATGAAGGAGCGTGTTCTCATCATGAAAAAGAAGACCTGTGTTGCCATGCTGCTGGCAGGCGGACAGGGCAGCCGTCTGGGTGTCCTGACTAAGAAGGTGGCAAAGCCGGCTGTTCCCTACGGCGGCAAGTACCGCATCATTGACTTCCCGCTGTCCAACTGCACCAACAGCGGCATTGACACCGTGGGCGTGCTGACGCAGTATATGCCGCTGGAACTGAATTCCTATATCGGCTCCGGCGCACCGTGGGATTTGGACTTGTCCACCGGCGGCGTGTTCGTCCTGCCGCCCTATCAGACGGGCAAGACGGGCGACTGGTACCGCGGCACGGCAAACGCCATCTATCAGAATATGGCGTTTATCGAGCAGTATGACCCGGATTACGTCCTGATTCTCTCCGGCGACCATATTTATAAGATGGACTACAACGCCATGCTGCAGTACCACATCCGCAAAGGCGCGGATGCGACGATTGCTGTGCGCCCTGTGCCGTGGGAAGAAGCGAGCCGCTTCGGCATCATGAATACGGACGCGGACGACAACATTGTTGAATTTGAAGAAAAGCCCAAGCAGCCCAAGTCCAACAAGGCGTCTATGGGCATTTACATCTTCTCGTGGGCGAAGCTCCGCGCGTACCTGACCGCGGACGAGGCAGACAAGACATCCGCCAACGACTTCGGCAAGAACATCATCCCCGCGATGCTGAACGACAAGCAGGTCATGGTGGCATACAACTTCGAGGGCTACTGGAAGGACGTCGGCACGATTGAATCCCTGTGGGAAGCGAACATGGACTTGCTCAGTGTGCCCATGCCGATTGACCTGCATGACAAGAAGTGGCGCATCTATGCCAAGAATCCGGGCCTTGCGCCGCACTACATCGCCAAGGGCGCTGTCGTGAGCGATTCGCTGGTTACGGAAGGCTCGGAAGTCTACGGCTCTGTGCAGCACTCCGTGATTTTCGCAGGCGTGACCATTGAAGAGGGTGCAAGCGTCATTGACTCGGTTGTCATGCCCTATGCGGTCATCAAGCGCGGCGCGGTTGTCCGCCGGGCGATTGTGGCGGAGAACGCCGTGATTGGTGCGGGCTGCATGGTCGGCGAAGAGACGGGCAATATCGCCGTCGTCGGTCAGGGCGTCACCCTTCCCGCCGGTGTCAGCGTGACCGCGGGTCAGCAGGTGGACGAAAACACCAAATTCTGATAATCACAGCAGCGGAAAGGATGTAAGAAAATGAAAAACGTAATGGGTGTTATCTACACCGGCGAAAATGACGCCAATCTGCGCGAGCTGACCCTGACCCGCGCCATCGCGGCGCTGCCTGTGGGCGGCCGCTACCGCGTCATTGACTTCCTGCTGTCCTCGATGGTCAACGGCGGCATCAAGAACGTCGGCGTCATCATGCAGAAGAATTATCACTCCCTGATGGATCACATCGGCTCCGGCAAGGAGTGGGATCTTCACGGGAAGAATGACGGCCTCAAGGTGCTGCCGCCGTTCCTGACGCGCGAAAATGTTGGCGTGTACTCTGGTATGCTGGATGCGCTGCGCTCCAACACCAACTATCTCTCCCGCTCCAAGCAGGAATATCTGGTGCTGAGCAACTCCACCATCATCTACAACGCGAATATCGCGGAGTTTGTGGCGTATCATCAGAACAGCGGCGCGGACATCACCATCATGTACACCGCTGATCCGAACATGCAGCGCGACGAACTGGGCTGCTATCTGGCGGTGGATGAAAGCGGCATGGTGACGGACATGGAAGTTGATCCGACGCATCCGAACCTGCCGCTGACGAGCATGGAGGTCGTCGTGATGAAGCGCGAGTTGCTGCGCACGCTGGTGGACAAGGGCGTGGCGCACGGCTATCATGACTTCAACCGTGATGTGCTGCTCCGTCTGGTGACGGAAGGCACGGCGCGCGTGAATGCGTGGGCGTATACTGGTCTGTGCTGGCGCATGGACTCCGTGCAGAGCTACTTCAAGTTCAATATGGATATGCTGGATACCCAGATTCGCCATCGTCTGTTCACGGCGGAGCTGCCTGTGTACACCAAGGTTCGCGACGAGATGCCCGCCCGCTATGGCGACAATGTGACCGTCGTCAACTCGCTGGTGGCGGATGGCTGCATCATCGAAGGCACGGTGGAAAACTCTGTGCTGGCGCGCGGCGTGCGCATTGCCCCCGGTGCGCATGTGAAGAACTGCATCATCATGCAGGATGGTCAGGTGCACAACGACGCTTCCATCGAAAACTGCATTCTGGACAAGCAAACGGTCATCAAGCGCAGCGCGCGGCTCATCGGCCCGGCGGCATACCCGATTGTTATCGCGAAGAATGTTGTCATCTAACAAACGAATCGCCTGAATCACTGACGCGGTTCGGATTTGCAAACCGCGCCAATATGTGCTATACTATTGGTGCGGTTTGTTATTTCCCGTAATTTTTTCCCTTGCCCCCGGCAGGAAATATTTCTGATGGAGGATAGAAATGATGAAGATTCTCTTTACGGCGAGCGAGTGCGTCCCGTTTATCAAGACCGGCGGTCTGGCGGACGTTGTCGGCGCGCTGGCGCCCGTTCTGGCGAAGCAGGGTCACGACGTGCGCGTGATGCTGCCCCTGTATGCGGCGGTGCCGAAGCAGTATGTTGACCAGATGACCCATGTGACCGACTTCGAGGTCGCGCTGGGCTGGCGTCGTCAGTACTGCGGCATTGAACTGCTGGAAAAGGACGGCGTGAAGTTCTACTTTGTGGACAACAAGTTCTATTTCGGCCGTCCGTATATCTACGGCATGGGCGGCGACGAGTACGAACGCTTTGGCTTCTTCTGCCGCGCGGCGCTGAACGCCCTGCCGTTGCTGGACTTCCAGCCCGACGTGATTCACGCGCATGACTGGCAGTCCGGCATGGTGCCCGCACTGCTGAAAATTCAGTATGCCCACCTGCCGTTCTTCGCGAACATCAAGACCATGTTCACCATCCACAATCTGCAGTATCAGGGCGTGTTCGGCATCCGCGAAGTGCAGGACGTGCTGGGTCTGGGCGACAGCCTGTGGACGGACGACAAGCTGGAATGCTACGGCTGCGCGAACTTCATGAAGGCTGCGCTGGTGTATTCCGACATCATCACCACCGTCAGCCCGTCTTATGCCGAGGAAATTCAGACGGCGTACTACGGCGAGAGGCTGGATGGGCTGCTCCGCGCGCGCAAGCACGAAGTGTTCGGCGTGCTCAATGGCATCGACATGGCGGACTACAATCCCGCGACGGACGCTCGCATTCCGGCGGAATATACCGCGGATGACCTGTCCGGCAAGGCAAAGTGCAAGGCGGAACTGCAGGAAAAGCTCGGTCTGACTGTTGACCCGAATGTGCCGATTATCGGCATGGTCGGCCGCCTGAGCAACCAGAAGGGGCTTGACCTTGTGGACTACATCATCGGCGACCTGATGAGCGAGAACGTGCAGCTGGTTGTGCTGGGCATGGGCGAAAGCCGCTATGTCAATCTGTTCTCGTGGGCAGAGGGCGAGTTCAAGGGCAAGGTCGCGGCGCGGTTTGCGATGGACCACGCGCTGGCGCATCAAATCTACGCGGGCTGCGACATGTTCCTTATGCCCAGCCAGTTCGAGCCGTGCGGCTTGAGCCAGCTGATTGCCCTGCGCTACGGCACAGTGCCGATTGTCCGCGAGACGGGCGGTCTGCGCGACACGGTGCTGTCCTACAACGAGTACACCGGCGACGGCAATGGCTTCACGTTCTTCAATTACAACGCCAATGACATGCTCAATGTCATCAACCGCGCCATCGACTACTACGAGAACCACAAGGATGTGTGGCACACGCTCCAGCAGCGCGGCATGACTGGCGATTACAGCTGGACGAACTCCTCTAAGAAATATATGGAACTGTACGAAGGCTTGGTGAGTGGGCGTTTCGACCATGACTCCGCATCGAATCAGGAGAAGACATCTTCTGACGACGACGCGGAGGCGAACCCAGTGGTCGTCCCGTATCCGTATGAGAAGGAAGAACCCGTGAAGCCCAAGCGCGTCCGCCGCACGAAGGAGCAGATCGCGGCCGACAAGGCGGCGAAGGAAGCGGAGAAGGCAGCCAAGGAAGCCGCAAAAGCCGCCGAAGCGCCTGCAAAGTCTGCCCGCAAGCGCCGCACAAAGGCGGAAATTGAAGCTGACAAGGCGGCAAAAGCCGCTGCGGCGGAAGTGACCGCGGAAGCCCCCGCGAAGCCTGCCCGCAAGCGCCGCACGAAGGCGGAAATCGAGGCGGACAAGGCGGCGAAGGAAGCGGCAAAGGCAGAAAAGCCCGCCCGCAAGCCGCGCGCGAAGAAAGCGGAAACGCAGGAATAATCCGCATCATCCGACAGGCGTTCTGACCTGAACCCAACAGGTCGGAGCGCCTGCCTTTTTGTGCGTGACGGAAATTTCCAGCGCGGTTTGTTACAATCTGCATGACACGCCGGGCGCTTTCTGCTACAATGGAGGAGAAGTACCACCACAAGGAGGATTTTCCCGTGCAATTCCGATACCAGCGGGCGCTGTGCCTGCTTCTGATGCTTTTCCTGATTTTGTCGACTGTACCCGGAACGTCCGGCTTACCCGCTGCGCTCGCCGAGGATACGGCGGATGTTGCCGTACAGTCCGCGCCGCTGGAGCGGAGCGCTGCCACACGCAACGGCATGGTGCGTGTGCGCCTACTGTCCATTGGCAGCAATCCCGCGTCGCTCACGGTGACGGCGCTCGGCGCAATGGCGGTCAGCGGCGGGCAGACGATGGCGCTGGCGAATGGTGAGAAAGTCAGCATCAGCCACAGCAGCGCGACGGGCGAAATCCGCCTGACGCGGGGCGGCGAGACGGTCAGCATGGGGCGGGAGATGGCACTCAGGCGGCGGCAGACGGACGGCGGATTCCGCATTGCACAGGCAAGAAGACCGCAAAACGTCTACCCCGGTGACCTGCACCTTGTGTCGAAGCTGGAAAGCGGGACGTATCGGCTGTACGTCGTGGCGAATGTGTACATCGAATCGTACCTCTATGGCGTCGTGCCGTATGAAATGGGGTCATCATCGGCGCTGGAAGCATTGAAAGCACAGGCAGTCGCGGCGCGGACGTACACCCTGCGCGCCATGAATGCGAACGCATCAAAGGTCTACGACGTTGTGGACACGACCGCCGACCAAGTGTACAACGGCAGTCCGGCGGAGCGCGACCGGGCGGCGGAGGCGGTGGACGCAACGCGCGGCATTGTCGCCATGAACGACGGCAAGCTGACCGGGACGTACTACACCGCGTCCAACGGCGGACAGACCGAATCCGCCCGCAACGCGTGGGGCTCATCCGGCGTGAATTACCTGACGGTTAAAGACGACCCGTTTGACCGCATGAACCCGTACAGCAGCACGCGCAAGATGACGATTTACGCTGCATTTTCCCACGCGAGCCAGAATCAAAGCCTGACGCGCCTGTTGCAGGCGAAAGCGCCGAATGCGACGATTCTGCGCATCGAGGCCGTTACGCCGCACACACCGAAGTACGCCGCGCCCAGCCGCTTATATACGAAGCTGGATTTTGACGTGACGGCGCTTGTGGATGGCGAAACGCGCCGCCTGACGCTGACGTTCGACATTTTCAGCGAGCTGGAAAGCGCCCTCAATCTGTCCATTAACACGACGAAAAACGAACTCTGGTCGGTCAAGGCAGATGGGGAGACGTTTGTTCTGACCGTCAGGCGCTACGGACACGGCATCGGCATGAGCCAGCGCGGGGCGCAGCAGATGGCGAACCTGGGCTATACCTACGACCAGATTCTCGGCTTCTACTACGAGAACTGCGTGCGGATGCAGTACACCTTCACGCACACGATCCTGCCGCCCGTGGGCGACGCGCCCGTGACGGCGACTGAAGCCCCCGCGACGATTTCGCCCGCCGCGCCTGATCAAGCCATGGTGACGCTGGTGAATGTGGAGGATGTCCTGAACGTGCGCCTGACCGCCTCGGACAACGGCGCGCTGCTGACGACGCTGCCCGCCGGAACAGCTGTGACCGTGCTGGCAAAGGGCGATAATTGGACGCTCATCCGCTTCGGGCGGATTGTCGGCTACGTCCGCACGGAAAACCTGACGTTCACCGGCGCGCCGCCGACGCAGAGCGACGAAAACCCGACACCCATCACCCGCTGGGCGACCGTGACCGGCACGAATTCACTGAATCTGCGCGCGTCCGGCAGCTACGATGCGGCGGTGCAGTCCACCATCCCCGGCGGCGCGGTTCTGTGCGTGTTCGCGGTGGAGAACGGCTGGGCGAGCATACAGTATGGCGCGAAAACAGGCTACTGCGCGGCGGGGTATCTCACGTTCAGCGATACTTATCCGGGCAAAACGAGCCAGACCGGGCGTTCTGCGATGGTCAGGACGGCGACAGCGCTTCGGGCGACCCCGTCCACCTCTGCGGCGGTGCTGATGAACCTGCCGCAGGGCGTTCAAATTGCCGTGCAGAGCAGCGACGGCAGCTGGTGCCGCGTGACGGCGGGCAGCATTGACGGCTATGTGCTGGCAAGCAGCCTTGATTTCAGCGCCGTCGGCATCGAATTGACGCCTGTGCCGACGACAAGCGGCGAACAGACCGCGATTGTCAATTCCACCGCCTCGACGCTCAACCTCCGGCAGGGTGCGGGCACAGAATACCCCGTGCTGGCGGAAATCCCGAAGGGAACGAGCATCATCGTCACGGCATACGGCGAAACGTGGTGTGCCGTTCGCTGGGGCAGCCTGACCGGGTACGTCATGACGCAGTACCTGCGCTTTGATGTGCCGACGGCGACGCCCACACCGAGTGGGACGCCCACACCGGGCGCAACGCCCGAACCGACGGCATCCACCGAACCAAGCGAAGCGCCAACGCCTGTCCCAGCTGCCTCCGAACCGCCTGCAAAGGTGGAGGATGACGCGGATATCGGTGGTTATGTTGCGTGGGTGAGCGCGGACAATACGCCGCTTCGTCAGGCGATGGCTGCGGATGCGGCAGTGCTGGCGACAATCCCGCGAGGAACGCAGGTGACGGTGCTTGCACAGAGCGGCAATTGGTGCTATGCCTCGGTCGGGCAGATGACGGGCTATTTCACGGCGGACGCGCTCTCCTGCGAGCAGCCGGACGCGCCGCTGGGGCAGAAATACGTCAGCACAAAGTCGGATTCGCTGGCGATGCGGCAGTCGCCCAATGCGGGCGCATCGATTGTGCAGTGGCTTCCGCGCGGCGCACTGGTGACATTCATTTCGCAGGAAAACGGCTGGAGTTACATTCGCTACGGCGGCAAAGAGGGCTACTGCGCGTCGCAGTATTTGAGCGACAGCGCGCCCGGTGCGGTCGTCATCAGCGATACGCCGATTCTGGACGTGACGCTGGAAAAAGTGACTGGGTGGACAGCGAGCATCCGCCAAGCAGAAACGCTCTACCAGTGGTGCAGCGCCGATGCGCCCGAAACGGCGAAAGTCGAAGCGGATTTGGTGCTGACCGTGCTGGAAAAGGGCGAAATCTGGTGCCGTGTGCGGACAGAAGAAGGGGAGGAAGGCTATTGTCTGACAAGCCGATTGACGCTGATTGCGCCGGAAAACTGACCATCCTGCCCGGCGAACGGGTGGACGAATTGCAGCAGGCGGGGCTGCGCATCCTGCAAAAGGAGCAGGGTTTCCGCTTCGGCATGGATGCCGTACTGCTGTCGAGCTTCGTGCGGGCGGAAAGCCGCGATCGCTGTGCTGATTTTGGCACGGGGACGGGTATCCTGCCGCTGCTGCTGGCGGGCATGGGGCGCGCGAAAAGCGTCGATGCGTTTGAAATTCAGCCGGATATGGCGGATATGGCGCGGCGGAGCGTGCAGCTCAACGGGCTGGAACATATCATCCGCATCCACGCTCTGCCGGTGGAGAGTGCCGACGAGGTGCTTGCGCCCGGAAGCATCGACGTCATTGTCTGCAATCCGCCGTATGGGCATCATGGCACGACACTGCCGAATCCGGCGCAAACGCTGTCCTTGGCGCGCCATCAGCAGAAAAGTGGGCTGACGGCGTGGTTCAAGATGGCGTATCAGCTGCTGCGCGGCAAGGGGCGGATGGCGGTCATCTATCCGGCGGCGCGGATGCTGGAAGTGATGAAGGACATGGAGAAAGCCGGACTTGCGCCGAAGCGGTTTCAGCTGATTTACCCCTCGGCGCAAAAGGCGGCGAATCTGGTGATGATTGAGGCGCTCAAGGATGCGCGCCCAATGCTGCACCCCGAACCGCCGCTGATGATTTACGAGCCGGACGGCACACTGACCGCACCGCTGCGGAAGATTTACGCCATGGAGCGTGCATCAGGGGTTCATGCGGGCGACGGCGAAATTCAGCACGCCCGCGAACGTCACCCACAGCAGGTACGGCACGAGCAGCCATCCGGCAAGGGGCTTCTGCTGCCCGAAATGTACCGCCATGATGAAAATCAGGCAGAGCAGGAGAATCAGCCAAAAGAAGGAAAGCCCAAGCGCTTTCAGGATAAAGAACAGCACGGGCCACATCAGGTTGACGGCTAACTGGGCGATATACAGCCCCAGCAGCAGGAAACGGTCGCGCCCCTGTGCGCGCAGGACGAGCCACATGCAGTACGCCATCAACGCATAGAGGATACTCCAAACGATGGGGAAGAGCCAGCCTGGCGGCGCAAAGCCGGGTTTGTTCAGAGCGTGGAAGAAGTCCATGCCGTCGCGGGTGAGGTAGCCGACGAGCGCCCCTGCGCCAAGCGTGGCGGCTTCCAGCGCGACGAGTGAGCGCCAAGTGGCCTTTTTGCCTTGCTGCGTCAAAGTTATCGCCTCCTATGACACGGATAGCCTATGTCATCAGGTGGCGCGGCATACAGGAAAGAAGCGGAGGAAACACAGATTATGGGAAGCGTTTTGGTCATCGGCGGCGGTGCAGCGGGATTGGCGGCGGCGATTGCGGCGGCGGAATGCGGCGATACGGTCACGGTGGCGGAAAAAATGGATCGCGTTGGCAAAAAAATCCTCGCGACGGGCAACGGCCGCTGCAACCTGATGAACACGGGTGCGCCGCGCTATCCGGGAAATGCGGCGTTCGCGGCGGATGTGCTGTCTCACTGCGGCGCAGAAGAACAGAAAGCCTTCTGGGAGCATCTTGGACTGCGGCTTCGGCAGGAAGAGGCGGGGCGCGTGTACCCCGTCAGTTCGCAGGCATCAAGCGTGCTGGATGCGCTCCGCCTGCAATTGACCGCCCTACATGTGCGGGTGGTGACGGGCGTATCCATCACAGCGCTGCACCGCGAAAATGATGGCTGGACGGCGCTCTCGGCGGACGGGCAGAAATTTCGGGCGAACCGCGTTATCATCAGCGGCGGCGGATGCGCCCAGCCCAAGCTCGGCAGCGACGGCAGCGCCCTGCGTCTGCTGACGAATCTCGGCTGCCCCGCGACGCCCTTCGCGCCCGCGCTGACGCAAATCATCACAGATAGCACGCCAATCAAGGGGCTGAGCGGTATCCGCGTCAAGGCACAGGTGGCGGTTATCGACCGGAAAAGCGTCCTGCATGAGGAGGATGGCGAGCTGCTGTTCGCGGATTACGGGGTCAGCGGCGTGTGCGTGATGCAGTGCGCACGGTATGCAAAGGACGGGCGGGTGCTTCGCGTGTCGCTGGTGAAGGGCATGGGCTTTGCGGATGCGGGCGATTTCCGCCGGGAACTGCACCACCGCCGGAAAAACTGGGCGCAGCGCCCGATGGCGGAGCTGCTGACCGGGCTGTGCGTGCCGCGACTGTCGGCGGCGCTGATGCGGCAGGCGGATTGGCGCGTAACCGAAAGCAGCCTGTGCGGGCAGATGACAGCGGACATGGCGGAGCGCCTGACGAAAACGGCGGATGCGTGGCTGCTGCCGATTCGCGGCGTGAAGGGCTTCGAGAGCGCACAGGTGGCGTCGGGCGGGGCGTCGGTCGCGGATTTTGACCCGGCGACATTGCAAAATCGCCGTCTGCCGGGGCTGTACGCGGCGGGCGAGGTGCTGGATGTGGACGGCGACTGCGGCGGCTTCAACCTGATGTTCGCCTTTGGAAGCGGCATTCTGGCGGGTCTGGACGGGCGAAATGCCCCGTGGACACATGAAAATGCGCAGAAAAGCTGATTTTTCTCGAAAAAAAGTGATTTTCCCTCTTGACAAATCGCTGAATCGCGCTATAATATTATCTGCTGATGCAAACGCCGCTCATAAGGTAGACGGATGCTTCGCAGATG
>ULSH01069144.1_pt1 | contig 16705 bp, 10 predicted proteins | sample 1956151 | NCBI WGS metagenome assembly ULSH01 (sample SAMEA4835702, study PRJEB28245) | human gut metagenome | biome: gut microbiome; material: fecal sample | place: Denmark | collected 2008 | reverse complement strand
ATCAGATAGAAGCTGTAACTGATCTCTCCGCCAATCACTAAAATACGGTTGGATAAGAGGCGTGAGACTATACCTTTTTGTAGAGAGAAGCTGATCAGAAGAAATGCAACCGGAAGCCAGTAGTAACAGGAATACCGATACACTTTGGGTATTTCAGCCGTATAGAGATAAAAAGCTAAAAATAAGGCGATGGATGCTATTTCAATAATACTTCCTTGATATGCAGTGATGTTTTTACCTTTCAAACGGTCGTACAATTGAAACAGCAGCATGCCGGCTAAAAAATCTGGTAACCGGGTAATCGGATTGACGTACCAATATCCTTTTATATCGGTTTCCGGCGTAAAATGCATGCCGATTACAATCAATATGGCAGAAACTAAGAAAACGCAGAGCAATTTTTTATAATCCTTTGCTATGGGTATCAGGAATGGGAAGCAAAGGTAAAATAGCTGTTCGCAACATAAACTCCACGAAGGGCTGTTGAATGAGAAAAAGTAGTTGGCTTTTGGAATGTAGGCATTTGTTAATGTGAGTGAAGCTAAGAAGTGTTTGAGCCAATCTATTGCTCCTGACGCAATGACATAGTTTCCTAAGGCGACGGCGATAAATAGAGTCAGCCAGTGCAAGGGATAAATACGTGCGATGCGTGCTACCCAAAAAGCCCGTTTGGTTATCTTGTTTTCACTGAATCTCTTCTGGTAATTGTAAGCTATGATAAAGCCGCTTAGCACAAAAAAGAAACTGACACCCACAAATCCTTCTTTGAAGAAATGGGTGTCAAAGAATTTATCTATAGTATAGCAATGTGCTCCAAACACCATCAAAGCAAATATAAACCGTAAGGAGGTAAGTGTATTTATCATAGCTCTGTATTTTGTAGCCTTTTTGGATGTTTTTTATTTTGACTCCTCAAATATACGAAAAGAGGAAGATTAATGTCTTTTAGGCTGTTCTTTTTTAGTGGAATTTCGCATTTTATCATAAAAAGAGACTTACATGTGCTAATTATGCAAGTCTCTTGATGTAAAATACCAAATATAGTATTCTCTTTTTAGAAAATATAATAAAAAGCTCCCATCCATACCCCACCTTTATCCAAAATGAGTATATTTGCCCGCATCATTCTATTTTTTAACCTTAAAAATACAGTTTAAATGCAGCGTAAAACCCCGCAAACATCTGATATTGACGATGAAACACTTTTTGCTAAAGTGGAGCGGGGAGATGTAGAGGCATTTACTGCGGTTTATAATAAATATCACAAATTGCTTTATGCATTGGCCTATCGCTATTTGATGAGTTCTGCGATGGCAGAAGACGCTGTGCAGCACGTATTTACCCGTTTCTGGGAATTCCGTTCGGAGCTTCGGGTAGGCATCAGCCTGAGAAACTACCTGATAACAATGACTAAAAATCATATACTCAATGTGATACGCAATGAGAATACCGCCCTTACCAAGAATTATGAGATAGCTCAGGGCACCCCTGCTTACGAAGATACACTTGTTGACAGTCTGGAAAAGAAAGAACTGATGTCCATCTTTTATAAAGCAGTCGATATGTTGCCGCCCCAGAAACGGGAAATCTGCCTGATGAAGGTGCGCGAAGAACTCTCCAACCAGGAGATAGCCGACCGCCTGAAACTCTCTATCAATACAATCAAAACCCATTATTCCGATGCGTTGAAACTGCTGCGCGTCCATTTGGGAAAATTGCTAATTTTTGTCACGTACCTCACCTTGTTAAGGTATTTAAGTGTCTATTTAACAGTATGAGTACAGAGAATATGAATACACCTACAGAAAAACAGATACAGGAAGTGCTGGCAGGGACATCTACTCCTGAAGTTGCCCGGATCGTAGCGGCTTGGTTTGCTACCGATGAGGGTGCGTCCTATCTGGCTAAAAGTATGGACCGTGATGCCGTACAGATCAAACAAGGATTCGAAGAACTCTATGTCAATCACGAAATCCCGTCCGAAGAGATATTTGCCCGTATCCGCCGCAACATCCGGCAGAAACGCATCCGCAGGATTACCTTCCGTGTGGCAGCCGTACTCATTCCGTTTGTGCTGCTGATAGGGCTGTTTGTCCAGGTGAATACCCGTGTCGATCTGCTGGGTGATTCCGGTTACGAAGAAATCTATGTGCCCAAAGGTGAGCGTCTGCAAATGATGTTTCAGGATGGCACACGTGCTTATATAAATTCAGATTCACGACTGAAGTATCCAAAGAAATTTGCGCTGTCCAGCCGTGAAGTCTATCTGGAGGGCGAGGCTTATTTTGTAGTCTCAAAAAATTCCCACCGACCTTTCATTGTCAATCTTAACGGGCCTGCCGTGCATGTTCTGGGAACTTCGTTCGATGTTCAGGCTTATCCGGAGAATAAGGATATCACGGTCTGTCTGGACGAAGGTCGTGTTAATCTGACACTTGCTTCAGATAAGAAATACCCGTTGAAACCCGGTGAGAAACTTGTCTATAACAAGGAAAGTGAGCATTGCACCATTACCCGACATGCTGATATTCATCTGTCTTCCTTGTGGAAAAAGAATGTGATAGCTTTCAAGGATGCCCCGCTGGCCGAAGTTATCAAAGTGCTGAATCGTTGGTATGATGTGGACTTCAAGATAGAAGACCAGTCAGCTTGGGATGTATACTTTACGATTACATCAGAGAATACGCTTCTCGAAAAAGTTCTGGGTGATCTGGAAAAGATTGCGCCGTTACGGTTTGAATATAAAGAGGCTGAAAAGGAAGTGATAGTCACAAGAAAAAAAGAGGATTCCCGTTTAATGCATTGATTATGTAGATTTGATTTGTAAATAATACGTGAAACAAAAGTGCGTATTGCAGGTAAAATTCCGTTCAGTAAAGTGCGCATTGCAGGTAGTTTACGCTATATTAAACTTGCGCATTACAGAAAGTATCCTTGTTTTGCGCATTGACTATATTAAATATTGAATTGTATGATATTTAAACGTAAATGGAGATGGGTAATAATTCAAGACTATTCTGCATACCCCGTTAATAACCGTGAAGAGCGTTTTTAAAGAATAAGAGGAATGTTTTTTAAGAATGTTGCCGACGTTTATTAACAGCTTAGAAATCGATCTTAAAACTAAAATAGAATATATGTATACAAAAAAGGCGATAATTCTTCATGAGAATGACCGCCTTTTACCTTTTATACCCGTCTTGTTTGGGGTGAAAGTCACCCGTATTAACTATAATCCACCTGAATAGCTTAGGAGTAAACTATCGGTTGATTATATGGATTAGCTCCTACTTTAGCTGAATATATTGTCAATTTTATGCACTGTTTAATGTTTCGTTGTAAAGGTCTTATTTTTCCCATTTACGAAAGTTTTAGGTTTATATTAGAGTTTCATTTTAAACTTCTACAAATATACTACATCAGAAAGGCGAAGTCAAGTGTTTCAGCCCCGTTTTGAATTATTTTTTTATTTATGGTGCTAATATCTGCATCCGGCAAAAGTCATTACCGGAATGAACAGCAATAAAGATATAAATAACCGTTTCATAATATGTATTTTAATTGATTTGATTCAGCCAGCCGGCAATTAGCGAATGGCAGTTGGACGTTTGTGAAGAGCGTATCCACAGACTTGGAGTCAGGAAGTTGCCTTCCGGAATGAGCCGTTTGGCATCAGACTCTACACTGCTGATTCCACTGCTTGCGCTTGATACGATCAGACCGATACTTTTGCCTCCCATCCGGTTGCCGTATTGGAACAGGAATGTTTGCAATGGGGCGGCCATATTGCTCCACCAAAGGGGTGCGCCTATGATAATCCGGTCGTAATCGGCGATATTCACCTCCACAGGTTTGATTGCAGGATAAGATGCCGCGTCATTCGGCTGGTTCCGGATTGCCTGAATCAACGCACTTCCGATGGCATAGTTGTTGGCGGCATAGTCGAGTCCCTCTTCGGCTGGTTCAACTCTTACCACATCAGCTTCTATCTGTGTCTGCAAGTCACTGACAATCGTATGCACATTGTTCGTGAAACTGTAATACACGATAAGGGTTTTACCCGTTGCCGGATCGGGGTCAGGAGTAGGATCAGGATCGGGAGTAGGTGTCGGAACTTCGGTCTGCGGACCATCCGGTTCGTTACTATCGGTAGAGCAGGCGCTCAATCCCACTGCTACAAAAACGGCGAATAATAAATACAGGTACTTTTTCATAGCTTCTTACATATTAAAATAAAACTTTCATTTTCATATCTGTTATTTTTAGTTGTTTCTTTGATGCAAAGATAAAAGCAAAGACCTGCAACGTTTTTGTTGCGAGGCTCAATGTGTTTTGTTTTAGCGACCTACCTGCCGTTGTTGCTCGGCATTGTATCTGTCTCCGACAACGGGAATGGTGGCAACAGCGTTTTCCAGTTCTTTCCACTCTTCGGGAGAAAGTGTAAATTCCAGTGTGCGCAGGTTCTCCTCCAGATGTGCAAGTTTCGTTGTTCCGGGAATCGGTACGATCCACGGTGCCTTCTGGAGCAACCAGCCGAGTGCTACTTGTGTCGAGGTCATGCCTCTCGTGCGGCCGAAGGCTTGCAGCACATTCACGATGCGGGTATTCGCCCGCATTGCTTCCGCTTGGAAGCGCGGCAGGGTCTGTCGGTTGTCGTTGTTTGGGTCGAAAACCGTATATTCGTTGATGCAGCCGCCCAAAAATCCACGATTCAGCGGGCTGTATGGAACAAAGCCGATTCCCAGTTCCCGACAGGCGTCGAGCACTCCGTTTTCCTCCACCAGACGGTGCATCAGATGATATTCGCTTTGGATGGCCGTCAGCGGGCAAACGGCATGAGCCTTGTGGATGGTCTCGGCGTTGACTTCGCACATGCCCCAGTGTTGTACTTTGCCCTCTTTCATCAGGTCGGCAATAGTCGATGCTACCTCTTCTGCCGGGGTGTTGGGGTCGGCACGGTGCTGGTAGAACATGGGAAGCGAATCGAGTCGGAGGCGACGGAGCGACTCTTCGCAATAGCGACGGATGGTTTCAGGCCGACTGTCCTGACGTCCCGTACCTTTTCCGTCGATTACTTCGTGTCCGAATTTAGTCGTTACGTTAATCCGGCCTTTGAACTCGGCCAGTGCTTCTCTGGCTAAATTCTCGTTGGTTAGCGGCCCGTAGATGATGGCGGTATCGAAGAGTGTTACACCGCGATCCACTGCTTCGTGCAGCAACCGGATGCATTGCTTCTTGTCCGGATGCTGGCTACGGTTGTAGGTCATGCCCATCACGCCAAAACCGAGTGCCGACACTTCGAAAGCTGCCTTGCCCTTACCCAATATACGATGTCCCGTAATGTGGGCGACATTGCTATTGTTATCAGATGTTGCCGTCTGTTTCGTTTCAGCGGCAAATACCTTGTTCAGTCCGGTGGGCATGGTCAATGCGGCTCCTGCCAGTGCTGCCGTCTTGAGAAATCCGCGACGGCTGATATTCATTTTATTGTTTTCTTCTTTCATGATATTTCTTTTTTTAGTTCCTTGATTATTCTTGCCGGATTGCCCGCAACAACGGTCATGGGCGGCACATCTTTGGTTACTACGCTGTTTGCTCCTATGATAGCGCCGTATCCGACTCTGACACCGGGGAGAATCGTGGCGTTGATACCGATCCAAACTTTATCCTCAATGACAACGGGACGGCCGTAAGTCGCACTGCGGTTTTCCGGATCGGAGTCATGGTTAATGGTAATGATGTTTACTTTCGGACCGACCAAAACATGTTCGCCGAGTGTAATGCCGCCACGTCCGAAAAACGTGCAGCACTGTTGGATAAAGCAGCCTTTACCTATCTTTATATGCTTGCCGTAATCCACATAAAACGGAGGTAGTAAGGTTACGGACTCATCCACTTCCTGCCCGATGATTTCTCCCAGTATCCGGCGGACTTCATCCGGTGTATGGTAACCGTTGTTCAGTTCGGCCGCTGTTTTCATTGTATCCCAAATGGAGTTTATTAACTCGTCGTATCCCTGATCCGACGGGGAAACAATTTCTCCGTTCAAGTCTCTTGCAAAAATTTCATTCATAATGATGCTTCGTTTAATGTTCTGGTGCAAAGTTACGAAGAGAGCCTCGTAACAACTTTGCTACGAGGCTCAATTAATTTTGTCCTAAAGTTCATTTTACCATGACGGGGCTACACCGTAGGCTTCCTTATATATTTTGGAGAAATGCGACAGGTTCTTGAAGCCCACATCGAAACAGGCTTCTGTCACTCTTTTCTTGCCCGATTTTATCAGGCCGTGCGCTGCCTCCAGACGACGCCTGATAATCCATTTCTGCGGTGTCAAATCGCTCACTTTGGCAAAATCACGTTTGAAGGTTGCCAGACTACGTCCTGTATAACTCGCGATTTCCCCCATCGAGAGGTCATACATGTAATTCTCATTCAGGTAGTCGAGAATGTCTATTTTCCATGGTTCCACGAAATCGAACAGCGAAGCATAGAGGTTCCTGTCAGTATTGAGCAGTACATACAGCCCCTCGGTCATTTTTAGCTTCAGTACATCTTCGGAAGGCTTTTCGCCCGCATCAAAATAAGGGATAACCGATTCGAACAGCGACCGAATGTCGGGTCTGTTACTCGGTAATACACGCAGACTTGCTTTTTCACGCTTGGAGTCGACCGGTATCTGTTGTTGGTTGAGTGTATGGTAAAACTCCCTCAGAAAAGGCTTTGTGAATTTCAGCACGACGGAGCGGTAGGGCTTATTGTCCTCAACCTTTTTTTGCAGCCACATCCGGTTATCACGCCGCATGAAAGCGCAATCTCCCGGATGCAGAACGGTTTTCTTTCCCCGTTCCTCTATTTCCAATTCGCCGGAGCATAGATAAATAAGCGTATGCTCCCTGTTTTCGTGGGCACACCCCCGGTCATCGGTGAAATAGCTCGCTATAAGCACATTCAAGCAATCGAATACATCTAATTGTTCCATATTGTCAGCCTTTTATTTTTGCAAAGGTAGCAAGTTCTATTTGCTTTTTATTTGTTGTGAAGCTCAATGTTTTCTCAAGAAATCATAAGGAACAATTTATCCTATCAAAAAAACACATTATCTTTGCAATACAATTTGAGCTGTTTAGCCGCTTTCCTATCCATGCCTTATACCTCATGCGAATTCTTTTTTATCAGTTTACAGCCAAATAAATAGCTTCAGACTGTATCAAATATAAATAAAAGCAAGATGACGAGCTACATTTTGAATCGCTAATGACGATTTTTGGGCTTTGGAAAGCCTTTTTCCAAACTTTTTTTGCAAAAAAGCATTTTTCCCTCACCCGCTCCGAAATCCTGTGTGTCTACTTAGTATAAAGCGATTTATACCATTGTTAATCTAAAATTAAAGTTATGAAACACAAGATTTTACTTGTACTGTTTTTGAGCTTTATGGCATGTTTCACCGCCAGTGCTCAGAAAGTGACCTTGCAGTTCCGGCAAGTTAAGTTAGCAAAAGTCTTTGATGCTATCACTCAACAAACCGGACTAACCGTGGCATATAGCCGTCCTACCGTTGACCCGGATCGGGTTGTTTCTATTGAAGCTGATAAAGAAGAACTTTCAGATGTACTTACCCAATTATTGAAAGATACAAATGTAACTTTCGAAATTGGCGAAACGAAAATCTATTTGAAAGAAGAACCTGTTTCTGGTACTCTGCAAAAGAGTGGGCGCCTTATAACTATTTCCGGTACAATCGTTGACGAAAAAGGTGAAACGATTATTGGGGCAAGTGTTGCTGTACAAGGAACCACTTTGGGTACTATCACTAATGCGGACGGTGAGTATTCTTTAGCTAATGTGCCGGAGAACTCCCAAATTACTATCTCATTTATTGGTTATCAGTCAATTTCACTTCCAGCCAATGCTAAGGCTTTGGGTAAAATAGTGATGAAAGAAGATAATGAATTGTTGGATGAAGTAGTTGTTATAGGTTATGGAACAACTACTGTGAAAAGTGCTACAGGATCTATTTCTTCTGTAAAAGCCAATGAGTTGCAAAGTTACCCATCTACCAATTTTGCATCTGCACTTTCCGGAAAAATGGCAGGTGTGCAAGTATCACTGCCTTCTGGTGCACCGGGTGGTAGCCCTGTCATTAATGTGCGCGGCATTGGAACTTTGACAGCCGGAAGTAAGCCTTTGATTGTAGTAGACGGTTTCCCACTAACTGAAGGTTCGGATATTAATAGCATCAATATGAGTGCAATACAGTCTATTGAAGTATTGAAAGATGCAGCTTCTACAGCTATCTACGGTTCAAGAGGCGCAAACGGTATCATAATGATTACTACTAAAAGTGGTAAGACCAGTAAGCCTAATGTTTCTCTTTCAGCTACTTTTAGTTTACAACAACGATATGATAAACTGGAACTTGTAGATGCTTATGATATGGCTCAGTATATGTTGGAAGCACGCAATACTGGTTATGTGAATAAGAATCCCTCTGTTCGGAAAGAGAGCGATGATACTGCTACCAGAAAGGCTAATGGAGCTTCTAAACGTGAACTGATTCCCGATTATCTTTATCCATATTTGAATGGAGAGAAAGGTTTGACAAATACGAATTGGTTAGATGAAATATTCCAATTGGCACCTATGCAGGATTACAATATATCTGTTAGTGGTGGTTCTGAGAAAGCGTTCTATTCATTGTCAGCAGGCTACATGAAGCAGGAAGGTATTGTCATTGGTACTGATTTTGACAAATTCTCTGCTAATGTGAACCTAAAGTTGATGCCAAGCAATACTATAACTCTTGGTTTCTCCTTTTCTCCAAGTTATTCTAAGAAAAACACCTTTGATGAGGATGCTATGAGTAGTAATTTCCTGAATATAGCTACCGGTATTTATCCTTTCTTCGCTCCCTATAATGAAGATGGAACATTAACTATATCGGAACAGATTAAGGCAAATGCCGATACGGATGGAGCATTGTATGAAAATCCTGTTGCCATTGCTAAAAAGGTAAAACGTAAAAATGATAGGCTTAGACTTTTTGGAAATATGTATGCAGAAGTCAAGTTATTCAAAGACTTCAGGTTCAAAACGAATATAGGTGCCGATTATGATGCACAAATTTATAAATTCTATACCCCTTCGGATATTGGAAAATATCGGGCTGCTGCACCTCAACCTATCAGTGCTTCTCAAAGTAATACCAATAGGAAGAATTATTTGATTGAAAATACATTGACTTACAATAAACTGATAAAAGAACATTCTATACAAATTCTACTGGGACAATCCTATCAAAGAGAAGATCAAGAGGTGTTGAAAGTCACTGCTGCGGATTTTGGCGATAGCTCTATTCAAAATATAGCTGGGGGAAGTTCTTTTAAAGTAGAACCTTCACAATACTCTTGGGCTATGATTTCATATTTTGCACGTTTGAATTACAACTGGCAGGATAAATATATTTTTAGCGCCTCTATGCGTAGAGATGGTTCATCCCGGTTTGGTAATAATACAAAGTGGGGCATGTTTCCGGCTTTATCTGCTGCCTGGTTAATTTCAAATGAAAAGTTTATGAGTAACTGTTCGGCAATTGATTATGCAAAATTAAGAGTTAGTTGGGGTAAATCTGGTAATAATCAGATTGCAAACTATGGTGCTCAAGCATTAATGTCGAATAATGATTATTTATTTGGTGGCACTTTAGCACCCGGTACAGTCATAAATGCATCTCCTAATCCTGATTTGTCTTGGGAAATGACTTCGACTTGGAATATCGGTTTAGATGTTACTTTGTTTAAATATCTGGGAATTAGTGCAGACTTTTATTTAGCGAATACAAATGACTTATTATTAAGTGTGCCTGTGCCCCAACAATCAGGTTATACCACTTCATTGCAGAATATTGGTAAAGTAAGAAATACAGGTTTTGAGATACGTTTTTCTACAGCCAAAGATATTGAGATGGGGCCTGTTTCATGGAATTCATCATTAAATCTATCTACGAATAAAAATAAAGTTTTGGCACTTGCACCTGGACAGACTCAGATCATTGGTAGCAAAGGATTTTCAATAACCGAGGTTGGAAAATCCATATCCGAATTGTATGGATATGAAATCATAGGAATTTATAAGTCTGATGAAGATTTCAAGAAATATCCTGCTATGCCGGGCACGCAGATTGGTGATTATATTATCAAGAACCAAAATGATGATAATGTCATTAATACAAAGGATAAGAAAAGCTTTGGTTCTCCGCTTCCTAAGGTGGTGCTTGGTTGGAATAATACTTTCCGTTATAAGAGTTTTGAATTGACATTGGATTTATATAGTGAATTGGGTAAGAAACTATATAGCACAGCATTAGCTACGTATATGGATACTGGAGAAGGTTTTGCAGTTACTACAAAAGAATATTTCAATAATCGTTATCATCCGGTCAATAATCCTAACGGAACTTATGCAACTCCTAATATGGGAAATTTCTCCAGTGCACGTAAGGAGGCGCGTATTTCAAATAAGTTTTTCTACAACGCTTCGAACTTTAATATCCGTAGCCTGAAGTTTTCTTATGAATTGCCCTCTTCCTTTATTAATCGTTTAGGACTACAGAGAACTCAGGTTTATTTCCTGGCAAACAATTTATTATTGCTAACTCCATATAAAGGAATGAGCTTAAATGGAAATGCAGCGGATGCATTGAATCAAGGGTTGGAAAGTTATAACTATCCTTTGCCTCGTACTTTTTCTTTGGGATTGAATATAAACTTTTAATATGAAATGAATATGAAAGCACTAAGAATATATAGCATAGCCTTGGGAATGGCGGCAATTATGTTTGCCGGATGTTCTGGAACCTATCTTGATCTGACTCCTGAAATGCAGAATGTTTTGAATAATTATTATAAAGATGCTGAACAGTTAAGAAAGGGAGTCAATTCTGCATACGGGATATTACAAGCTGAAGGCGTGTATGAATTGGCAAATTTAGTCTTGGGAGAACTTCCGTCTGATAACACATGGGATGAAGTTCCGGCAAATGATAATGGTAATTATGGGCAACTGGACTTGTTTTCGATGACTTCGGCCAATACTATAATTGATAAAGCTTGGAGCCATCATTACAAAGGGATTCAGCAATGTAATGTGATATTGAATCGCGTTGATGGCATTGCTGATATGGCTGAGACTGAAAAAACGAATATTAAAGGTGAGATGTGCTTTTTGCGTGGACTGATGTACTTTAATTTGGTTCGTATATTTGGTGATGTTCAGTTGGTTATCAAAGAAACAACCAATCCCAATGATTTCTTTGGTCAGGTGAGGACTCCCAAAGAAGAAGTGTATAAACAGATCGTGCAAGACTTGACTGATGCGTTTGCAATGCTTCCTGATGCACCTGCTGAAAAAGGGAAAGCTGCCAAAGGTGCTGCCGCTGCGTTGCTGGGTAAAGTTTATCTTACTTTAAAGGATTACGATAACAGTTTGAAATATTTGCAGGAAGTGGAAAGGTTTGGATATGCTTTGTTGGATGAACCTGCTGATATCTTTGACGTGAATAATAAGGGGAATAAAGAAGTTATTTTCGATGTACAATTTGAATCGGGGGTAAATGGCAATTCGGAAGGTAGCCGGGCATTTCAGAAGTTCAGTCCGTCGGGCACTGTCAGTGGTGCTTTAGGTCATAACTTGCCTACCAAAGAAGTCTATGGGTTGTTTGCAGATAATGACAAGCGTAAATCTGCTTATTTTATTGTGACTAAAAATGGGGTTATAGGAACAGGGAAGTTGAAGCAGACTTCTGCTACTGTTGCTGATGGAGGCAGTAATATCATTGTATTACGCTATGCAGATGTTCTTTTAATGCTTGCTGAATGTTATGCAGAAAAGGATGATGTCTCAAAATCAAACGAATATCTGAATCTTATCAAAAAACGGGCAGGTATTGAAGAAGTTTCAATTGGAGATGCTACATTGATAAAAGAAGAAATAGCACTTGAACGGCGTAAAGAATTGGTCAATGAAGGCCATCGTTGGTTCGATTTGATAAGAACTGGCAAAGCAGTCGAGGTGATGAATGCATACTTTACCAGAACGCCTGGGTATACTGGTATTACAATAAGTGAATTGAACTATGTACAACCTATTCCTCAAGGGCAAATCGATACGGACTCTGCTACAAAACAGAATGAAGGATATAACTAGTTTGTAAGCTGAAATAATTATACAACAATGAGGTGGTTTGTTTTTTACGATAAACCACCTAAATACTCGCATACAATCTGCTAAAGGTTCTTGTTTGTTGAACTTAAAAAGTATTATTATGAGAAAACTATTATTGCTATTCTTGTTTTTGGGAGGAGTAGGTCTACAGTTGTGTTATTCCCAATCACAACCTCTTCCTATAGAAAACCTAATTGATATTTTTAATAATCCTATTAAGTATCCGAATTATATTATGATATCTGCACATAGAGGATATTGGAAGGATTATCCGGAAAATTCTCTTCCGGCTATACAGGCTGCAATAGATTTGGGGGCGGATATGGTAGAATTTGATATTACAAAGTCCGATGATGATATTCTTTATTTGTTACATGATTACGGCTTGGACCGTCTTACTACAGGACATGGAATTGTTAGGAAAGGTGAAGGAGCAACTTTTGAGTATTATAAATCTTGGGATGAACTTAAAAATTTGAAGTTAAAGGAAGTTACAGGTGAAGTTAGCCAATATAAGTTAGCAACTTTACGTGAGGCCCTTTTGAAATGCAAAGATAAAGTCTTGGTAAGCATCGACAAAGCTGAAAATGTTATTCCTCAAATGTATTATTTAGTAAAAGAGCTTGGAATGGTGAATCAAGTTACATTTAAGACTAAGATACAATTTTTCCCAACGCCAAAATCTATTAAAGATTTAGTAACTAGTGAAGAAGATAAAGAACAATTAGTGAAGATGTTTACTCCTACTGTTTATTCTGAGTTGTTAGATAAAGATCCGGATCTCATTAATAAAATGAAAGCATTTATAGAAGCAGGATGTGAAGGCTTTGAAATGATCTATTTTCAAGATTTAGATCCAATGATAACTAGGCCGGTTACAGTTGAGGGTACTCCGTATGACAATATACTAAATTGGTTGAAGGTCAAAAACACACGTGTCATTCAATTCCCAATGTGGCCGGAAACAGAAAAAGGGTGTTGGGTACCTAGAAAATTTAATTATAGTATTATTAATTTGAAAGGGACCGACCGTCGGTGTGATTGGGATTGGTTATTAAAGGTGGCTCATGCACCTGATGTGGTCATTTCTGATCGTTTGGAGATTCTTTTTGATTATTTGAAAACAATAGGAAAACGTTCATTAGACTAGTAATGCTATGAGAACTAATTGTAATAGGAGTAGGAATAGTAATATGATAATATTTACTATTTGTTTGTTATTTGTCTGTCTTGGTAATATTCATTCGCAAATAAATGTACCCAATCCCAGTATTGATTTACATTTAGATATTGAAAATGTGGAATATGAGTTTGTCGAGAAAAGAAAAGCGGATTTACAGATGGATGTCGAAGGCTGGGAAGATCGATTTGGTAACAGTGATAGGGCTGTGAAATTTTTTCGACAAGGTTCAAGCCTGCGTTTGTCGAATTATAATATAAATGTAGTGCATACTGTTTCTTTTTGGGCATGTATTACTGATCCTTCTGAGATTCCTTCCGGTGCCATACCTTTCAAACCCACAGATACCCAAATGGAGTTTTATAATTGGACTGATAGGGAGAATCGAATATTGAAAGGATTAGGACGTAAAAAAGCAACTGTAGGGTTTAATAGATATATTCCGAAACCCGATGGAACAATTGTTCCTTGGTATCTATGGGCTTATAAACCAGCTCAATTTGATCAGCGTGGGTGGTATCATATTTTTGTTGTACATGGCATGTACTATACGAGGTTGGTTATGTATAAGCCTGATTTAACAAAAGCATATTCTTATATTTGGATGGGAGATCAAGGCTTTCCTACCAACAAGTATTTGTATTTGGGGGGATATGGTGAACATTTTCCGGCAAACTCAGCTATGGATGATTTTAAAGTTTATAATGCGGAACTTACAGATGATCAGATAGAACTTTTGCATATTGCAGAATATCCTAAAGGCACCTATGTGAAGATACGGAATAAAAACTCAGGAAAATATGCCGTAGTTAAAGATGCTTCTTTAGATAATGAGGCATTAATAATACAACACTCGACGGGGATAGGTAACGATGAATGGAAATTGATGTTTACCGGGCTTAATGAATGTAAAATTAAGAATCTTCATTCTGGCAAACTTTTGGTGGTTAGAAATGCGTCTACCAGTGTGGGAGCCGAAATAATTCAATATGATGAAAATGGTACTGAGAATGAATCTTGGATTTTAGAATATCCGGTTGTTGATACTAAACATTTTAGATTAAGAAATAAAAACAGCGGAAAATATTTAGGTGTTTTTCAAAATTCAATGCAGGATGATTATAAATTAGTTCAAGTAAACGATTCTGAAAGTAGTATTTATTGGTCTTTTTTGAAGTCACTGCCAAATGAAAGGACAAAGTTAGACTCTGGTCTGTACCGTTTAAAAAATAAAAAGAGTGGACTCTATTTGTCAGTCCAAAATAAGAGTTATGATGTTTCAGCTCCACTTATTCAAGATGTCAGATCTAATTTAGATGTTGATGTTAGTTTTGAGACATGGTATATAAAACCGTCTGCAGATGGTAGAGATGCATATACTATAATGAGCCCAATCTCAAAATATTATATGACTGGTTACTCGGCTGATCCTGAGGGAGGTGATATACTTTTAGGAACTAACCGCTTATTTGGAGAATCAGATTGGCAGTTGTTGTCAACTGGAGTACCAAATGAATATCGTATACGAAATTCAATGAGTTATTATTATGCAGTTGTTAAAGATGCTTCAACTTTAGCTAAGGCTCATATAATTCAATACCGATCGGGTTCAGAGGATAATGAAATATGGATGCTGGAAAGAATTTATTATTCCGATCCCCCATTGACGGCTGGCACTTATAAAATACGAAATGAAAATAGCTTCAAGTTGATGGTTGTGAAAGGTGCATCAGAATTAGAAGGTGCTGAAATCGTTCAGAATGGTACAGGAGCGGAGAATTCAGAATGGGAAATTGTACCTGCTACATTTGGCTTTGTACAATTAAGAAATAAAAAAAGTCGAAAATATCTTGTTGTTAAAAAAGCAAGTTTAGAAGTTGGTGAAGTTCTTATTCAACACAGTGCCAGCACTCCTAATAGTTATTGGACGATCAGTAAAGAGACTTATATGGATTCGGGAACCAAGCGTGTTGTTTATACTTTGAGGAATCAGCTTTCAGAATTATATGCAGTAGTGAAAAACGCTTCTACTGCTGATGGAGCTCCTATTGTACAATATAATACCGGAGGAAAAAATAAATTGTGGACTTTTGAAAAGCAATCATCCAATGCATCTACCCGGTCTTTTGACTTAGAGCAGACAGATATAGCAACTGATTTTGATAAGCCTGAAGTCATGGTAGATTGTAAGAATGATATGATTTTATTGGATTATCCATTTAAATCTCCTACAGAACTTATTGTACGAATTCTGGATTTGTCGGGAAAGCAAGTATATGAAGGTAGAAGGCAAGTGGATGGCAGTAATAATGTTATAACAATCAGCCAATTCAATAATGCACTGCATGCTAATCAATTCTATGTGATATCTATACGTTCAACGGATGGAAAAGTTAATTGTTCAACTAAAGCTATAATGAGTAAATAATATGAAAAACTTAATTTAATAAACCATGAGAAAAAGTATTTTATTTCTATTTGCAATCGTGTGTGCTGCTTTCATGGCAGCACAAGAGCAACTTCCCAAATGGGAAAAAGGTTATTTGGATATTCATCACATTAACACCGGGCGGGGAAGCTGTGCTTTCCTTATTCTACCGGACGGAACAAATATGATGATTGATGCCGGAGATTTTGATAATGAGGCGTTTGATGCAAAGTATGCTCCTATGTTTGCACCGCAAGTATTCCCTAACAGTAGTTATACAGCAGGTTCATCTATAATCAATTACCTTACGAATGTGTTGGGTAGAGATAAACTGTCGATTGATTATTTTCTGCTGACTCATTTTCATTCCGACCATTACGGTAGTGTACGCAGTGTTTCTGGAACATCCGAAAATGGTTACCGGCTTACTGGCTTGACCGAAGTGGGTGATGTCATTCCTATCAAAACTTATGTAGATAGAGATTATCCTAATTATAATTTTCCGGTTGATCTGCGAACTAATGTATCTGGTAATGGAGGTGTGGAACCGGCAACTTTTCAGAATCTGTTAAAGTTTCTGGAGTTCCAGAAAACCAATAATGGAATGAAGGTTGAGAAATTTGATATTGGATCGAATAAGCAGTTTGCCTTGAAGAAAGATCCTAAATCTTATCCTGGTTTTGAGATCCGAAATATTAAGTCGAACAATCTTTTGTGGACTGGAAAAGGCAAGAATACCACTCCTTTATTTACTAAAGAAGAGTTGTTGGCAAAGAATGGAAAATTCAATGATAATCAGATGTCGACGGCTCTTGTAGTAAAATATGGTAAATTCAAATATTATGCTGGGGGAGATAATTCCGGTTTGGTAGATC
>ULSH01014732.1_pt1 | contig 16771 bp, 13 predicted proteins | sample 1956151 | NCBI WGS metagenome assembly ULSH01 (sample SAMEA4835702, study PRJEB28245) | human gut metagenome | biome: gut microbiome; material: fecal sample | place: Denmark | collected 2008 | reverse complement strand
CGGCTCGCCGATGCCGACAACACCTTGCAGGAAGGCGTGAAGCAGGCCACCCATAAGGATGAGGCGCTGAGCAACTACGCCAAGCAGGTGTATGCCTACAGCATCTATCCCACCGACTCCACCTTCACCCTTTGGACCATGAAGCGTGCGCAGGAGCTCGCCGAGGAGGCTTACAAGAACAACCCGCTGCCGGTCTACCGTCATCAGCAGGCACAGGCCATCTTTGCCCAGGGCGATTACCAGCAGGCCCTCAACATCTTCACCGAGCTGCAGCAGACCGATCTGGGCAAGAACGGAGAGGTGTTCTATGAGGCGGCACAGTGCAAGACACAGCTGAAGGCGCCGAAGACCGAGATCCTGCAGCTGCTCGACCAGGCCGTGAACGTACAGCCGGGAACGCCGTCGGCTCCTTATGTGTTGACCCGCGGTCAGATCTACGACGAGATGGGTGAGACGCGCAAGGCTTTCATGGACTATCTGCGCTACGACTCACTGATGAACTATAACGCTACGGCCGACTTCTACTACTTGAAGTTCAGTTGTGAGATGAAGCTCCGTCAGTATCAGCTGGCCCTCAACGACATCGCACACGCCATCATGCTCAACCGCACCGAGCCTACCTACTATGCGGAGATGGCTAGCCTGCAGCTCCGCGTCAACAAGCTGGAGGATGCCGTGCGCACCTGCGATCTGGCCATCAGCCTCACCGACAAGTATGCGGACATCTATCTTATAAAAGGTATTGCCCTGTGCGAGCTGAAGAAGAAGGAGGAGGGTCTGGAAGCCCTTCGCAAGGCACAGGAGCTGGGCGATCCGCGGGCGGCCGATCAGATCAAGAAGTATCAGTAACATCATTCTACGGCTTGTCCGCTCCGGCCGGACTGATAAGAGTCACGGCGGAGGGATGTCGGAAGAAGATGTCCTAATAAGAAGGGTGCACCCCAAAAGTCAACGATGACTTTTGGGGTGCATTTTTTATGGAATGATAGGCTGGGAAATAGGGTAAGATGTCAGGACCTTGTGTCCTCCTTCGGGATGGCGGGGATCGTTGGTAAGGAGGGCGTTTTCACATAATCTGCACAATCCCGCCCCCTGTTTTTCACATTTTCCGTACTGAATATAGGCTATGTTTTCACACTTTCCCCACTATTTAGGCTCCTATATTTCACATTTTCCCCATCGAAAACAGCCTTGAATTTCACATTTTCCCGATTTAGGGTTAGTCTTAGCTCACCTGATAAACTTTGGGAAGTCATACAATGTGTTAACCAAGTCGAAAACAATATATTCTCTTGATTTACAAATCTATATGTTTATCACTCCAAATTTTGAAAGCCCTATTTTCTCTCTCCTCGTTTTATTATTCGCCTTTTATTGATAATTTTGATTTTCTAAAGGGGCATTAGAGGTACAAATAATTATGAAAATAGTTTTTGTAACTATGCTGAATACACAACTAATTGTGTATCTTTGTAAACAGCAACAAGTAATACATATGAATAGAATAAAGAAATTTTTAGCAATTAGAGGAATGGGCCAGACGTATTTAGCGTTATTGGTCGGGTAAAAGTTTCAATACTATCAATTTGTGTGTGCAAAAAGGTACAGCCGCCTATACTTGTACTATATAATATATGAAAAAAATAGATGTAAGGGAATTGCTTCATTTTAATATAACTATAGATTGTTAATATAGTAATATTTATTACTATGAATAAAGAAGAATTTTTGCGTCGAAGAAGTGCCATACAAACAGAATCAGATATGCTTTGGAATGATATAAATGATCATGCCAAAGAGGAAAGGCGTGTTATAAGTGTACTTCATAATACTGAATCTATTTTATCAAGATTAGATAAGACTTTTGAACAAAGAACCTCTTTGTCTAAGACTGACATATCAATACTGATGCTGGCAACTGCATTGCAATTGGTTCGTATCTATGCACTTCCGAAATTTCTAGAAAAATATCTTGATGAAAATCGTCTTGATCACAATGATGGCATTATTAAAGATATGGAAAGGGAAGAAGTATATGAGTATAAGAGAAAACATAAAGGCTGGAAATCAAAGAAAAGCGAGAAGGGTTATCGTTCTTGGCAGGAAATAGCTTTTACGATTAAGGTTCCATATGATGCTACACGTCATTCTGGTGCAGGATTCTATGATCGTAATATGCACGGGGGGCAGCATCGTGTTAAGACACTGGGCCATGATCCTATATTGGGTTGGATATTCGGTGTGGCAAATATAATCAGTGATACAATAACCATTTGCCCAGAATACGAATTAGGTGAAAAAAAAATTCGCATTCCGTATGTTGAGTCATATGGTGTTGATATGGGTTCGAATTTCTGTTGGAAGGAGCAAATAGCAACATGGAATGTTTTCAAAAACAGCTTTGAAAGTATTGCTGAAGACAAACATCGACTTTATGCGGCTTTATTCTCACAAGGATTACATCTAGCATCCGACAAATATACCAAATTAGGCTTACCTATTCCTTTCCTTAGTCTTCTTGACTCGGATAAGGCATACGACATATATAAAGATGGCTATGATTATCTTGATTATTTATATGACACTCAAATCCTTAGAAGAACATTTAAGTCTGCATCTCAAGCAATTATGATCAATATGATTATTGGTGCATTGCATAAATTCTTCTACAACCCTAATAAGGATTTTAATAAGGATTTATATAATGTTAGGACAAGGAAGATTATCCTTTATTCAAATATGATAGCTACTACCTCTGATATTGTACAAACAGCAGTTAGAGCCTATAATGGAGACGAAGATTCAATTAAGAATTTTGACTTAGGTGGATTCTTGGTTACAGTATATCGTTTGATAACAGACACAAAATACATTATGAAAATAAAGGAAGAATTTATTTTCAATGAATGGGATAAAATTATAGAAACGAAAGATAACATATTTAATATATGATGGAGAATCTTTCAGTTCCTGCTTTAGAATATGCAAGCAAGGCTTTAGTTGATGGTGCAATTTCTCTGGGAAAGGTGAGTGTTATACATTTTGAAAGTATGGGACCAAGCACCAAAAAGCACGAAAATGACCGCAAGCATTGGAAAGAACAAAAACAAGCTTATGAAGATTTGCTTGATATAGTTAATAACTAAAAAACAACAATATGGGCATTAAAAGATTATTCAAGAAGGGCTTCTTCGGTGGTGGTTTGGCTTTGGTTCAAGGTCATGTCATAGATGCTCTTCAAAAGAAGAAAGAAACTGGTAAATCCTTTAAGGAATGTCTCGAGCAATCTGTCAAAGAAACATTTACTGAAGATTTGCCAGGAACAAGTCATATCTATAATATGGGTAGAAAGGATGGGCGAGTCCAAGGAACTGTTGAACAAGCTGAACGTGATGAAAGAAAAATGAAGCAAATGCACGAAGAACATGAAAAAGATAGAAGGCATTGGCAAGAAATGAACCAAAAAAAGGATGAACTTTTAGATGAAATGGCAAAAGGCTTTGAGAAATAAATTTATATATGTAAACTCGTCGGCGGAATTAAATTAGTGCATACTTAATTTTGTCGACGGGCTTTTTGTTGATAAAGTTTACATATTGCAGGACGATAGGATATACCGATTGTTCTGTCTGTCATATTATTTGTGTTTTCTCACGATTAGATCTACACCCTTGTCGCGGATGGGGAAGTCACGGAAGGTTATCTTCTCACAGTACCTCTTCGACTCCATATTGGAATTCTTCTTGTATTCAGCCTTGACAGATTCGTCAAGGTAGATGCTGATAAGGGAGGAATCCTGCTCTACACATACTACCTCAAAATTTGAAAGTATCTCTGAAGACAGGATTAACTTTGCCAATGCCAATAGTCCTTGATGATTTATGGGATAAAGATATAGCTTTTATGCAATATATAAAAAGATTTCTTTCCCCCTATATCTATCGGTTGGTTGGGATATCATGGTTGTGCCGACGCACTTATAAATGTCGACGCACCGTGGTACGTCCCTATGTCCGGCTCATCCCTATCCGGGTGTGGGCGGCATCGTCCGGGCGATTGTCGTGTGGGACGATGTAGGGAGGCACCGTGGTGCGTCCGGATGCTAAAATGCCTTGTGTTTTCTAGTTGTTCGGTTAAGGTTGGGTCGTCTTGTCCGTCTCCTTAACGGTCTGGCTGTTGGCTGTCTCCTGCTGTTCGCGTATCTCCACCGCCTTGGCATAGTCGCGTCGGCAGCGGCTGATCTTGATGCTGTTGATCATTTCCACCACGCCATAGACGATCATGCACCAGCCGACGATGTAGAGGGGAGCCGTGGCGATGATGCTGGGCTTGACAAGTGCGATGATGCCGGTGAGGAGAATGAGTGCGGGGACAATCCACCAAAACAGGCCGATCTTGACGATGCGGGAGGCGGAGCTGAGGTTGAAGAACTGGTTGAGCGCACCGAGGATGAGGATGAGGGCCAGTCCGTAGACCAGGAAGTTGATGAACAGTGAGGGGGCGAAGGTCAGCAGGCCTCCCAGCAGCAGGCTGCCCAGTCCGATGATGGGGAAGGAGGGCCGTGCGGGCGTGATGTCGCGTCCCGTGGCATCGAGAATCTGTATGCCGTCGATGCCCTTGCGGTTCCGGCCGGTCAGATAGGTGATGCACGACACGAGGCCGGAGAGAAGGAAGATGACGCCGATGAGGATGGTGAGCCACAGCACGGCGTTGTTGCTATACTTGATCAGGAGGACACCGATGATGATGGCTCCGATTGAACGCAGGAGAATACTGACTTTTGTCTTCATGCCATGATAAGAATTGATGATGGTTTTTATATACTGCAAAAATAATAAATAAATGGGTACATTGTATGCGCCTTCGCCCTATTTTTTGTACTTTTGCAGTCCGGACGGACAACGGCGGCACGCCGCCGTCACCATCAAATGACAAGATAAACGGACATAATATGACAAAGTTATTATTAGTGCGCCACGGCGAGACGGTGGACAACAAGGCCCAGATCCTGCAGGGTCAGGAACAGGGTGAGCTGAATGAGACAGGCCGTCAGCAGGCCCGTGAGGTACGCGACCGGTTGAAGGATGAGAAGATCGACGCCTTTGTGTCGAGCGATCTGAAACGTGCCATCGACACCTGCCGGATCATTGCCGAGCCTCATGGCAATCCGGAGATCGACACGACGCCGCTGCTGCGTGAGCGCGACTGGGGAAGCTTCACCAACAAGTTCATTCCCGACCTGAAGGACAAGCCCTGGCCCGACGACATCGAGTCGCTGGAGCATCTGCAGAGCCGTGCCATCAACTTCCTTACCTATCTGCGCACGACCTATCCCGATAAGACGGTGCTGGCGGTAGGCCATGGCATCATCAACAAGGCCATCCAGAGCATCTACTATCACCAGCCCATGAACAAGCTGCAGAAGATGGGCAATGCGGAGGTGCGTGTCCTCCTCCTGTAAGCGATAGGACGATTTTACATTATTGCGTATCTGCTTTGTAGTCAGCCGTGTGGCTGATTGCGCTTCTAGATAAGATACAACGGCTCTCATTCTCTTCTTCCGGCTCTTTGTCGCGGGTCGGAAAGGGAGGGAATGAGAGCCGTTTTCATGTCGCTCGCCTGCGTCTCTTGTCCGCAGGCCGCTCGCCGGAGCGCCCTTGTGGAAGGGTGTTACCCGTATGCCGGCAGGAGGGAAGTGGGGCGGCTCTTCGCGTTCCCTTTGGAGCAGGAGGAAAGGGCGTGGAAGTACGATACTTGTGATCCGTCAAAGGAGGATGCAAGAACGAAATTCTACTTATTTTTCTTTACATTGAGAAATCCCGGATGAGAAGGCCAACCGGTCCACTTGCAGGCTGTTTATGCCTTCTTCTCGGTGGCTGTCCGCCCGATTTTTGGGTAGTAGGAGTCCCTGGCAAGCCCCTTTGTTGCCGGGTTTCTCTACTGTTCTGCAAGATGTTGGAAATCAATACGTTGCAGAATGCTTATATTTCGGGAAAAGTTACCATATATTACTTGGCAAAGTAACCAATGGTAACTTGCCTCTCGAGCATAATACTACTTTGCCTTTTAATATATATTCTTTTGCCCTTGCAAGTATATTCCTTCGCGGACGCACCTATCTTCCTGTTTTGCCTCACCTCGTTTGCCGGTTGAACGGAGGCTGTGAACGCCTTGCGGAAAAGCATCTTGAAGGGAGAAAAAGAAGCGAAAGTCATACTAATTTTCTTTACGATCTCTCGATCCCGACTTGCAGGTGTCATCACCGTTATCCGGCCCTACCGTGGCGTATGCCTTTTGTCCGGGAAACTATAGCCTCCTTCTGTTTTCTCCTTTCTTTGGCGTACCCGTTCCCTTCTTTCTTTATTGCGTCCGTTTCCATGTCTTGCACCCGATGTCGGTTGGTGGCCAATGGTGATAGGGAAGGGTCGGGATATCTGTCGGCACAATGATGCCGGGCACCTGCCCCTATACCTTATTATATATAGGGGCTTATGCTCTACCTTATTATATATAGGAACATATGGCCGGGTGTGATGTTCCGGTTGGTCTTGTCCTTGCCTTCATCCGTTTCCAGTCATAACTCCCGAGATCTTCCGTGCCTCTTTGGGAAGATGCCGTCTTGATGCAACTCCTCTTTATAGACTGAAACAGTAGACACCTTGCAGAAAGCCATCCTAAGAAAGTAGATGGTTAGGCAGAGACCGTACAGTTTTTCTTTACGCTTTCCGGGTTCCAACTCGTAGGACATCATTATCGTTTCTTGATCTTCCGTGATGCGAACTTCTCAATACCTTACGATCTTGATAGTCAATCAAATAATATTTATGGGCGGGATCGTCTGAAAGATCTCAATCGCATTTGTTGGTTAGTTAAGGTAGTGGATCGGTTGTTCTTTATTTCTGCTTGTTTCATTCCTCTTTTTCGATAATTATGCTTATTTTTGTGTGTGAAAACAATCTCTCATGGAGAACAGAGTCGCTTATTGGGTAAGAATAAGGCTAAAAGAAACAGTACGGAGCTTTAAATAGCAATGTATGAAGAATGGGAGAATGATGGGCACAAGTCCTGAACTTTTTAAGGCGATATATATAACTGCAAGCATATCAATAAGATATAAGTGCCTGCAGGACTAGAAAGTATGGCTTTTGTTAGGTTGGGTCTTAGTGACTATTAAATGGAACGACTTTGATTTTACAGAAATCTTAAAAGAAATATTATGCGTGATATTACAATAAAAAACTTCCGTTGCTACGAAGAAAAAAACATAGAATTTCGCAGAGGAGTTAATTTACTAATTGGAGATAACTCAGTTGGTAAAACATCATTGCTTCATGCTTGTAATTTAGTAATGAATGCATTTTTTTCTGGTTATAGTGATGAAAACACGGTTTGGAAAAGTGCAGATGACAAAGATTTCCGTGAAACAGGAATCACAGAATCACCTATAGAACTCGTATTTCACGCAGGCGAATGGGATTTTCCAACTATTCAGACACAAATAGGAAACTCTTATTCTTTGGATACAAATGTGGAGCTGAAAATAGAAAAAAAGTCAAAGAAGAATTCCCGGAATCTTGTCACCGGCCTAAAGCCATTAAAAGATTATGCAGCTGCCCTTATGCTCTTTTCACATGTCGTACAAGAAGACAGAAGTATAAGACAGATTAATCCGCTGCCTGTTTATGCTTGTTTTACAACAGAGGACATTCATACTGTACGGAAGTTCGATAAGACAAGATTCAAGAAATACAATCACAAGCCCTCATTCGGCTATTATGAGTGTTATGATTGTAAAGGCTTATTTGAATGTTGGATAAATCGACTCCTTGTTCTGAGAGGAGCGCAAAAGGGAGAAGAAGAGATAAATTCAGTCAGAAATGCCATCATTGATGCATTAGGTCCCGATGGTTGTAATATCATCAGTGATATTGATATCCGCCATAATGAAGGTAAGGTATATTTCAAATTTGTCGATGGCAGGGAATCAGAGTCCACATTACTGTCAGATGGTTATCGCCGATTAGTAAATATTGTGATGGATATTGCTTTCCGTTGTGCGTTGCTTAATAAAGCAATGTTTGGTGACCAATGCTACAAACGTACACATGGTACTGTAATTATTGATGAGATAGATGAACATTTACATCCTGCTTTACAGGTTCGTGTTTTAAAGGCTTTACAGGATACATTTCCCCAAATCCAGTTCATTGTCAGTACACATGCTCCGCTGGTAATGTCGTCAGTAGAACCAAGAAATGATGAAAACGGAAATGAGATAAATGTAGTGTATAAATTGGAGTATGCTAATGGTAATTATACACATAGAGAACTTAATCTATACGGGATGGATGCCTCAACAATTATTGAAACATATATGGGACAACCCTCTAGAGATTTGAAAGTCAATGCAGGCATTAAGACAATATTAGATTTAATAGATAAGGGGGATGTCCAGAAGGCAAGGGAATTGCTGAAAGAGTTAGGGCAGAATATTGCTAGCGGAGATCCTGAATTAACAAGAGTTGAAGCATTAATTTCATTCATGGAATAAACAAGCCTTATGATTCTGATTACAAAAAATAAAGAACCGAAAGAGTGGACTGAGTATCGCAACACTCCCGGGGTAGATTATCAGGCTATTCCGGAGTTAGTCCAATCGCTTTTGAAAGAGCAGGGATATATATGTGCCTATTGTATGCGCAGAATTCCTGTAAGGGATAGATTGTATAAGAAAGATGGCAATAATTATGTCTTGACGGATGAGGATCATCGGGTGGAACATATAAAAAGCAGGGAACTGCATGATGATTTGAAGTTAGAATATACGAATATGGTGGTCTGTTGTCCCGGTCATATTGGAACGGAAGATCACTGTGATAGATTAAAGGGGGCAAAGGATATTTCATTTACTCCACTTGATCAACAGTTTATAAAAACCATCAAATACCGTTCAGATGGAACCATATTGTCTACCAATGAACAATATGATAAGGAGATAAATGAGATTCTGAATTTAAATACAGAATTACTTAAGAAAAACAGGAAAACTATGTTAATTGAAGTAATCACCCGAATCAACGTAGATTGTAAGAGAGGAAAGAGTTGGGATAAAAATACATTGGAGCGTTATTTAAGTAAATACAGTGAAAAACACTCCGAGAAAGATGGAGAAGATGTAAAGGAAAAATATTATTCCTATTGTGGCATTATCACTTGGTTTTTACAGAAAAAACTACGTGCCTTGGGATAAACTAGTTGATATTTACAAACATCTTAGTATTATCAAGGTTTTAGTTAGGTCTTTTACGAGCTTTAGCAGATACGTTCTGTGAAACACTACTGATAGAATAAATTAAATGACAGTCTCTAATCTAAGGTAAAATAGGATAACCTAAAAAAACAAAACTAGTATTCTATATATTGTTTAATTTGTATAACTTTGCATTAGAAATTAATAGCAGATGGTATGTTAAACTCGAATCGAATAAAATTAGTTTTAATAGAACAAAGGAAAATAACAAAAAAGTTAGTTGAACAGTAAGGGAATTAAGTTGTACTATAAGTAAAAGGTGTGCAAATTTAACTTAACCAGGTAGGTTTGCAAACATCTGATATGATTATAAAAAATATTTAATATAAATAAGAAATAATAACTTTACCCAAATAATTTTATGGGATTCGTCATCGATTATATTGTTGAAACATCCGATAAAAGAGTATCGTCATACGATACTCTTAAACGGTTTATTGACGAAAGAGAACAAGATACATTTGGAGAGTTTGATGATCACCAATTGAATGATGTCTCACTTGATCGACATAATAAATTTGCAGAAGATCACCCTCAGAAATGTCAATATCGAAATATTTCAAAATCTGATATATTGAGATTTCATAATAGAAGCCTACTAAAGTATTTTCTTGATGGATCAAGACATGTATATAAAGTTGGAGATGTTTTAATAGCTGGTACTGTTTATCCTGTTGTGGCAGGTCAAATAATTGTAGGATGTTGCATTCGTGAAAATCGGCAAGTAAGAGAGTTTATGCATAGACACAAGCTTGTAATTGCTATGCCTATGATTTATGATGCAGATAATCATGGTTATAATTTTTTTCGAAAAAAATGCGTAGACATAAACAAAGCTATTTTAGATAATTCAAATATTTCTCCAAAGATCCAGTTCGATTCTATATTGCCATATAAAATAGATGGTGATATTACATCAGGACGCAATAAATATCTTCATCAAGCAATAACTGTTATACAGAATGAAATGATGGATGAAGAACGAATGATGGTTAATAAGCTTTGTGCAGATCATACTATTAATGAGGGGGCGATGCTTGTTAAGGATGGTACATTGGAATATAAAAAGGACTTTACTAATAAACCGGATGCAGACTTGGATAGCGCTATGTTTGATTTAAATATAGAGAATGTTATTGGAGTTTCAAAATTGTTTGATCCAGAACTACTTAATGGTATTGAGCCTCAAATTGGTAAAATCATTGCTGATTTGCCAGCATATGCAAGAACAAATGCATTTCGATATGTTCATGAAGGTAAAAATTACTGTATGTGGTATTTGCGCCTTCGGGAAACACCTAATGCGGCTACGCGATACTCTGATGTTGTTAAAGTTGAAATTGTAATGGTTGGGAAAAATAGAATTTCGTCACAAACTATAGACTTGATCTCAACTCATTTAATAAATGAAGCATATCCTGTATGTTTCGGAAGAGATTCAAGATGGGCAAATCATTTATATCCCGTTTATCTGACAGAAAGTTATTGTAAATCAAAGTATATTAATGATCAAATTATAATAAAACTCATATAGTCATGGCAGAAGAGATTATAGGTAAGGTTTCAGCTACAGAAAAGAATCCTTCAACTATTAATGAATTCTATTTCTGGACAAAAGCTGGTTATAAACTCAGTCCTTTTGATGTGATAAAGGTTGAACATATTGAAAATTCTACGACATATGGTGTAATTGAAGAGATCTGTCATGTTACGGACTCTTCTAGCCATTTCGCAAGTTATATATCATCAGGCTTTGGAGATGTTTCCCCACAATCAGAAGGTAATACCGACAGACTGGCATTCAACTATGTTAAAGCTCGTGTAGTTGGTAATACGGCTAATATATATACTCCGGTATTGCATGGTCGCCATGTTCGCTTATGTAGTGTTGACGATATAAAAAGCGCACTAGGACTAAACGAGGTTAAAAATCCTCTTACATGTGGTTATTTGGAAATGTATGGTGAACAGGTACCAGTGGATATTAATGCTGATTTTTTAATAGGGCCAGATGGTGCACATTTAAATATTTCTGGAATATCTGGACTAGCATGTAAAACGTCTTATACAATGTTCCTTCTTAATGCTTTGCAACAGAAATTTATGAAAAATCAAGAAGAAGACAAAGATGTACAATCTATAGCTTTTGTCCTTTTTAATGTAAAAGGGAGGGATTTATTATCTATTGATAGGAAGGGCAATGTTTCTGATTGTGATAAGAGTATATACAAAATGCTTGGCATGGCAGCCAAACCATTTAGTAATGTTCATTATTATTATCCTTATTCTGATAATAAAATTCACGTAAAAACTTATGCAGATAGAGATTACGTAACAGCTCAGTTTAATAATTATAAAAATGCTAGTAAGTATAAGTATACGTATAAATTAAGTAAAGAAAAATTAGAATTTCTTTTTTCAAATGAGGAGGATAGTACAGGAACTCTTGCAAGTATACTTTCATGGATAAATAATGAAGGAGCTCCTTTTGGAGGATGTGGATCGTGGAATACTTTTAAAGAAGATATTCAAAAAGTACTTAATGATCCAAGTAGTCCTGCAAGGAAAAATTCGGGCATTCAACTTTCATCTTGGAAGAAATTCAATAGAATTTTAGAAAAGGCTTTAAATGACAAAGTGTTTATCGATGCTTTAGATTCTAATTTGAATGAAGTCGATTTAAGCAACTGCATAAAAGATATCCATCCCAATGAGGTAAAGGTCGTTGATATTGCAAAATTAGATGATAAAACACAAGCATTTGTCTTTGGTGATGTAATGGAAACTATTATGGATTTGATGAACTCTAAAGAGGGGGATAATGTACCTGACAAAGTTATTGTTTTTGTAGACGAATTAAACAAATATGCTTCGCAGGACACACCTAAATCTTCTCCTATTTTAAAACAATTATTAGAAGTAGCAGAGCGTGGACGTTCCTTAGGAATTATTCTTTTTTCTGTGGAGCAGTTTAGAAGTGCTATCCATGATAGAGTAAAAGGCAATTGTGCAACATCTGCTTATGGGAGAACAAATTTTGTTGAGGTTGGTAAAAGTGATTATAGATTTCTTGGCGATACTTATCGTACAATGATGACTAGATTAGCACCAGGTGAATACATTATTTCCAATCCAGCTCTTCGATCATTAATCAATATTAAATTTCCACGTCCTACTTATAAAGAGAGTAAATAATGACAGAGAATATAGATTTTAAATCAAGAGCCGGAAAAAAGCTCTTAAAAATTTGTATGGGAGATTTATACCCTAATCCAATGGTGGTATATAGAGAATATGTACAAAATGCTTGTGATGCATTACAAGAAGCAGAACAAAAGGGACTTTTTGATAAAAATGTGGAAAAAACAGTCTCTATAGAAATAAAATCTAATAGTATAACCATCCATGATAGAGGTATAGGAGTTAGAATGGATGATGTTATTTCAAGTCTTATAGATTTATCTTTTTCTCAGAAAAGCGGTAATCGTATAGGAAGGTATGGGATTGGCAGATTAACCGGTGCAAAATATTGTGATGAATTAGTATTTGAAACATCTGCAAATGGGGAAGACAAAAAAAGTATAGTACGTTTTAATGCTAGAAAAGCAAGAGATATTATTTCTTCTGATAAAGAATTGCAATGTACAGATGTTGTTGATATGGTGACAACATTTACTCGCGAAGCAGAAACCCCAGAGGCACATTATTTTAGAGTGACAATGAATAATGTTTTTGAGAAACATTTACTTGATGAGAATGATGTAAAGCAATATCTCTCAGAAACGGTTCCTGTCGATTTCTCTTTATCATTTAAAAGCTATCTGCTTAATCCTGCATATGAGGAATATCCAGAGTTTAAAGATCTATATAAGCAGCAGCCTTGCTGCAATGTTATCTTAAATGGAGATTCTTTGAAAAAGAGGTACGAAATAAAAGTAACGAATAGTATTAATCAAGAAGAACGAATAGGAAAGATACATTTCTTTAAATTGGAAGATGAAGAAAATACTTTGGCATGGGGATGGTATGCAATGACAGTAACAGCGAAGCAATTCATTACTTCTGTTCCTTTTCGAAAAATCCGCTTGCGCCAATTAAATATGGCAGTTGGTGACATGACTTATTTTGATAATTTGTACAAAAAAGATGCAGACTCTTCGTATTTTATAGGTGAGATTTATACAATCCATCCATTGATAGAACCAACAACGGGACGTGAGGGGCTTGTAGATAATCAGTATAAAAAGATATTTGAACGTAAAGTTAAAGAGCTTTTTGAAAGACTAAATAAAGAATATAATGAGTTGAGTAAATTTGGTAGTCAGGTTCTTGAACCGTTAACAACTAATATTCGACTTATAAAAATTGCGAAAAAGGCTGTAGATGTAAACTTTAAGACTGCTGAAGAAGTAAAAGAGGACAAAGATAAAAATTTCAGTGCTCTTAATAATGCAAAAGAAAAATGTATTGATTATGTGAAGAAAATTCGCAAGAATGGTCGAATAACAGATTTACTTGATGGAATAGTAGAATACTATCAAGAACTTTCTGATAGTGAAATAGAAAAATATAATAATAAGAAGGATGTCCAAAAATCTAATGCTACTATCAGTAAGTTTAATATTTCAAAGGAGATAGAAAAAATAATAGGAGACAAAGATGTTTCAAAACCGACTCAAAATCCTGTAACAGATACAGATAATGTAAATCATAAAAATGATATAACCAATGACGAAAGCGAAGGACAAAGTATAGATCAAAAAGGAAATCAACGATCTCCTTCAGAGTTTGATGCCTATAAAGGTTTGACAAGTCTTGAAAGAGCAATTGTCAAGAAGGTGTATAAGATATTAGATAGCCAGAAAGATTTAGCTCCAAGTATTAGAGAAAAGATAAAGGCTAAGATGGTTAAAAAATTAACAAAGAATAAATGAATAGGAATATTCTTCTTATTGAGCCTAATTATAAGAATAAGTTTCCTCCTATTGCGCTTATGAAGTTATCAACATATCATAAGCGAATGGGGGATAATGTCATTTTTTATAAAGGAGAGTTTAAGTATTTTATTCTTGAACGTATATGTGATAAATGTGTAAAAAAGTTGTATGATATAGAACCACATGAAAATTGGGAGGCTAAGAAGCATTATATCTATGATTATATAAAAACAAGGAAAAAAGTTTTTCTACTTTCACTTAGATTGGAAAACTATGAAAATGAATTACTTTTAAGTAATTGGGTAGTTTACTATAAAGATTATTATTGGAAAAAGATATATCTATTGGAGCCAGAATGGGATAGAGTTTTTATAACAACTTTGTTTACTTTTTACTTTGATATTACAGTTAAATGCATAAATGACTTCAAAAAGATAGTCAAGCCAAATGGGTTTATTATGGTCGGAGGGATTTTAGCAACTCTTCAACCAGAAGAATTGGAAGCAGCAACTGGAATTAAACCCCATATAGGGCTATTAAATAAACCCGGCGATTTGGATGATAATGATATTATAATCGATAGTTTACCTTTAGATTATACGATATTGGAGGAAATAGATTATAAATATGAGATGTCTAATGCTTTTTATGGTTCTCTTACGAAAGGCTGTATAAGACATTGCCCTTTCTGTGCTGTACCTAAATTGGAACCTGTTTACGAAGAATATATACCATTAAAGAAGCGCATACAGACGGTTAGACATCTTTGTGGAGATCGACGCAATCTGCTTTTAATGGATAATAATGTGATGGCTTCTAGTAAATTTGATGAAATTATAGAAGATATTATAGATAGTGGCTTTGGTGCAGGCGCTACATACGTAGAACCTAATATGTTGGAGATTTCTGTAAGAAATCTTCATAAAGGAGTCAATGATAGAGGATATCTAAGGAAAGCGCGAACACTCTTGCTAGATTATTATAAATCAATTACTAATAGAGAATTAAGTTTTCAAGTTTATACGGCATTAGAAGAGAATCATTTGATGCGAATGGAAACTACCACAAAAGAAGGTATTTTTAATGTATATAGACTTGTAAAAGATTCTTATGAAAAGAAAGTAAAACAAAGAAGACCAAAAAGAAGAAATGTAGATTTTAATCAAGGCGTTGATGCTAGGTTATTTACCCCTCATATGGCAAAACAGTTTTCAAGGATTGCTATAAACCCCTTGCGTATTGCATTTGATAATATGGCTATTAAAGATACATATATTAATGCTATAAAAATGTGTCAAAAGGAAGGATTACGTAGATTTTCAAACTATCTTCTTTATAATTTCAAAGATGAACCAATTGATTTATATCGTCGTTTAAAAATTAATGTTGAACTATGTGAGGAATTGGATATAGATATATATTCTTTTCCTATGAAATATCACCCATTGTATGGAATGCATAGTCATGATAGAAATTATATTGGGGAAAAATGGAATATGAAATATGTTAGATCTGTTCAGGCTGTATTAAATGTAACAAAGGGTTGTATAGGCCGTGGACTAACATTTTTTTATAGAGCATTTGGAAAGACAGAAAAAGAATATATGGATATATTAATAATGCCTGATACACTTATTTTGTATCGTTTCTTTTTTGAATGGTTGGAAAGTAAAGGGCATAAATTATCAAAATATAAATGGCAAGCTATTATTGATAATATATCAGAATCTGAACGGCAGGAGCTGATTGAATATCTAAATTCTGGAGACAATGATAGGGCTCAACCTGGTTTTATAGAGAAACTAAAACCATTCTATACTAATTTAAGAAATCAGATAGAGAAGCCAGACGGATCTTTGTATGATCTTAAATTAGAATTTGAAGCATTGCCAAAAGAAGAACGAAGGAATATTCTATCATCATTACGAGAGCAGTACGAAAATAAAATGGGTGTGTTAAGTCACAGGGCAGTTCCCAAACGATAACGATAATGCGAGCCCAATTAATGGGACGGAGGTAGATGTTCTGTCTGTTCTCAATTGGGTATTATAAAATATTTTGCCTAAATGGTAGTGTTTTACGGAGTATGTCTGAAGCAAGTCTTCCTTAGGAGTTTATAAGCCCCTTCGTATACAAAGCTCCCGATTCCCAGTTGCATTCATCTTCCTGATTACGGAGAATCGTAAGAATTTGGAGGGAGAGAAGTAGCCGTAACGATCACGGGGAATACCTAAATTACAAACTTCAGGGCTGACACGCAAGGGTCGGCCCTTTTTTATGACTTATCAGATACACTTTTTGAGACAGTATCGTCGGCAGGGTGCGTGTGGTGCTTCAACCATAATGATGCCTAAATCATGGTACTCTTTTTCTTTGTGTTTCATGGTAGGGAGATTGTGAATACATGCGTTCACAATCTGAACTGATCATATTCTGGCATAGTATGAATAAAATGGAATAGGGAGTATTTCATGTTTAAATTAGGGACTATCGTTTAATTCCGTCATTATGAGTCAACCGGCAG